>ERZ773359.2443-NODE-2443-length-23391-cov-7.652983_pt1 | contig 23391 bp, 19 predicted proteins | sample MGYA00374955_ERZ773359 | MGnify/ENA primary metagenome ERZ773359 (study PRJEB29098, sample SAMN04486028) | biogas fermenter metagenome | study: EMG produced TPA metagenomics assembly of the Biogas fermentation microbial communities from Germany - Plant 4 DNA1...
CTTTTGGTTTGGTAAAATTTACAATTAAAGTTTAGACTTTTTCAATGAGAACTAAATAACATTTTTTGTTATTCATTTTTGTGCTTTAATGTGATAAACTAAAATACACAAGAAAAAAATAGTGATACACGTTTATCTTGTAGTTATGCCATATTACGGAGAAGAACCACATACAGCAATATTCTTTAAAAATGGAATAAATTCAAAATTTGAAAATAGGAGGCTGTAATGAGTTACTCATCAAAACTTAAGGATGATCAAGTGGATAAGTTATTTGAAGCAATTCTGCAGCTGGAGGATCAAGAGGAGTGCTATCGTTTTTTTGAAGATCTCTGCACTATTAATGAGATTAAATCACTGGCCCAACGTTTAGAAGTAGCTATTATGTTAAGACAAAAATATACTTATCATGAGATTGCAAAGAAAACTGGTGCCAGTACAGCCACTATCAGCAGAGTTAATCGTTCTCTGGTTTATGGAGCAGACGGATATAACCGTGTATTGGACAAGCTGTGTGGAAAGTCAGAGCAATAAACAAGTTAAGCAGGCTATAATAAGATTTATTTTACAGGGAGATAATACATGATCAATACTGAAATAGCAGAAGAATATTATGCAATCAGAGATAAAATATTAGAAAAACAATACAGCCATCTGAATGATATGCAAAAGCAAGCTGTTCTTACCACAGAGGGACCATTACTGGTACTGGCTGGGGCAGGTTCCGGCAAAACTACCGTATTAACTAATCGGGTTGCACAATTATTACAATTTGGCGATATCTATAAAAGCAGATATCTTCCTCCGAATTTAACAGAAGAAAGCTTACGTTGCTTGAAAGCGTATCTAAAGGAATTAGATTCCGCGGGTAATAAAATGTCTAATGAAGTTAAAAGTTTGTTGTGCTATAGGGAAGTATATCCATCTCGAATTCTTGCTATAACTTTTACAAACAAAGCTGCAAGAGAGATGCGTGACCGCATTTTTCAATTGGCAGGCGTATCTGCAGAAGGCATATGGGTAAGCACCTTTCATTCTACCTGCGTTCGAATTTTGCGCAGGGAAATTGAAAAAATTGGATATAACCGTAATTTTGTTATATATGATGACAGTGACCAACTGACAGTTATAAAATCCTGTCTAAAGGATTTGAATTTAAATGAAAAGGTATTTCCTCCTAAAGATGTTCGGGCTGTAATAGGCAAATTAAAAGATGATTTGAAAAGTCCTCAGGATTATGCTAGAGAAGTGGAAGGTCAATATCGCGAAGAAAAATTAGCAGATATTTACAGATTATACGAATCCAAGCTTAAAAAAAATAATGCATTGGATTTTGATGACTTACTCAATAAAACTCTAGAATTATTTTATCTGCGTCCAGATGTATTAGAATACTACAGTAATAAATTCCTTTACATTTTAGTGGATGAATATCAGGATACAAACTTTGCCCAGTATATGCTGGTAAAACTTTTATCTGCAACACATAAAAACATTTGTGTAGTGGGAGATGATGATCAATCCATCTACCGGTGGAGAGGTGCAGATATTCGTAATATCCTGGATTTTGAAAAAGATTTTGCCAATACACGTATTATTAAGCTGGAAGAGAATTATCGTTCTCATCAGATCATTTTAGACGCTGCTAACCAGGTTATTCGTAACAATGTGATGCGAAAAGAGAAAACTTTATGGACCAAAAAAAAGAATGGTGAACTAATACGTGTTTGCAGGTCCGACAATGAGAAGCAAGAAGCGGAATTTATATGTTCAGAAATAAAAAGACACATTTTTGAAGGCGGCAAATACGGTGATATTGCGGTCCTGTACAGGATGAATGCTCAGTCCAGAATTATAGAGGAAGCATTGATAAAATATGGTATTCCATATGATATATACGGTGGTCTACGCTTTTATGATCGTAAGGAGATTAAAGATATCATAGCTTATTTGCGAGTATTGGACAATCCTAAAGATGATATAAGCTTTCAAAGGATTATCAATGTACCCAAAAGAGGAATTGGCAATATAACTCTTTCTAAGCTTCAAAATGCGGCTTCCTATTCTGGCAAAAGCATAATGGAATTTATTGATGATTTAAATGATTTAAATAAAGACAGTTTGCTAAGAGGTAGCACGGCTATAAAAATTAAAGATTTTAGCCGGTTATTATCTGAATTAAGGCAGTTAAAAAACGCAATACCCTTGACCGAGTTCATTGAAACCGTGTTGGAAAAAACAAATTACACATCCGCTGTTATCGCTGCAGATGCAATTGAAGCAGAAAGCAGAATGGATAATATCAGGGAGTTTATATCTGCTGCGCGTGAGTTTGAAAATAATAATCCTGAGGCGGGACTTACAGAGTTTTTGGAGAACATCGCTTTAGTGTCTGATATTGATAGATTGGACGAGTCTAGTCCGGAAGGGCAATCGTCAGTAAACCTGATGACTTTGCATAGTGCTAAAGGTTTGGAATTCCCGGTGGTCTTTCTAATTGGTCTTGAAGAAGGATTGTTTCCCCATAATAGATCAATGGAATCTGAGGAAGAATTAGAAGAGGAAAGACGTCTTTGCTATGTTGGGATTACAAGAGCAAAAAATTTGCTTTATCTTACTTATACAATGCAAAGAAATATCTACGGGAACAGCGCTTTGAATATACCATCCAGGTTTTTAAAAGAAATAAACCAAGATCTTATTGAAGATTTTAATATATCTTTATATGATAAAAAATATGAAAGAAAAACAGAAGGTAAAACAACTAGTTTGTCTTCTTACAATGATGTTAAAATGCATAACAGTAATATATCTAAATCGGGAATTGGGTTGGATGGTAAAATATTGCAAAAACCCCAAACGAATGTTTCATTGAAACAAACAAATCGATTTCAATTGGGAGACAAAGTGTTTCATACTAAATTTGGTACCGGTACCATTGTTTCTTTAGAAGGAGAGGAAAGCAATTTAATAATTAAAGTAGCTTTTGAGCAGGGTGGAATAAAAAGTTTTGTTGCAGAGCTTGCACCTCTCAAAAAAATAAAATAAGCAATTTTAAGGTTAAGTTTAAGCCTTTTGAATAAAGATGATGATTAATAGCATGAAGGATGGATGTTAATGGATGCAATTCGCAAACGGATGGAAGAACTACGTCGTTTGATAGAATACCATAATAATAGATATTATAATCTTGATGATCCGGAAATCAGCGATTATGAATATGACCAGCTTATATTGGAATTAAGGAAATTAGAACAAGAATATCCTGAGCTTGTCCTGCCGGATACCCCCACACAGAAGATTGGCGGTACTTATAAGCGAGAATTAAAAAAAGTTGTTCATGATGTATTGGTTCATAGTTTACAGGATGTATTCACAATAGAAGAGGTAAGGCAATTTGTAAACCGAATACAGAATGAATTTCCAGGAACGCGATTTATAGTTGAAAAAAAGTTGGACGGCTTGACAGTAATGCTTCGATATCAGGAGGGCATTTTTATTGATGGCATAACTCGGGGTGACGGCAGAATTGGTGAATCTGTATATGAGAACTTATTAGAAATACCGTCCATTCCCAAAGAGTTACCTGAACGTTTGCCTTATTTAGAAGTAAGAGGTGAAGTTTATATGTCTAATGCAGCGTTTGAAAGAGTAAATCTCTTACAGGAAAAAGAAGGCGGCCGCCTATATCAAACAGCCAGAAATCTTGCAGCAGGTACTTTAAGACAGCTGGATCCTCGAATTGTTAGAGAGCGCAAACTGGATATATATATATTTAACTTAGAAGTTGCCCAAGGGAAGGAATTCAGTTCTCATCAGGAAACTTTATATTGGTTGGAAGAACAAGGCTTTCCTATTACTCCCGGTTTTGTTGTCTGTAAAAATGCAGATGAAGTTATATCTGCTATAGATCAGATTGAAAAGGATAGGTGGAATCTTCCTTATGGAATTGATGGAGCTGTCATAAAAGTAGATAACTTACAGGAAAGAGAATTATTAGGCATGACAAGCAGGGCGCCCCGCTGGGCTATAGCATATAAGTATCCACCAGAGCAAAAGGAGACGGTTGTTAAAGATATACAGGTTCAGGTTGGTCGTACAGGCAGACTAACGCCGCTTGCCATATTGGAACCGGTAAAAATAGCAGGTACTACTGTGTCCAGAGCTTCTTTGCATAATCAGGATTATATTAATATGAAAGATATCCGAATCGGTGATACAGTAATTGTTCAGAAAGCAGGAGACATAATACCGGAAATATTAAGAGTTATACCGGAAAAAAGGCAGCCTGATTCCAAGCCTTATACTATCCCATTAGTTTGTCCAATGTGTGGTTCTGTAGCTGAGAAAGAAAAAGATAATGCAGATATTCGATGTACAAATGGAAATTGTCTGGCTCAATCAGTTCGAAAAATTATATATTTTGCATCTAAAGATGCTATGAATATCGAAGGTTTGGGGCCGCGCTCTGTAGAGGCTTTGATAACAGCAGGTTATATACGAGATATTGGAGATCTGTATTACCTGGAAAATTATAGGAATGAACTTATAGAAAAGGGAATAGTAGGAAAAGAAAAAGCTACAGACAATCTTCTTCGTGCTATTGAAGCTTCAAAGACAAATGAACTTGATCGTTTGATTACCGGGCTGGGTATTCCTAATATTGGGAGACAGTCTGCCAGAGTAATTGTTGAGCATTTTCCCGATATATATGCTATAAAGAATGCCAGTTTTGAGGACCTAATTGCTTTGCCGGATTTTGGTGAAGTAATGGCTCTAGATTTTCTTAAATTCTTCTCATCGAAAGAAACTCATGAGTTACTATACAAGCTTGAAAAAGCTGGTGTAAATATGAAATCTACTGTTAAAAGAGAAATCGACAATACATTAATGGGCTATACCTTTGTTTTAACAGGTACATTACCAAGTATGACCAGAGATGAAGCGAGGGAGCTGATACAAAGACATGGGGGTAAAGTATCGGGGAGCGTTTCTCGAAAGACTTCATTTGTTTTGGCGGGAGAAGATGCAGGCAGCAAATTAAGAAAGGCAGAAGAATTGGGTATTCCTATAATCAGCGAAGAAGAGTTGTTAGCCATGATAAATAACACTACAAGAATATAACAAAAATATAACATTTTATATAAATTATTACAAATGTTTGTTGATAAAAATGTCAAAATATGATTTAATAAAGATGTCATGATTTTTACATATATCATGACATCTTTTTTTGGTAAGGGGGGTGAATATTAAGTGAAAAAATGTGTAACAGTCATATTAGTCATCATACTCTTATTTATTTTTGTATCACCTCAAATTGCTATGGCAGCTCCGGCAATGAGGCAAGGAAGCAAAGGCAATGATGTAGTTGAAATGCAAAAACGTTTAATAGAGCTTGGTTACTTAAACGATCGGGCAGATGGCAGTTTTGGGCCTTTAACATTGAAAGCTGTAAAAGACTTCCAAAAAGCAAATGGCTTGGTTGCAGATGGCATATGCGGTCCAAAAACACAGAGTATACTATATAGCAACAAGGCTGTACCGGCCAGCAATCAATCCCGTGGAGGATCTTCCAATGTTAGTATACCAATTACAAGAACGTTAAGAAAAGGAAGTAAAGGAAGCGATGTAGCAGAACTACAAAGGAGATTAAATGAATTAGGTTTTAATGCAGGTAAAATAGATGGATCATTTGGATCTCAAACTTTGAATGCTGTGTATGCTTTTCAAAAATCAAGAGGTTTAGTTGTGGATGGAGTTGTAGGGAAAATAACAAGAGCTGCTCTGTACGAAGAGGTTTCTTCACCAACGCCTACACCTAAGCCGACTCCAAAACCGACGGTTAAACCTGATCCTACTACAACGCCAAGCACTCAGATAACTGTAACATTAAGGCGGGGGAGCAAAGGAAGCCAGGTAGAAGCCTTGCAAAGACGACTTATTGAATTGGGTTTTGACTGCGGTGCAATAGATGGAAGTTTTGGACCTGCTACTCAAAAAGCAGTCATAGAATTCCAGCTGGCATACGGTTTAGTAGGAGACGGAGTTGTAGGTCCATTAACAAGAGCAAAACTTAATGCGGGAGGAAAACCGACGACACCAACGCCTACACCTAAGCCGACTCCAAAACCGACGGTTAAACCTGATCCTACTACAACGCCAAGCACTCAGATAACTGTAACATTAAGGCGGGGGAGCAAAGGAAGCCAGGTAGAAGCCTTGCAAAGACGACTTATTGAATTGGGTTTTGACTGCGGTGCAATAGATGGAAGTTTTGGACCTGCTACTCAAAAAGCAGTCATAGAATTCCAGCTGGCATACGGTTTAGTAGGAGATGGAGTCGTAGGTCCATTAACAAGAGCAAAACTTAATGCGGGAGGAAAACCGACGACACCTCAACCAGAAAAGGAAATGCCAGATACCGATGCACTGAAAGGTAAGATAATCATACTTGATCCTGGTCATGGTGGCAGTGATTGGGGTGCTTCCAGCAATGGTTACCTGGAAAAGAACTTGAATCTAGATATGGCTCTTAAGCTTCGAGATATGCTGGAAAATGCCGGAGCAACTGTCTATATGACAAGGACAGATGATAGATATGTTTCTCTTTTTTACCGTTCTGCTTATGCAAATAAAGTGGTATTGGAATTAGAAATTGATCATTTAGAACATGAAAAAATAAAATTGACAGATGAATCAGAAACGATTGACAAAAAGATTCAACTTATAAAAAGTGATAATTCTGCCCTAAATGAATATAAAGAAGCTATTATTGTTCTTATAGAGCTTTTGTCAGAGACAAAGGAAGAATCTTATGAAACACAAGAACCGGGTTCATCAGAAAGTACTGAAATTAAAGAAATATTAGATTTCGCCGATGATTCTTCAGATAAAGCAGATACACATATATCAACAGAATTGCCGGAAAATATTTTAAATCAACTGATCATTGCTAATGAACACAGAAATAATTTGCGTCAGTCTGTAAAAGATCAGCTGGTGCTGGGTAATGAGTCTATTACCCCGGAGAATTTGGATGATTTAGAAAGTATCTTAGATTCTATTGAAGCGGCTAAAAATATGAATAATACTGCTATTTCTGTTTTAGAAGATAAAAACAAAACACTTTTGGAGAGAATACAAAACGTAAAAGATGAGATAAGTGAAGTGCACAGGTTATTATGTGGTTTTCAGCCGTATTTCGATAATCCAGCTAATCAAAACCGTACGGGGATTTATACAGTAACCAAGGATGCATCATTTAACGTTGCATCTGCTGACTTACAGAAAGTAATGGATCTGACTCGAAAGAAATACCAGGATAACATTCTTTTTATATCCATACATTGTAATGCAACTGTAGAAAAAACCCAAACATATATTTCCGGTATGTACGTATTTTATAGAAACAATAATCCAAAAGCGAATAATAATCGATCATATTATAAGAACTATAATGAAACTGCAAGGCAAAAGCTTGCCAGTAAGCTTCTAATTGAAACCAATAAATCTACCAATTTCATTCAGAGTACGTCCCAGCCTAGAGTAGATGATTTTAGCGTATTAAGGGAAAACAATCTGGTATCTGCTTTAGTAGAAGTTGGTTTTATGAATAACCCACATGATCTTAATCTTATTATTCAGGATTCTGTACGAACTGATGCAGCATACGGAATGTTAAAAGGGATTATTTCATACTTTGAATAAAACACAAAAGGAACAAGTATTTGCATCATATACGCATATAAGACACAAAAAAGGTATATGTTATGTCATAGCAATGGAAATGGATGACTAAACAGCCCCTTATTGTAACAGATTATTAAAGTAATCTGTTACATCTGGGGGTTTTTTCAATTATTTTCCTTTATTCAATAGTATTCTTAATAACATTTCTAAAGAATCAATTTCCGACATTTTAGGATAATGAACATAGCTTTCTTCAGAACCCGGGCTTTTCTCATCAAGAAATGACAATAAAACAGTACATAAGTAAAAAATGTCCATCTGATTGACTATACCTTTACGGTTCCAATTAATTTCTGCATTTGGATAACGAAAGTAAACATATTTTGGTAAAGACGTTCTTATCACTGGTTTTCTTTCTATAACCGCTTTACCTTCATGACGCAGGAAAGTCCATTTTAACAATTTGCGTATTTCTGTATAATGAGATTCATAGTATGATTTAGTTAAGTATTCTAAAAAAACATCTATTAGCTGATTAATTAACTTCTTTTGAGCAGAATTTTCTGCAGAGTAGTAAGCTATATATTTTAGCCCTGATAGTACCGCACCTGCATCAAAAGCGGTGTATGATATTTTTCTCCGTTGGAATGCAAACAACTCAAGTGTATCAATATAAGCAACTTGATATAGTGTTGTAAAAATATTGAAAATTTCTTCCAGCACACAATCCAGTTTTACAAAAGAATAAGACTGTAGCAGAGATGCTAATATGAAGAATTGTTGCCCCAATGGAAGAGAAGCTTTGCCGCATGGCCCAAAATGAAATATCCCTGCATAGCTTTTTCTGCTTAATACTTCAAGTACCAGATTTGTTAGGTACTCATCTCTATGAATATAATTATTTATTTCATTCCAATTTGATATACTTCTTATTACACATGCAAGTTCCATTGTCCCAGTAGAATTTATATCTATGTTAAACATGAGATTTTGATATAATTTCTCTAATTCTTGCTTATATTCATATGTAAAATCATCTTGTTGTATTTTATTAATTAGGACAATACCTGCTTCTAAGACAAGTGAATATTCCATTGCATTAAATTTCCTTTTTGCAAGTAATTCCAAACAAAATCCTAACTGTAATAAAGCAATTGCTTTCCATTCTTCATGAAGAGATGATTCTGCAAGATATGATTCCAGCTTATATTTAGACAATAGATCAGATAATAATGATAAAGTCTGTATGCCAAATGCTGTAGTTAATATACAGGGATCGTCAAAGTCGGATAAACGTTTTAGTTTTAAGCCTGATGCTTTTTGATACCAGGCAACTGCTGGTGGATTAGACTTTATTCTGGAAAAAAAGCTTCCTATATCGTCAAGATTTTCCATAAAGATAGCTGCTTCTGACATATATAATATAGTCAGCGTTTGTGATGCCGCCAAGTCCAGTATTGAGTTACCTGTTAAGGTAAATGACATTTTTTACCCTCCAAAAATTAAAGTTTCAGCAGGTTGTTGATACATTTTTACTATCCTTAGATTCTATTTTATAAGTATGCTGTATATCAGGAGAGTAGAAATAAAAAATGAGAAGTTATGAGAAGTGCTTGCAAATATAAAAGAAACTGGGCTATAATACTATGAAGAATAAGACATAAGATCATTTGATAGATATGTAAGACAGAAAAGAGTGGTAGATTATGGTTCGTAGTATGACCGGTTTTGGAAAAGGAATTGCTGAAGGAGAAAACAGAGAAGTTACAGTCGAGTTAAAAACTGTAAATCATCGGTATTTGGATATTAATTTACGCATGCCACGAGTCTTTTCTGTATGTGAGGATGAATTCAGAAAGCGAATCCAGAGTTCTATCGCAAGGGGACATGTTGATGTTTATATTGTTTATCAAAATAATGCACAAAATCAACTTACTGTTACCTTGAACGAGCCTGTTGCCGAAGCTTATAAAAGTGCATTCCAATCGCTGTCTGAAAAATTTCAAGTAGAAAACAATCCGGACCTGGCTATTTTATCAGCTATTGATAACATCTTTATTATACAAGAATCGGATGATGAAGAGGTTTTGGAACGACTTCTTTTTTCTGCTTTGGATCAGGCCCTTTTAGTTTTATCAGAGATGAAGGAAAAAGAAGGTAATTTCCTTGCTCGAGATATATTAAAGAGATGCAATAATGTTGAAGAGATGATTGAATCCATTGAAAAACGTTCTCCTGTTGTGGTAGACGAATATCGAAAAAAGTTGGAACAAAGGTTAAAAGAGCTTTTAAAAAATACTGATTTAGACGATACACGATTTCAAACTGAGATTGCCTATTTTGCAGATCGATCAAATATTACAGAAGAAATAATTCGTCTGCGAAGTCATTTGAAACAAATGAAAGATACCATTGCAAATGGAGGTTCTATAGGAAGAAAATTAGAATTTATTGTTCAAGAGATGAATCGAGAGACGAACACTATTGGTTCTAAATCAGCAGATGTATTAATTTCAAGTTATGTAGTGGAATTAAAAAGTGAGTTGGAGAAGATACGGGAACAAGTGCAAAATATCGAATAGCAAAAACGAGGAGTTGGAATATGGAGATCAAACTTATAAATATTGGCTTTGGTAATATTGTTTCTGCTAATAGGATTATTGCCATTGTCAGTCCTGAATCTGCACCTATCAAACGAATAATACAAGATGCCAGGGATCGCGGGATGCTTATTGATGCTACATATGGACGCAGGACACGTGCAGTAATAATAACAGACAGTGACCATTTGATACTGTCAGCAGTGCAACCGGAAACAGTGGCTCATCGACTCGACTCCAGGGAACCTGTTGATATGCTGGTAGAAGAAGAAACCCAGTAGGAGGGAATAACATAGTCATGAGAAGTGGATTACTTATTGTGATTTCAGGGCCATCAGGAGCAGGAAAAGGTACTATATGCAAAGGTTGGTTAGAAAAGAATTCTGATGCTGTATTGTCAGTATCTGTTACTACTAGACCACCTAGACCAAATGAACAAGATGGTAAGAATTATTTCTTCAAAACTAGAGAAGAATTTGAAGCTATGATAAAAGATAATGATTTTCTCGAGTATGCAGAAGTATATGGAAATTACTATGGAACCCCGAGAAAATATGTCCAGCAACAGCTGTCAAAAGGACGAGACGTTGTACTTGAGATTGATATTCAGGGAGCTTTACAGATAAAAGAGCGATTTGATGAAGGAGTTTTTATTTTTATTGTTCCACCTACTATGGAAGAACTTAGAAGACGAATTGTGAACCGTGGAACTGAAGATCCGGATGCAGTATTAAAGCGATTTAAATGTGCTTTTAAGGAGATAAATTTTATCCGCAGATATAATTATGTAGTAGTTAATGACAGCGTAAATGATGCCATAGAAAATATAGATGCAATAGTCAAGGCGGAGAAATGTCGTGTAGACCGGAATCTAAATTTAATTGCACAATTACAAGGAGGAGGGATATGTGAATGATATATCCAACATTAAAGTCTTTGGTCTCAAGAGTAGACAGCAAATATACATTGGTAGTAGAGGTATCTAAGCGTGCAAGACAATTAGTTGCTGGTGCCAAGCCTTTGATAGATGATGAGGAGCTAAAAGATAAACCCGTATCGATCGCTATCCGCGAAGTAGAAGAAGGGTTGATCTCCTATCGAAGAAGGCAGTGAATAGCAGTAAATTGAAATATATAAAGTATTGCCTTAAATTTAGTCTTTGAATTTAAAAAGGTACAGGGTACCTTTTTTTGCTAAAGAGGAGAGTTGGATGAAAGAAAAAAAGTATGCCGGGGTTGTGGTAGATCAAGTACACCCTTCTACAGATAAACTTTATCATTATGCAATACCTGAAGACTTATTAAGAAATGTGATGCCAGGTCTTCGTGTGCTTGTCCCTTTTGGTCGGCGAAATATACAAGGTTATATACTTACGATAGATAATGAGACTGATATATCAAAGGAAAAAATTCGTTATATAAAAAAAGTACTTGACCCAGAACCAGCTTTCGAACCATCCATAATTCCACTGATATTTTGGATGAAAAAGGAATACCATTGTATGCTTATTGAGGCAATACGCTGTTTTATCCCACCTGGGTTGCGTTTTAATGTCAAAGAAAAAACACAAAAAGTAGTATATCTTGAAAGAGCTGATTCATTAGAAGAATGGATTCATTCGGTAGAAAAACGCTCTCCGCAAATGGCAGCGATTTTAAATATTTTGCACCAACAAGATAATATGCCTGTAAATGAATTGTTAAAGAGTGCAGGAGCTACCTATTCCAGCATTCGCTCTTTACTCAAAAAAGGATATATAAGACTGGAGGAAGAAGAAATTTATCGTAATCCCTGGCCTTTAGAACAGGTTTATACTCAACCTCCTGTATTAAATGATGAGCAAAGAAAGGCCTCTAAAGAAATTACACAATATATAAGGGAAGGGCGCGGAACTATCTTATTACATGGTGTAACCGGCAGTGGTAAAACAGAAATATACATGAAAGCCGCTGAAGAAGTTCTTCTCAAAGGAAGGCAAGTAATTGTTCTTGTGCCGGAAATTTCATTGACACCACAAGCTGTAAATCGTTTTAAAAGTCGTTTTGGTAATAAAGTAGCTGTTCTTCATAGTCGGTTGTCTATCGGTGAACGATATGATGAATGGCGAAGAATACGCAACAATGAAGTCCCTATAGTAGTAGGCGCAAGATCTGCAGTATTTGCACCTTTAAAAAAATTAGGATTAATAATACTGGATGAAGCTCATGAGGACAGCTATAAATCTGAAGTCCGTCCAAGGTACCACGCGCTTGAGGTTGCTTCTAAGCGCTGTGAAGCAGATGGTGCGGTATTAATTTTAGGAAGTGCAACTCCTGCGCTTGAAGATTACTACAAAGCTCAGAAAAAAGAATATCATCTTATTGAACTGAAAAAACGTGCAGATAATCAGCCGCTTCCTTACGTGACTATTATTGATATGCGCCGCGATCTGGAAATGGGTAACAGAAGCATATTTAGCAATGAACTATATAAAGCATTAAAATCAACTTTATTAAGAAATGAGCAAGCAATACTTTTGCTCAACCGTAGAGGCTATGCGCAATTTGTTTCCTGCCGCAAATGTGGATATGTAATTAAATGCACAAATTGTGATGTTTCTATGACGTATCATGCAAGAGAGAAGATATTAAAATGTCACTATTGTGACTATCGGGAGAATTATCCCCGTGTATGTCCTGTATGCAATAGTAAATATATAAAGTATTTTGGCATAGGAACTCAAAAAGCAGAGGAAGAAATTAAAAAGATTTTTCCAGGTATACGTGTTTTACGTATGGATTATGACACAACCAGCCGCAAAGGATCTCACTATCGTATATTAAGTGCATTTGATAAGGGAGAATACGATGTCTTACTTGGAACGCAGATGATAGCGAAGGGATTAGATTTTCCCAATGTAACTTTAGTAGGTGTACTTGCAGCGGATTCTGCCCTCTACTTGCCTGATTATCGCAGCAGCGAAAAAACCTTCCAACTCATTACCCAAGTAGCAGGCAGAGCTGGAAGAGGCAATAAGCCTGGCAGAGTAATAATACAGACTTATCAGCCGGATCATTACGCAATTAAATATGCTTCAAAACACGACTATGTTGGTTTTTATCAAAAAGAAATAATCATACGTAAACAGTTTGAATATCCGCCATTTTCTCATATTATAAGAATATTAATGACAAGCGACAACGAAAGAGAATTGGTGCAATATGCAAACAATATGGTAAAATGGATTAGGAATGAAATTGAAGGTGATAAACTGTTACAATCAAGTCTGCTGCAGTTAGGAGCTTATGTTGCTCCAATAGAACGCATAAAAAATAGATTTCGCTGGCAGATATTGATTCGTTTTCGTGAAGATGAGTCCTCGGTTGTGAGAAATGCTTACCACAAGTTGGCTGAAAATCTGATTAAAGAGTTTTATTGTGACAACATAACTTTAGCTTTGGATTTTAATCCTTTAAGTTTAATTTAGAATAGAAAGAGATGATATATATGGCAATACGTCAAATTAAGCATTACAAAAAATCTGATATTCTTCGAATGAAGGCAAAAAAAGTTAACAAAATAGATGAAAGGACCAGGTTGCTTATCTCTGATATGGTAGATACAATGTATCACGAACAGGGCGTTGGTCTGGCTGCTCCTCAGGTAGGCGTATTAAAGAGAATAATTGTGGTGGATATAGGTGAAGGAGTACACGCTTTAATAAACCCAGAGATTATAAGTAAAGCAGGAGAATCCGTTGAATATGAGGGTTGCCTCAGTATACCGGGAATAAGGGGAAAAGTAGCTCGTCCTGCTAAAGTAGTAGTCAAAGCATTAAATCCAGAAGGAGAGGAAATTGAGATAAAAGCAGAAGGATTAATGGCTAGAGCCTTATGCCACGAGATAGATCACTTGGATGGCGTTCTATTTATAGATAAGATGATACCCGAGACTAATGAAGTGGATGGATAGGAGAGTAGAGTGAAGTGAGAATTATATTTATGGGAACTCCTGAATTTGCGCTGCCTTCTTTGGAAGCCATTTACAATAGCGGGCACGAGTTAATAGCGGTTGTTACTCAGCCAGACAGGCCTAAAGGCAGAGGAAAGCGTTTAACACCGCCGCCTGTAAAGTCTTGGGCTTTAGAAAGAAATATTGCAGTTTATCAACCGTTAAAGATAAGAAATAATAATATTTTTATAGAGGAGATTAAGAAACTTAACCCCTATCTAGTTGTAACAGCTGCATTTGGACAAATATTACCTAAAGAATTTCTTGAGATACCTGCTTTGGGATGCATTAATGTTCATTCCTCCTTATTGCCTGAATATCGTGGAGCCTCACCAATACAACAGGCATTAATTGACGGTAAAGAAAAAACCGGTATTACTATTATATATATGGATGAAGGCATGGATACCGGAGATATTATACTTCAAAAGGAAATAGATATTCAGCCGTCAGAAAATGCTGGACAACTTCATGATCGGTTGGCTGATCTTGGTGCCGAGCTGTTAACTGAAGCCATTTCACTTTTTGAAAAAGGCAAACCAAAAGGTATTCCACAAAACCATGATAAAGCAACATATTGCAGAAAAATTGATAAATCTTTGGGTCAAATCAATTGGGCTGATACTGCCTATAAAATCAAAAACCTAATTCGTGGTTTGACACCATGGCCAGGCTGTTTTACATTTATACATGGCAAACGTTTGAAAGTATGGAAGGTTTACGAAAGGGAATACTTTACGAATGAAAAGACATTACCAGGAACTGTTCTGCGAGCGGATGAAACAAATGGACTATTGGTTGCTTGTGGTAAAGGAGTATTGCGTTTGGAACAGCTTCAAGGAGAAGGCGGCAAAGTGATGTCAGATCTGGAATTTTTAAGAGGCAATAAGGTTACTGCCGGTATCCGCCTAGGAAAAACAGAGTGATGGCAAAAGTACCAATAAACATATGATATGAGGAACAGAGATTTATGCATCATACAAGATTAGAGAGCAAAGAGGGAAAGAACATAAAAAGAAAACTTACGAACACAAGGAACCTAAACGCTCAAGGAGTTAGCATTGCAAGAGAATTGGCATTAAAAGTGCTTTATGAGGTAAATCATGAGGCGCGATATGCCAACATTAGTCTGAAGGAAAATTTGCGCAGGAACCTTTTAACGAATCAGGATGTTGCTTTTGTTACCCGCTTGGTATACGGTACATTGGAAAAACAGTTTACAATTGATGAGATTCTGGAAAAACTGGCAAACATGAAAAGGATAAAACCTTGGCTGCGAAACATTCTAAGAATGGGCGCATATCAGATCCTTTTCCTGGATCGGGTGCCTGATTCAGCAGCTTGTAATGAAGCGGTGAAGCTTTGTAAGTTACATGGCTTATATCCATTTAGTGGATTTGTTAATGGTGTATTGCGCAATTTATCCAGAAAAAAGAAAGAATTGCTTTCATTAACAGTTGATATGCCAATCCAGGAGAGACTTGCTTTTCAATATAGTTATCCTCTATGGCTTGCGGATAAATGGATAAATGATTATGGAATTGAAAAAGCAGAGGCTATAATGAAACCTATACAAGATGATGAAGGTATTACCATCCGGGTAAATACAATAAAAATATCACCTGAAATTTTGAAAGATAAGCTTGTAAAGGACGGTTTTCGAGTCCGCGATGGTTATTACATGAGAGAAGCACTTAAAATAACCGGGGGCGGTGATATAGAAAAGCTGACATTATATCGTCATGGATTTTTCACCGTGCAAGGTGAGTCTTCAATGCTAGTTGTGTCAGTATTAGATCCTCAGCCTAATGAATCTATATTGGATGCATGCAGTGCTCCTGGAGGAAAAGCAACCTATATGGCAGAAAAAATGTTGCGAAAAGGAAGAATATGTGCATTGGATATTCATCCTCATCGTGTTGAATTAATTAAAATGAATAGCAAACGAATGGATTCTGAAATAATTGAGTCATATGTTTTTGATGCTTCAAAATATAATCAAGAATGGCACCAATGTTTTGACAGGGTTTTAGTAGATGCACCGTGTTCAGGATTAGGCACGCTCTATAAAAAACCTGATATAAAAGCAAGATTAACTCTTAAATGCTATAAAGAACTTACTATTCTGCAAATGAAAATTTTGCAAAACTGTAGTTATTACGTAAAGCCTGGAGGAGTTTTGGTATATAGTACATGTACTATAAATGTGGAAGAAAATCAGAATATTATTAACGAATTTTTAAAAAAGAACCCAGATTATGAATTGCAGGATCCAGCGCCGTATATACCCTATAGCTTAAGGAACAGTATACAGAATAACATGATACAACTGATACCATCACGACACTTAACAGATGGATTTTTCATAGCAAGAATGAGGAGAAATAAAGATGTCGTTTAAGAAAATAAACATATTGAATCGTTCTCTGGAAGAATTAAAGGCAGATATGGTTGCTATGGGAGAACAAACGTATCGAGGAGAGCAAGTTTTTCGATGGTTATATCAAGGAAAACGTACCTGTGTTAAATCAAAGAATATCTCAAACTCTTTTTCTTCTATGACTAATCTTCCTATATCACTTATTTCCAAGTTGGAAGAGAATTATATACTGAACAGTATGAAACCGTTAAATCAGATAGTTTCCAAAGATCAACATACTATTAAATACTTATTTTTATTAGAAGATAATAATATTATAGAATCAGTTATAATGAAGTATAATCATGGCAATACCCTTTGCTTATCTACACAGGTAGGATGCGCTATGGGATGTCGTTTTTGTGCGTCTACTATCAATGGATTGGTTCGCAATTTGACGCCAGGAGAAATGATGGAACAAGTTTTGCTTACTAATTAAAGTATTATAGATTTAGGTTGGGGTGTTATCAAAAATCTTGTCTTAATGGGCAGCGGAGAACCTTTGGATAATTATACGAACACCATGAAATTTTTGAAACTAATACATGATCCAAAAGGATTTAATTTAAGCTATCGTAATATAACACTATCAACCTGTGGACTTGTTCCAAAAATTTATGCTTTGGCAGAAGAAAAGCTTCCTATTAACTTAGCTATTTCTCTACATGCATCCAATGATGAAATACGAAGAAAAATTATGCCGATAGCTAACGCATTTTCAATCGAAGAAGTAATAAAAGCTAGTCGTTTCTATTATGAAAATACAGGTAGAAGAATTACTTTTGAGTATGCTTTAATTAGGGGCATGAATGATGGCCCCGATCAGGCTGAGGAATTAGCTTCGATTCTAAAAAATTTTACATGTCACGTAAACCTGATTCCTCTTAATGAAAATTCCCACACTGTTCTGAGATCGAGTAGTGATGTTTCAATACAGAAATTTATTTCCATACTTAGGAACGTAGGAATTAATGTAACCTGTAGGAGAGAAATGGGGCAGGATATTGATGGTGCATGTGGACAGTTGAAAGCAAGATATATGAAAGAAGTAGAAACATTAAATGCTGAAGCCAAAAAAACATATGAAGATAAAGCATTTGAAACCTTCGATATATTTAATAATGCTACTATAGAAAATGAACTAAAAAAGGATAGGGGGGTTTCCGGTGGAACATGGGGCATTCAGTCGTAGAGGCTTGTCAAGGAAATCGAATGAAGATAATTACCATATTTCAATAACAGATGAACAACCTGCTTTCTTAATTGTAGCTGATGGTATGGGAGGCCATAATGCAGGGGACTTGGCAAGTAAAATGGCAGTTAATCACATAGCTGCATATATAGATGAGGTAAGAGATAAATTTAAATCTACAGCTGAAATCATTCCGGCAGTCCTGTTTTCCATAGAGGAAGCCAATAAAAAGGTATTTTCTTTATCTCAAAAGGAAGCCCGGCTGTCAGGTATGGGTACTACCCTTACTGTAGCAGTGTTTTATGAAAAAAAACTCTATGTTGCACACATAGGTGACAGTAGGTGTTATCTCATACGAAAAAACACAGTTCGTCAGATTACCCGGGATCATTCATATGTCCAGGAGCTGCTCGATAATGGTAGTATTACAAAGGATGAAATAGACTTTCATCCTAAGAAAAATATTATTACAAGAGCTCTGGGCACAGAAGAAAGACTTCGGGTTGACTGTTATGAAGACACATTAATGGAAGGTGATATTGTTCTGTTATGTACAGACGGTTTGACAAATTATGTTAATTTAGAAGAGTATACAGAAATTTTACCTTGGAAATCAACGATGGAAAAACTAGTTAATGTTCTAGGTAAACAGGCGTTGGCGGCTGGTGGAACCGATGATATAACCATAGTCGCAGCAAGGTACAAAATGATTGGAAAGAGAGGTGACGCCTTTGCTGGGCAGGATACTAGGCGGCAGATACGAACTTCTTGAGAAAACCGGTGGAGGCGGCATGGCAGTTGTATATAAAGCCAAATGTCACCTTTTAAAACGATATGTTGCTGTAAAAATCTTGAGGTCTGATTTGGTAGAAAATGAAGAGTTTGTTGAAAGGTTTCAAAAAGAGTCCCAGTCTGTTGCCAGTTTGTCTCATCCTAATATTGTGAATCTTTTTGATGTAGGGGTAGAGAATGATACTCATTATATAGTTATGGAATTCGTTGATGGCAAGACTTTAAAGGATTATATAAAAGAAAAAGGTAGGCTGTCACCTGAAGAAACAGTAGATATCGCTTTACAAATCTGTGCTGGCCTTCAGCATGCCCATGAAAATAATATTGTTCATCGGGATATTAAACCACAGAATATATTAATAAGTAAAGAAGGTATTGCCAAGGTGGCTGATTTTGGAATTGCCAGGGCAGTTACATCTGCTACAATAACTATGGCAGGTTCAGGTGTTATTGGTTCTGTACACTACTTTTCTCCGGAGCAAGCAAGAGGAGGGCATGTAGATAAAAAAACAGATATTTACTCTCTTGGTATTGTACTCTATGAAATGGTAACCGGTGTACTCCCTTTTGAAGGAGACAGTCCCGTTTCAGTAGCTTTGAAACATTTACAGGAAAAAGTAAGACCGCCTGGTGAAATAAATCCTGATATACCAAAAAGCATACAATATATTATTGAACGTGCAATAGAAAAGGATTTGGAAAAAAGATATCAAGATATATCAGAAATGCTTCATGATTTAAAATTAGCATTAAAGAATCCTGATGGCAACTATATAAAACGATTTTCTGAAGTAGAACAGGCTACCATGGTAGTGCCAGCAATACAAAACTCGACTGAAAGATTTAAAACAGAGAAATTTAAAAATCTAAGACATAGCAATGAAAAAAAAGAGAAGAAAAATAAGGGATGGGGTTTGGCGGCATTTTCCATTATTGCTGTTATTGCAGTGTTAGTATCATTATTTATAATATTAAAGGGTGTTTATTATCAGAATTTTTTAAATAAAAATGCTCAAGTTCCTAATATTGAAGGATTTGATGAAGAAACCGCGCGCAACATTCTAAAGAAAAACGGTTTAGATCTTCATATTGAAGAATGGGTATATAATGACATTGTACCAGAAGGGAAGGTTATATCACAAAATCCTAAAGAAGGTACTCAAGTAAAAACTAATACCCTTGTTAGTGTTATAATGAGTAACGGCGTTGAAATGGTACCTGTCCCTCTTGTAATAAATAAACCTCAGCGCAGTGCGGAAATAGAACTGGGAAACAAAGGTTTACAAGTAAAGGAAATAAAATATGTAGTCAGTGAGATACCCAGTGGTTATGTTGTTGAACAAGAACCGCCTGCATTTACGGATGTGCCTAAAGGAACAGAAGTACGTCTTGTTATTAGTAAAGGCCCGGAAGATAATATGGTTAAAGTAGAAAAATATATAGGGCTCACTGAGGCAATAGCTGAGAAAATGCTAAAGAATGCAGATTTAGAAAAGGGAGTAGTCATTCGTGAATATAACAGCGATGTAAAAGCTGGTATTATATTTCGTCAATCTCCTTTACCGGGTACCAATGTGGAGCAAGGAAGAAAGGTAGATCTTTGGGTGAGCCTTGGGGAGGAACCTTTGGGTAAAAATAAAATTACCATCAGTCTAGGTGATGCTAAAAACAAGGTTCAAGTACAAATTATTCGTATATCTGACAATAAAATTGTATATGACAAGATACATGATCCGTCAAAAGGTAATATTGAGGTTATTATAGAGGATAAGGGAGTACAGAATTATTCTATTTGGATCGATGAGGAGTATATTACAACTAAAACTTTAGAATTTACAAATAAAGAAGGGGGCGACGAATGAGAGAAGGCATTATACAAAAGGGAATAGGAGGTTTCTATGATATATTATCCCAGGGAGAGATATTCCGGTGCAGGGCAAGAGGTCGATTTCGAAAGCTAGGCTTGACTCCCATGGTAGGCGATTACGTAAGATTTATCCCTGAAACAGAAATTACCGAGGGCAGCCTGGAAGAGATTTTACCCAGGAAAAACAATTTAAAACGTCCGCCTGTTGCTAATATTGATAATTTAGCTATAGTAATAGCTCCGACACAACCGGACCCAGACTTTTTTTTAGTTGATAAATTAATGATAACTGCTGAAAAATTGAATATAAAAACTATTCTGATAATCAACAAGATTGATCTGGTAGAACAGGAAAGTCTGAACTATATCATTGAAGATTATTTACCTACCAATTACAAAATTCATTTAATATCAAGCAAACTGGGCTACGGAATTGAAGAATTAAGTAATGAATTGCAAGGTATAACTACTTTGGCTGGTCAATCAGGTGTAGGTAAATCATCAATAATTAATCGAATACATCCTGGAACAAATTTGAAAACAGGAAGTGTAAGTAAAAAGCTTCAACAAGGAAGACACACAACACGTCAAGTGGAGTTGTTGTCTTTGCCTGGTGGTGGTATGATAGTAGATACCCCCGGTTTCAGCCAAATAGAAATTACGGATTTGGAACCGGAGGATTTACAGGATTATTATCCGGAGTATGTAATATTTAAACATGATTGCTATTTTCAAAGATGTACTCACACAGCAGAGCCGTATTGTAAAGTGCGTGAGGCAATTGAAAATGGCCGGTTACCTAAGAACAGATACGAAAGATATAAATATTTCATAGAAGAAATAAAAGAAAAAAGGAGGAATTTATGGTGATTAAAATTGCACCATCTATTTTAGCAGCAGACTTTACCAGATTGGGAGAAGAAGTATCACTATTGGAAAAGGGCGGAGCAGATATGGTTCATATTGATGTAATGGATGGTCATTATGTACCCAATCTATCCTTTGGTCCTATGGTAGTTAAAGCTATTCGCCCGCTTACGAATATTCCATTTGATGTTCATCTGATGATGGACAATCCGATGGAATTTGTAGATGAGTTTATTGAAGCTGGTGCAGATAGTATTACAGTGCATGCAGAAGTTTTGCCTCATTTACATAGATCTTTAACTTATATTAAGAATAAAGGGATCCAAGCTGCAGTTGCATTGAATCCTTCCACTCCGCTTTGCGTGTTGGATTATGTGCTTCAAGATGTGGACATGATATTGCTGATGTCTGTAAATCCAGGTTTTGGAGGGCAAGAATTTATACCGGGAATGTTGCAGAAGATCAGTGAATTAAAAGAGAGACTGTTCAAAGCCAATAGTAATGCAATTATTCAGGTAGATGGCGGAATTTCTTTAAAGAATATCAGGCAAGTGACAGAGGCAGGAGCTGATTGCTTGGTAGCAGGTTCATCAGTTTTCTCCACTTCTGATCCAGCTGCTATGATAAGGCTCCTAAGGGATGCCGGATCAAAATGAAAATAGCTATTATTGCTAATGGAAGTATAAACAAGGCAGAAAAAATAAAGACTAAAATACCAAAATTAGATATGGTCATCTGCTGTGATGGCGGAGTCCGACATCTTAAAAATCTAGGACTTGAGCCTGATCTGATTATAGGTGATTTTGATTCAGTCAACGAGCAACTTTTGGAAAAATATCGCAAGAAAGGAGTTCCAATTAGGACTTATCCCAAAGTTAAGGATGAAACAGATACTGAAATTGCAGCAAATACAGCAATAGAACTTGGGGCCAGCCATGTCGTTTTACTGGGAGCCCTTGGTTATCGCTGGGATCATTCATATGCAAATATTATGGTATTAGTTAAACTTGCAAAGCAAGGTATAAATGCTGTTATTTTGGATAGTAATAATCAGATTCAAGTTTCAAACACATTTTTATTCTTAACAGGAAAGAAAGGGCAAATAATATCTTTGCTCCCTTTGGGCGAGGATGTAAGTATTCTTTCAACAAAAGGGTTGAGATACCCTATTGAAAACCAAAAGTTGCCTTTAGATGCTCCATATGGAATAAGTAATATTTTTATAGAAGAAAAAGCAGAGATAAAAATAAAGTCCGGATGGTTGCTTGCCGTACTGGCAGAAGATTAGAAATTATTCACCTTTCAGTATATCTTGAATACTATATAATAGAAAATTGCAGATTTACCGGAAGGGGAGCAAATAGATGTTATTTGCATTTTGGGCCAGGTGTGGTTCGCGTTATAAGCTGAATAAACCGCGTAAACCATATTATAATTATGGCAAAAAGCTCAATCCCTTATCCATTTTATTAATATTGATTGGTATAGTGTTGGTAATAGCTTGTACACCTCCATGGGTATGGTGTTTTCTTCTTGGACTGGGATTTATTTGTATAGGCATTTTCATCTTCAACAAACAGAAGTGAGAATTGCGTGCATTTGCTAATTATTAAGATTAACAGACTTCTTTTTCGTTGTCTTTAAAGCTAGCTTAAAATCAAAAAACGTGCAACAGCACGTTTTTTTGATTAAACTGATTTTACTTTTCCAGATCTAATACATCTTGTACAAACTTCTAAGGTAACATGGGATCCGTTAACAACAGCTTTTACTTTTTTTAGATTAGGTGTCCAAGAACGGTTGCCCCTCCGGTGAGAGTGGCTCACGGTATTACCGAACAGTTTTCCTTTGTTGCAGATATCACATACTTTAGCCATGATTAACACCTCCTTTGAACGGGCAACAACCTTAAATTATGCATTTAACATTTTAACACCTTCTAAATGATTTGGCAAGAAAATACTTCGTTAGC
>ERZ773359.2444-NODE-2444-length-23389-cov-9.376875_pt1 | contig 23389 bp, 22 predicted proteins | sample MGYA00374955_ERZ773359 | MGnify/ENA primary metagenome ERZ773359 (study PRJEB29098, sample SAMN04486028) | biogas fermenter metagenome | study: EMG produced TPA metagenomics assembly of the Biogas fermentation microbial communities from Germany - Plant 4 DNA1...
TTTTCCTTGGTGAAAAGGGTCACAATCCGGTCGGCCTCCCCTAAACCGCGGGTCCGTAAGATTATACCTTCGCAATGATAGAGCCCCACCAGTTCACCTCCGTGTCAATAGCGCCAGAACCAAACTTAAGATAATGCTCAGGAGGACACAGGTGCCGAGGGGAAAGTAGAAGGTGAAATTCCCCCGGCGAATTAAAATATCGCCGGGCAAACGGCCCCGGTGGAAGATTTTCTCCCCAAACTGGAGTAAAACCCCGAGGATTACAAGGACAAGGCCAGCTATGATCAAGAAGCGGCCCATCGGTCCAAAAGGATTAGTCATCACTGCGACCCCCTTCTTTCCATGGGCTTTTTACGTAGTCATTCGCTTTAATTGTCCTGGAGCCTTTTGGCTTGTAATAACGGTCCCGCTCGCTAAAGATACAACCACAGTATCCTTGGCGGTAAAGTTCATAATCCCGGGCCAGCTGTTGGCTCCGCCGGAAACCGGGCCTTAAATCAAGGTCACAGAAGGACAGGTTATAGACGGCTGCTAACTCGTTGCCGATCTGACAGATTAAATCCCGGTTTTGGTAGGGCGAGATCAATAAGGTCGTCCCAAAAGCCGGAATCCCCATAGCCTGTGCTTGGCGGGCGGTTTGTTCCAGGCGCATCCGGTAGCAGATCCCGCACCGTTCATTTTCATACGGGACGGTGCGCTGTAAAAAGGCGGAAAGTTCATACGCTTCCTCGAGAACTAAAGGAAGTTTTTTCAGCACAGCCAGCTTTTCCAAGCTTTCCTTACGGCGCTGCCACTCTTTATAAGGATGGATATTGGGATTGTAGTAATACATGGTTGGGACATATCCCTGTTCCTGCAGAAATTCCGTGGAATAGGTAGCACAGGGCCCACAGCAGGTATGAAGTAACAGTTCCAAAGCCGACGCCTCTTTTCTCCTTTGTAATACGATAATACGCGAAACCGCCTGTGCCCTTTAGCCCAAACTCAACTCCCCCTGGTTAGTCTCTTCCTTTTTGTTGTATTTTAACCCCAGATGTTCCCAGGCCAACCGGGTCGTAACCCGCCCCCGGGGCGTCCGTTGTAAAAAACCAATCTGCATTAAATAGGGTTCACAGACATCTTCGATGGTCTCAACCGCTTCCTGCGTGGCAGCCGCTAGGGTCTCAACACCCACCGGCCCGCCGTCAAATTTACCAATAATCGTCTCCAGCATCAACCGGTCAACGCGGTCCAATCCTTTCTCGTCAACTTCCAACCGGGTCAGCGCGGCCGCCGCCACCGCTGCTGTGATCACCCCGTCCGCCTTTACTTCAGCATAATCCCGAACCCGTTTGAGCAAACGGTTGGCAATCCGGGGGGTCCCCCGGGCGCGGCGGGCCAACTCTTTGGCCCCGTCTGCTTTAATGTCGATCTTTAGGATCTGAGCTGTCCGGGTGATAATCTGTTCCAGATCGGCTTCCGTGTAAAAGTCCAACCGGTTAATGATCCCAAAGCGGTCCCTGAGCGGTGCCGTTAAAGCACCCGCGCGTGTGGTCGCCCCGACCAAAGTAAAGCCGGGCAGATCGATCCGGAGCGAACGGGCACTGGCCCCCTTCCCGATGATGATATCCAGGGCGTGATCCTCCATCGCCGGGTAGAGGATCTCTTCTACGGTCCGGTTGAGCCGGTGGATCTCATCGATAAAAAGAACGTCATTTTCTTCCAGGTTAGTCAGCAGCGCGGCCAGATCGCCCGGTCGTTCGATCGCCGGGCCTGATGTAACCCGGATCTGTACCCCCAGTTCCGCCGCGATGATATGGGCCAGTGTCGTCTTGCCGAGCCCCGGCGGTCCGTAGAGTAAAACATGGTCTAAAGCTTCGCCGCGCTTCCGGGCGGCTTCAATAAAGATCTTTAAATTTTCTTTCACCCGCGTTTGCCCGATATACTCCTCCATCTTTCGGGGACGGATCGAACGGTCCAGTTCCGAATCTTCCTCCCGCAACTGGGGCGTTATTAACCGGGTATCCTCCATATATAAAACCCTCTCTTCTCCAGCTTATTCCTTCACCAATAGGCGCAAAGCCCTTTTGATCACCTCTTGGAGATCAAGCTCCGGACTTGTGGCCCGCACTGTTTGCACCGCCTTCACCGCCACCACCGTTTCGTAACCCAATGCTTCCAAGGCAGCCACTGCATCGTCCCCCGTAGGAACCGCCACGGAAGCCAGATCGGAGGCGACATTGAACTGCTCGGCCTCCTTCGCCAGGGTGGTCTTTAACTCTAAAATCAGCCGTTGGGCTGTTTTTTGCCCCACACCAGGCGCCTTGCTCAAAAGCTTAACATCCTCGCTTAAAACCGCCCGGCAAAACTGGTCGGCAGAAAAAAGGGAGAGAATACCCAAGGCGGTCTTGGGTCCGACTCCCGAAACATTGATTAGCTTAATAAACAAAGCCTTCTCCGCCTGGTTTAGAAAACCGTATAACAGCATCGCATCTTCTTTATGCGACAAGTAAGTGTGGATCAACAGCTTTTCACCGATCCTTACCTGTTGCAAAGCGGAAGTGGCCATCATAATCCGAAAACCGATCCCATTGACCTCTATAAAAACTGCCTCGTCGGAACGCTCCTTTACCGTTCCGCTTAAGAAAGCGATCATCCTTCTCCCCCCATCAAGAGCCCAGTCCTACGCCATGAGTGGGCGTAACAGATGGCAATCGCTAGCGCATCAGCGGCGTCGTCCGGCTTGGGCGTGTTTTTTAAGCGGAGCAAGATCCGCACCATCTCCTGAACCTGTCTTTTCTCCGCCCGGCCGTAACCTACTACCGCCATCTTCACTTGAAGCGGAGTATATTCGGCAATCGTCAAACCCTGGTTCGCCGCAGCTAGTAAAATAACGCCCCGCGCTTGGCCAACCGCCAGCGCAGTCCGGGTGTTTTTATTGAAGAAAAGTTCCTCGACCACCAGCGCATCGGGTCGGTGTTCCTCAATCAATGCCGTGATCTGATCGTAGATTTGTTTCAACCGTTCCGACAGGGGGCGCCCGGCTGGTGTGCGGATAACACCATAAGTATGGGCCGCAAGCCGCTGACCCTGCTTTTCAACTAAGCCATAGCCGGTTATGGCCGTCCCCGGATCCACGCCTAAAATTAGCATCGTTCCACTCCTGTTCTCACCCAGTCTAAGCTCTTTCTTCTGCAATCAACTATTTTAATCCTTCAGACTTCGGATTTTCCTTTATTAATTTTCCTTAACAGAATTTAAAGGAGGAACGCCTTTCCACCTGTCGTATTGTTTTAGGTAGGCAATTGCCTTCCGGCAATTACTAATAATTCCAGGAAAAAAGAACGGGGGGTTTAATATGTCCCAAGCCTACCGGCATGTGCAGCATTTAGCGGAAACAATCGGTCCCCGCGGTTCTTGCACCGAAGCAGAAAAAAAAGCGGCTAACTACATAAAAACGGAGTTAGACCAGTTGAATCTGGATCTCAAGGAAGAGCAGTTCAAAGCGGTCACTTCTTTTTCTTGGGTTTTTGGCCTCATCGATCTCCTTTTGATCGTTGCCGCCTTGATCTTCCCTACCCGGCCCCAATCCGGGATGATCCTTGCTTTATTTGCCTTTGTCGCCTTTATCCTTGAATCAAGCACTTTCCCTTTTTTGTCGCACCTCATCCCGAAAAAAAACAGCCAAAACCTGGTGGCGCGAGTTCCAGCCCGGAGTAAACCCATTCGCAAAGTAATTATCACCGCACACTATGATAGTTCAAGGTCGGCGCTTAACTTCTCACCAAAACTGGTCAAAGGGTTTCGCCGGAACTATCTTTTACTGATCAGCGCCATGGCGGCAGAAGTACTCTTCTATGCCTTGGCCGTTTTCACCCCTCTTTCCCCGCGCCTTTTATGGCTTTTATCTCTCCCTTGTGTCCTTTACATCCTAGGCACTTTCCTCACCCTCTTGCACCGGGAAATTGCCGGGCAGTACACACCCGGTGCCAACGATAACGCCTCCGGTGTTGCGGTTCTCTTGGAAGTCGCCAAGATCCTAACCCGGTTCCCCTTAATCACCACCGAGGTAACTCTGGTCGCCACCGGTGCTGAAGAGTCAGGGACCAACGGTGCTCTTGCCTTTCTCCGCCGCCACCGCCCCACCAAAGATACTTATGTCATTAACCTGGACAACCTCGGAATTGGTCAGTTAACCACCGTGACCGCCGAAGGGATTATCGGGACGAAGGCGGCTTCACCCGAACTCCTCAGGCTAGCCAAAACCGTCGCCACGGAAAAAGATTTGGCTCTTCGTTTTGCCCCTTATAAGCTTTTAACCACCGATGGAACCGTCTTTTTGATGCGAAATTATCCGACCGTTTCCCTGATGGCCTTTGACGAAGAAGGGTTGCTGCCCAATTGGCACTGGCCAACCGACCAGGCCTCCTTCGTTAATCCGGATAATTTGGACGCCGCCAAAGAGTTGGTCCTCGGTATCTTGCGTAAACTAGAGAGTTAATTGCTACTGGCTACCAGAGCAAAGAGGTTTCTACTTTTTGCACAACACTGGTTGTAGCGATCGTACGTAATAGAAAAAACGCCGTCTCCGGCGTTTTTTCGTCTGCAGGCGAACCCGATGCGCTTTTTTTCGCTTCCATCACTATATTTCGTCCTGCTCGAAAGCGGGAAGTTCGTCAAGGGTTGGATCCAAACCTTCTTCCTGAACCTGTTCCAGCTCAACGTCACTAACGATCCCACGGGGCTCATCGGAATACATCTCTTCATAAATGATGTTTCCCCCGAGATCCTGGGGCGACTCCGCAGTCCCCATCTGGGCCACTGCCTGCCAGGCGTCTTCACCATCAAAGGCCGTCTGGTCATCTTCATCCGTGAAGAACGTGCGGGCGAAAGGTGGAGACAACAATTCCTCCTCCACCGGCCGGTAGCGCAGTTCATTGCTGTTTTCTGCTTTTTGTTGACAATTAATACAGGTGGCAACATAGGGCACAGCCTCCAACCTTTCCTCGTCGATTGGCCGTCCGCAGTCCCGGCAAACCCCATACTTCCCCATTTTTATCCGTTCAAGCGCCTCTTCGATTGCGGCCTGACGGACCCGAAAGGCATTGGCAAGACCCAAGTCCTTTTCCTGTTCATAAGTTTCCGAACCAAGATCGGCCGGGTGGTTGTCATAAGCGGATAATTCTTTTGTCGCGTCCCGTAAACTCCGCTCCGAACCTAGATCATGGGTTTGACCCAAATCACCACTTACCTCCATAAGCTGCGTGCGGAGTTGTTTTTCAAAGTGCCGGATCTTTTTCTTACTAAGCATCAAAACCACCTTTTCCTCTTTTTAATACGGAAGCTGTTCATTGACCAAACGGACAATGCGGGCGATGAAATTACTGATAATCGGCAGGTTCAAGCTGGCAACCTTCGCTAAGATGGCTAAAAAGAGGGCGCTCACTATGGTCAAACCGACCGCGATGCCAAAACCCCTTGCGATTCCGGCTAAAAAGTTTAAGTAAACCAAGCGTCCCGGCCGGGAGAGCAGATCGAAAATTCCTTCGATGTTATATTTCACCATCAATTTGTTCAAAAGTAATACTTGGTTAAGGAATAGGTTCTTCCGTCGTTTATTCACCCTAAGCCTATCGTGCACGATCTTCTCCCCTCCGTTAATGTGCCTGCTTTCAGCCATCTTTAAAACGGAATAATGCGGAAATGATGTTGCCAAAACAGACACTAATCTACCGGAGAACCTCCTGGTAGGCTGCAAGGGTCAGGCGGGCCACCCGGTCCCAGGTATAGTTGGCTAAAATATGCTCCCTCAGCCCCGAAAGCGGCGGCGAATACAACGCCTTACGGAGAGCGTCCTTCACGGAAAAGGTCTCCGGCGAACAGTACCAGGCCATTTCGCCCAAGTATTCACGGGCCGTTCCCCGGTCGGTGGTCACCACTTTACAGCCAGCCAGGCCAGCTTCAAGATTGACGAGACCCGGAGTCTCATACCAACTCGGCAAAACATGGACGCTACAAGCAGCGTAAGCCGAAGCGATCCAGCCTTGGTTGAGACCACCTAAAAAACGAACTTGGCCTTCCCCTTCCTGACGGCATTCTTGGTAATACTGGTAATCATTGATCGGTCCAATCAAGATCACCTGTTGGCCGAGGGCCCGTGCGGCTTTGATCAAAGCCAGTTGGTTTTTGCGCCGACAGATCCGTCCAACACAGAGGATAAAATCTTTAGCCCCAAAGCGTTTGGTAAATTTTTCCGGATTGGCATAGTAAAAAAGCGGATCAACCCCGTTCGGGATTAAGCGGGCTGGCGTCATCAGCTTATAATCTTCCTGTAACAATTCCTGTTCAAGCAGGCCGTTGGGGAGTAAAAGATCGACCCCATCCAGAACCTCCTGACGCATGGGGTTGGTCTTCGCCCACCAAGAAAGAAAATGGTCCTTCCGTTCGGTATCGATATTGATCAGAAACTCCTTCGGGTCCCAATAGATTGGGGAGAGCACAATCGGAATTCCGTACTGTTTCGCCTTTTGATAAAACTGGTAGGTTTCTTCGATCGGAATAATATTAAAAAGGTGGACAAGGTCATAGCGGGTGAAATCAGAAGTCGGTTGCGTCCTAATGTCCACTTCGATCCCCAACTGAATCAACGCTTCGCGCGTCTTATTCATTTGCACACTATCGCCAGCCAACATTCTAAACATGGAAGAACGGTTCTGCATCAAGACTTTCATCAAATCACCTCCTCGTCACTGTTTTTCTTCAGTCGAAAAAGCCAGTAAGTCTAGGGTAATTTCACACCACACTCCTCCCTTTTCCCAGTTCCATTCCGTTAAAGGATAACAGTTCCATCCGCTCAAGACCGGAATTAGCACCGGAACCGCACCATATTCCGGCGGTAAGTTCGCCCAAAGCTCTTTCCTAAGCTGATAATAGCGGGAAACTCCGTCTTTTCCTAAATAGGTAATTTCCCCCCGCACCTCTCCTTCCAACAACAAAAGCTCCTCGGTATCAACCCGACGAAACCCCCCTAAAAAAAAATGAGCGGTTAGAATCTGCTGCACCGAAAAGGGTAGTTTTTCCTCCCACTTCAAAACGGTACTTTTCCGCGCAGGTAAGAGCGGCCTTTCCGCCTTTTCCGGTTCCCCGCCACGGGCTACAGTCCGCATCTCTTCCCGCGTTACCGTGAATTGACCGTTCAAGAGAAGCTGGATTCCCCAACTTTCTTCTCCATTCTCTTGTAAATACAAACGGAGCGCGTCCAGATGCACATAAACCCGGTCCCTCTGGTGCGTCGGTGGGGCATGATGAAACCAAGCCAAAACAGGACTGAACTCAACCACTTTTAGCTTGTGTTCCGTACTCCGGTACTGCCAGACGATGGTTGGTTGCGCTTTCAGAAAAACTCCACCATTTTCTGCTTCCCCCTCCACTTCTCCCGCTTCCCACCATAACCGGTGGCTTTCCCGAAAATCCGCGGGTTTGTGGACTGGAATCTCTACATAATACTCATAATCATCTTCCGTAATGATTTTTTCCGCCAAAATCGTTGCCGTTGGTACCATGTTCATCGGCACCGATAAAACCGCTTTTTCTCTTTTCTCGACCGTTAAAAGGTACTCCAACTGAACGATAAGGCTTAAATCTTCCCCGTTCAAAAATTGGACCTGTTTCCCTTTTACCCTTGCATACCTGATTTTGTACTTCCTCTTCTCCGCCGAGCGCGCTTCCCTACCCTCTTCCGTCGCCACCCATTCCTTCCAGGGAATTCGTACCCGATAACACTTTTCTTGGCCAGCGTTGTTCACATAGTAAAGATCAAGGGTAATTTGGCCCATACAAAAGAGTTCATTTCTGGCCTTAACCGCCCGACTCTGGACGGCCGTAACCGTCAGTTCCCCAATAATTTTTGCCTTTTCGGGTAACTTAACCCGGGTTTGGCCGCTCCAAATCCGGGTTTCCTGGTGCAAAAGACGCCAGAGAAAAAAACTCTCCCCCTGCCCCACCGGGGCCAATAATACCGGGAATGTTTTCTCTTGGAGCAAGCGCCAGCTAAGTTTGACCGCCAGGAGGGCTTTACCAGGTTCCACCACTTTCCAGGCCTGAAGCTTTGCCTCACCCACCAGTACGCCTCCGGCAGGGACTTGCTGCGGTAACAGCACCGAAAGGGGTTCTTTTTTGCGTCCGCCTTTTACAGTCGCGAGTTCTAGTTCCCCCTGGAAATGAATCCCTGCGGGGGTAAGGATGAACCGCTCACCGGTCAGAACCACCTCCACCGGTTCGTCTTCCGGCGCTAAGGGCGACCAATAGATTGTTTCCGTATGCAAATAGCAATCGGTGGCGACCAGTTGTTGTCCACGGATCAGCAAACTGTTTTCCGTTGGTGGTAACTGCGGAACCAACAGTTGACGTTCCCAACCCGAGAAACTCAACCCGATACCGTGTTCCAAAACGGCCGTCTCCGTTTGGTCGTGGACCAAAAAATAAAGGGTGGTTGCCATCGCCTGTAATGGTTGACCGCGGATTAACGCGGGTGAACAGACAAGATCCTTTTGGTAAACCACCCGGTCCGTCCAGGTCATTACCGTACCCGCTGCTGTTATGTACTGGATCGTCCGCTTCATTTCTACCGTAAGCTGCACAGTAGACTTTTCCCACCTTGCCACCAGGTCGGTGATGGATAGATCAATGCGGTGGACCTTCGTTCCGAACGGCCAAGGAATTTTAACGATTACTCTGCCGGAGCCGTGCCACCGCTTGACCATTAATTTTGCCCCTCCCGGTAAGCTTTCACTTTATAATGTATATGTAAGGGCAGGACAAAAAAAATACAGGCCTGGAAAATTCGAGGCCTGTATTCCGGGGGAAAGTTGTCTAGAAGTAATATGGGCCATAGGGAGCAGCTACTTGCACCTGTAATTGTTGGGACTCGGTCACTTTGATAAACAGCTCCACGACCACCTTCTGCCTGAGGGTGGTGCTATCCAACAATTCGAAGAGCACCGTCTCGATAATCGGCTTAATCCGTACATCCATCCCCGGCACCGCTCCGGGAATATCCACAAACGTACTGAAGGGGACATCTTCGCTCTGGTGGATCTCGAGATTATCTTCGTTAATAAAGAAGATCTGTTTATGTACCACCCCTTGGATAATCACTTTATCTTCGATTACTTCCGCCATTAACCGCTCAATCTTGGCTACGATCTCCCGGATCTTAATTGCCGGTTGGGAAAGGGTGATTGTATTCTCGACCAGTAATTGCTTGGTATCTTCACCAACAACCGTATCCAATTTCAGGAGTGCACCAGGACCAAGAACCACGTTGATTTGAATACTTTCCGTCACTTTAACGAAAAACTCAACAACAATCTTCTGAAGTAGCGTCTCTTCATCGAGTAATTCAAAATGAATAAATTCGATCGTTGGTTCGACCACCACATCCATCCCCGTCGTCGCCCCAGGGATATCCAAGAAGGTACTGAACTCCAGATCTTCGGCTTGGTGGTATTCGATATTATCTAAACCGATGAAGAAAATCTGCTTATGGATAATCCCTTGAATAATAACCTTATCATCGATCACTTCAATGGTTAAGTCACGAATTTCGGCGGTAATATCGTCGATCTTCAAGGCCGGGACGTTGAGCGTAACAGTATTTTCGAGCAGTTCCTGTTTGGTCCCTTCACCGATCACTTGGTCCAAACGGACCAGCGGACCGGCACCTTCAACCAGATTAAGCTGGTTGGACTCGGTAACCTTGACAAAAAATTCGACAACAACCTTCTGATGGAGTAAGGACGGCCTGATTAAGGAGAATAGAATTGTCTCAATAACCGGATGAACCTGTATATTCATTCCCGGCTCGGTCCCGAAAATATCGATAAAGGTACTGAACGGGACGTCTTCCGACTGGTGATGGACGATATTATCCTCACCCACGAAGAAAATCTGTTTGTGGAGCACTCCTTGGATGATCACTTTATCTTGGATCAATTCAGTGGTCAAATTCCGGATCTCTGCCGTAATATTCCGAATCTTAATCGCCGGTCGGTCTAAAGTAACATTCGTCTCAAGCAGCAGTTGCTTGGTACCTTCTCCGATGACCACCTCTGCCCGCACCAATGGATCCATTAACCTATCTCCTCCTTCCAATCTTTCTGCAGGAGCCGCTTCCACGGGACTAGGTTGTGTGCACATCGCTTCCAGTTTTTCCACCGCGCCATCTTTTTTTTTTCGAACGACGACGCTCTCCTCATCTTCATCCTCTTCTTCTTCCTTGTTTGCCTGCGAACAGTCGGGCGATACCACCCACTGTTCAGTTCCGCCCCCACCTTCCTCCCTGTACTGGGCGCTCTCTTCTCGTTGGTCTTCTCTCTTTTGCTGTTCCGTGGTCGTTAGTTGTTGCTCCGTCCTTAACTGCTTTTCCGTACGTAGCTGTTCTTCCGTCTTTGGCTGTTCCTCCATTTTTGGCCGTTCTGCTGCCCCCTTCTGGACAATCAAACATACAAATCTTTCGTTCAGAACTTGTTCTTCATCTTCAACTCCTGTTCGTTCCTTTATTCCGCTCTCTTTTTCCGGTTGCTTTTGTCCATTGGGGACCGCGTTTTGTGGTTGACTCGCTTCATCGTCCAATGTATCAGTAGTTAAAAGAAGCTTCTTCCCCCGGTTTTCTCCGGAAATGCTAGGTGTACTGGTGAGACACGCCGGAGAATATTGTTCATCTTCTGTTGTCGTTGAGACGACGTAGTGATCAGCCACGGCCAGATAGCGACGGTGAAGGTGGAAAAACCAGCATGTGCAGAGGGCAATCAAGGCGACAATCGTAACAAAAGCGCCAATGACAAGTGCTAACTCCATGCTCCTGCCCCCTTTAACCTCTCCCCTCGGTTGGCTATTATAATATATGAAACACTCCTGAATTGTGCTCATTTCTTAAAAAGGAAAAATGGGCCTTACAAGCCCATTTTTCCAAACTATTTTGCCAACCGGTTAAGCCCTCACAGGCAAGAGCGGAACAACAGCAAAGATCACATTGGTTACCACTTCAATCGGTACCGGGTTCGGATTCCCATCATTGACCACATCCAGGAGGACAACGGCCTTCTCTACCCGCTCGATACCCGGACCAGATACCTCGGTTACGACCGGAAACTCCCGAACTTCAACTCCAGTTGGAGTTTGGATCGGGGCCCGGACCAGAACCGTCTCCGTGACAATTCCCGGCCCGGTAACGGCGGTCACAACCTGGAAGGGTTCGGGAGCTGGGGTTTCCCCGGTCACTTCGGCATTCAAAACAATGATCTGACGGAGGAAACGGCCATCGGGTGACAGGGTAAAGGAGATGTTTTCAATCTCAACAGCAACGGTAAATGGTGTATCTGGAGTAATTCCAGGGACATTCACCAGTATGGAGAAGGGAATCTGCTCCGTCACCGAACGTACCACACCATCTTCACCGACGAAGAAAACCTGTTTATTAATGATCCCGTCGACTAACACTGCATCATTGAAGACCACCCGCGCCCGTAGATCGGTGATCACCCCTTGTACTTCCTTTATTTTTACCGCCGGTTGCGGCAGTTCAACAACGTTCTCCACGATAATCTGTTGACGGCCGGTAACAATTCCCGCGGGTGGAACCACCACTTCCACCACCACATTGCGGACAACCGGGACCGGAATTCGCTCCCGTCGCTCGACCAGGATTTGCCGGAGCCCCTCCCCGATCACCTGCTCTAATTTGAAGAGGGAAAAATCGCCGGTCACCAGAGGAACTTGGATGGTCTCCGTAACAATCGCATTAAACAGCACAATTACTTTTTGCCGGACGGTAGTTTCGGTTTCTAGGTTAAAGAGAATCGTCTCGATCCGGGGCTGGATCGTAACGTTCAACCCAGGCAACGCACCAGGCAGATCGATGAAGAGACTGAAGCGCAGATCCTCCGCTTGATGGTATTCGATATTATCGGTACCGATGTAAAAGATTTGCTTATGGATCACACCTTGGATAATCACTTTATCCGGAATCACTTCCGCGACTAAACTCCGTACTTCACCGACAATCTCCCGTACTTTAATGGCGGCACGCTCTAAAGTTAAGACCGCTTCGTTTAAAATCTGCTTTTGTCCTTCCCCGATCACCTGCTCGACTTTGAACAAGGGACCAGTCCCGATGGCAACCCGCTCTTGGATTGCTTCGGTTGCTTTGACAAAAACCTCAACTACTACTTTCTGCCTTAACTCAGTAGTTGATAATAGCTCAAAGAAGATCCCTTCAATCCTGGGGTGAACCTGGAGGTCAACCCCCGGAACCACCCCGGGTAGATCGAGGAATAAACTGAAAGGCACATCCTCCGCTTGGTGGCGAGCATTATTCTCCAGATCCACAAAGAAGATCTGTTTATGGATTACTCCTTGGATGATCACCTTGTCGGGGATGACCTCGGTTTCCAGATCCCGAATTTCACCGCGGATTTCATCCACTTTTAGAGCAGGCACGGTTAAAGTAAGCAGATTTTCAACAAGCTCCTGTTTGACCCCCTCACCGACTACCCGCGGTAAAAGCAGTAAAGGACCGGTTCCCAGCGCGAGGCCAACCTGAACAAACTGGGTGACTTTCACGAAGATCTCAAGAATGATCTTTTGATGGACAAAGAAACCATTATCCGTAAGGTGAAATAAGATCTTTTCGATCCGGGGTAGCACCTGAACATTCATCCCCGGTTCCGCACCGGGAATCTCAATAAAAGTACTGAAAGGTACATCTTCGGAGAAGTGGCGAACAATATTGTCAATGCCCACAAAGAAGATCTGTTTATGGACGATGCCCTGGACAATAACCTTGTCTTTAATCACTTCAGCCGTGACCCTGCGCACTTCACCAGTGATATTACGGATTTTAAGCGCCGGGCTCGGCAACTGAGTGGGACGGACCACCGGTTGCACCCGGGCAACCCGCTCGCCAACGGTCACCTCCGCGCCTTCGAGCTGTTGAACGACCCCTTGATCCCTGGGGACTTCCGTCCTCAGTACTTGCTCATCGTTTAGCCGAATCCGGGTCACCTGTGGGTTGAATTCTTCCACCCAGGCTGGTACCGTCGGTTCCGTTGGGACTTTCAACTGCACCCGATCGGGCATCACCAAAGTCGGTCCCGTTTCCGGTTCAAATGGAAAGGAACCGGCCAGCCCCTCTTCGACGGCCTCTTTGGAAAAAGTCTCCGGTTCATTCACAGCATCCGTCGTCACTGCGGGGGTGTCTTCGCCACTGGACGCGCCTTCACCACCCTCCAGGTGATCGGTTTTTGTTCTACTCGCGCCCTCGTTACCAGTTCTCTCTCCAATTCCAACCATCTCTATTTCCTGATTCCCTTTGGCCACTCCATCCTTTTCTTCCTTCGGTTCCGCCTCTATCTCTTCTGAAATAGTTTCGCTGTTAGGCGTGGCCTTTTTTGTCTTATTCCCTTTTGCCATTGACTCGTCTCCTGGTAACTGCTGTTCTTCCGCTTTATGCTCAAGCGCCTGTTTTTCTTCTTCCTGGTTAACATCATAATCCATTATTCTTTTCGGCCTCCTTTCTCCGACCAACTCCCCGCCCACGGGGAAAACCGCACCATTCCCAAACTAAATTTAGGACTAGTACAGTATATGCTGGTCCGCAGCAAGGTGCTTATCGCCACGAAAAAAAAGAAAACAAGCCAGGAAGAAAAAAACCGCCCTTGATGAACGCCCCCAACTACCCCCTTCGTCGAGAAGGAAATAAAAATGGGCGCAGCTCACCATGGCGGTCAGCGCCTTTTTCACCCGTGTTTTCCTGTTCCGAACTTGTTCCTACACAAGCTGAGTTTCTTGCGCAAAAAAGGCGTCGTGGGGGGGCTCCATTTCAATCTGTCTTTCCTGGAGCCATTTCCCCAGACGCCCTGGCGAACTACCGATGATTTCAAAGAACAGCTCTAGCGCCTGCCGCGAGCCGTCCTGTTCCGGGTTTCGTTCCTCCGCATTGTTTAAACGAATTTTCTTATAACTCTGTAACGCATAAACGCACGCCTTTTCAACGCCGGAATTTTCGACCAGATGGATCAGTCTGGTGTATTCCTTCCGGCGCGCTTCAGCGTGCGTTCTCCAAAAACACGGGTCGTTCGTCCGTTCACTGGCGAGAAGATCTTGCTTGGCTAGACTTTTAAAGCGCTTTAAAGCCCGGATCAGATCTTCTCCTTGCACTTGACACATGGCCTTATCTCCCCCTTACTTTAATCTTTCACCGGCTTGTTTTCTTGCCTCCTTTCCCCTTTATTCGCCCCTTGGCGTAGTCAGATCGAAAACGTAATAGGCTTGGTTATCAAACTCCATCCGGTAGCAGGAACAAGGGAAGCCGTTCTGCTTAAAAACACCGATCAGCTCGGCCTCCCCAGCCAGAATCTTCTCCCGAATTACGTAGTCGGTTAATTCCTTTTGTTCAAAGATATCATCGGTCTTTTTCACGGGAAACGGGATAATCTCTCCCATTATTGTTTTCCTCTCCTTTGATAAAAACCCTTCATTTAACCACGAGTTAATTCCATTTTACGCTGAAGATCCCTGGTAATAAACTTATTTCTTCCATTATTTTTTCCCTATTTATATTATGTCCCCTAATTTGAAGATAAATATGGGCTTTTTTGTTTTCCCCATCAAGCTCCATACTGATTCTTTTAATACTGATCCCGTGGTCGGTAAAGATTTGCGTAAAAGCGGTCAACGTCCCTGGTTGATCCGATACTTCAGCCCGAATACGGGCGGTGCTAAAAGCAATTAATTTGCGCTCCAGATCGTCCAAGAAAACCAAAACCAAGAAGGCAATAACGGTTGTCACCACTGCCCCCAAATAAAAACCGGTTCCGCTGGCCAAGCCGATACCAGCGACCACCCAAAGGCTGGCGGCCGTCGTTAACCCACGGATACTGGTTCCGTCCCGCAAAATTGTACCGGCTCCCAGAAAGCCAATCCCACTAACCACCTGGGCAGCCAACCGGGCTGGATCCCGCGCCGTCACCCCCGGAAAACCATAAATTGAAATAAGCATAATCAAACAGGAGCCAAGGGCGACTAAGATGTGGGTTCGTAAGCCAGCCGGACGACCATGTTTCTCCCGCTCAAAACCGATCACCGCACCAAGGATCGTTGCTACCGCTAGACGAACGAAAATTTCCGTATTCATTATGACCCCTCCTTTTCACTCTTAATCTATACGAAATGACCCTGGGGCTGCAGAACTATTTAGATAAAGATCAAACACAAACAGCCACCCGACGGCGGCTGTTCATAGTGTTGTTAGAATTTGGTTAAATTCATTGACCCACAATGGGGACAACGTTCCGCATACCAGTCCACCGTATCATGGCAACGCAAACACTCCCGTTTAACCGACTGACGGCAGCGGGGGCAAAAAGCCAAAACATCATGGATCTTCTTACCGCAGTGGGGACACTTCACCAGTTCCCCTTTGGGCCTAGTGAACATATAAAGGACAAAAATAAAAGTCAAGGCCAAAACAGAACCGGCAAAATCAGGGGTAAAAATCGCCAGTATGGGGGCAAAAGTCCACATAAACCAGGTATGATCCCGCGCGCGTGCATCCGTATAAAGAAAAAACATTACCCCACCGGCAATAACCAGTTTTATAATAAACAGCACAATTGCAGACTCCACAGAATCACTCCCTTTAGTTAAGTGTTTTATATATTCCCGTTTAATCTACCGTTTCCTGCCTCAAGAATCGATTTTTAACTGCTGCAAGATGGATTTTAAACCGATCTTGGCGTGGAGGTAGGAAAGGCTCCCTTGAAAATAAAGACTATACGGGGGTTTAAAGGGAGCATCAGCCGTTAACTCACTGGTTGACCCATTGATAAAGGTCCCGGCCGCCATCACAACACGCTCCTGATATCCGGGCATCTCGGCAGGCTCCGGGGTTAAATAACTATCCACCGGCGAGATCGCTTGTATACTCCGGCAGACCGCCAGGAGCCGTTCGGGCGAGCGTAGGTCGATCCGTTGAATCACATCGGTACGTGGTTCGGTCGCCGCCGGTGCTACCGTATACCCCAGTTCAGCAAAGACCCAGGCAAAAAGGGCCGCGGCTTTCAACATTTCGTATACGCGGTGGGGGGCATCAAAAAGGCCTTGGAAGAACAGCCGTAAATTCATTAACGATGGGCCAACCTCCCCACCCAATCCGGGGGCGTAAAGCCGTGAAGCAACCTGGCTAATGAATTCTTCTTTTCCCGCAAGATAACCGCCGGAAGGAACCCAGCCGCCGCCGGGATTTTTGATCAATGATCCGGCGATCAGATCGGCCCCCACCGCCAAAGGCTCGACTTTCTCCACAAACTCCCCGTAACAATTGTCCACAAAAATAATGGGCGGCTTCGGTAACTGGCGGAGCGCCGCAAAGACCGGCGCTAGTTGTTTGATGGTAAAGGAACGCCGGTCCTCATAACCGCAGGAACGCTGGAAAGCAACCATCCGGGTCCGGTTCGATATGGATTCTAATAAGCGTTCCTGGTCGATCTGTCCCTCCGGCAAGAGGGGGATGGCTTTGACCTTGACCCCGTAATCCTGAAGATTTCCCGGAACGTTTCCGTCGATACCACAGACGGTGCGGAGGGTGTCATAGGGCAGACCGGTGGCGAAGATCAACTCATCGCCGGGGCGCAGTAGTCCGGAAAGGCCGAGGTTGATGGCGTGGGTTCCGGAGACGATCTGCTGGCGGACCAGAGCCGCTTCCGCACCAAAAGCGCGGGCAAAGACCCTTTCCAGCGTTTCTCGGCCCAGATCACCATAGCCGTAGCCAGTGGAGGTGTTAAAATGATGAGTCCCGACCTTCTCTTCCTTAAAAGCCGTCAGCACCTTTTCTTGGTTGAAGAGGCCAATCTCTTCAAAACTCGTAAAGACTGGAGCTAAACTTTGTTCTGCTTGTTCAATGAGTGCTAATCCTGATGTTTTAATCGTCGACAAAAATTCGTTCCTCCTTTTCACATTCCACACAACATATAAAAAAAGGGCAGGCTGTGCCCCCCTTTTTTTTAATTCCTCAAAAATCGATTATTACCGTCTAATCTTCCTTCGGGTCGCCACTAAACTCCCGTAACGGCCGGGACGGAATAATCGTGGAAATCGCGTGTTTATAGATGAGTTCCGGTTTCCCTTCACTATCCATGATCAGAGTGAAATTGTCAAATCCCTTGATCAAACCCCTGACTTGAAAACCATTCACCAAGTAAACGGTCACCGGGACACTCTCTTTCCGCACCTGGTTTAAAAAACCATCCTGTAGATTGATAACGGGCTTACTCATAACATTTCACCTCCATAATATAACAACAAACCCTTTTCTTGAAAAAAAGTATACTACTCTAATCTATTCGACACGCGGTTAATTCTCCCTTCTAAAAAAGCCAAGATCTTTTCGTAAGTTTTCTCCTCTTCACCCGCACGTAGAAGAAACCATTTCTCCACCGGTTCCCGGCGAAACCAGGTTTCTTGACGCTTGGCATAATGGCGTGTTCTTTTCTTGAGCAGATCTACCGCCTCGGCTAAGGAAGCCTGCCCGTGCACCACCGGGATCAGTTCTTTATAGCCCAAACCTTGCATCGCCTGCAAATCGGGGCTATAACCCTTTGCCAAGAGCATGGTCACTTCCTCCACCAAACCGGCGGTAATCATCTGGTCGACACGCCGATTTATCCGGTCATACAACTCGGCCCGTTCGCGATGCAGGCCAAGGTAGATAATGTCAGGTGGGAGGGTTCGCCGCGCCGCCTGTTGCTGCGCCGAAAAGGGGCGTCCGGTGGAGAGCGTTACTTCCAAGGCGCGTAGGGTGCGTTTTAGATCGCGGGGATGGATCTTTTGTGCCGCCACCGGATCCAGTTCTTGCAGCCGCCGGTAAACCACTTCACGTCCATGGGTTTCCGCTTCCTGTTTTAGAGTGGCTCTTAGCTCCGGATTAGGGGGAGTGACCGGAAAAATAAAGCCTTGAGTCACCGCGCGGATGTAAAGTCCAGTTCCACCGGTGAGCAGCGGTAGGATCCCTTCTGCGGCCAAACGGTTCTTCACCCGCTTATAATGTCCCTGGTAATCAACGACGGTAAAAGGCTGGTCCGGCGGGACCAGATCAATTAAATGGTGGGGAACCCCCTTCCGCTCGTCGACCGTAGGTTTCGCGGTCCCAATATCCATACCCTGATAGATTTGCATTGAATCAGCGGAGATGATCTGGGCGCCAAAGTGCAAAGCCAGATTAACGGCGAGTTCCGTTTTTCCAACGGCGGTCGGACCGACCAAAACGATCAACGGCCCCATTTTTCTACCTCCGTTTAAACATCTTCTCAAGCTCTGTTTTGGTGATCGCAACCATCGTTGGTCGCCCGTGGGGGCAGGTCTGCGGCACTTTGGTCTGGCGTAGATCCCGGATCAAAGCCGCTGCCTCCTGCGGCGAAAGCCGATCACCGGCTTTGACCGCTTGCCGACAAGCCATCAGCCTTACCAAACGCTCCTTCGGGTCAACCTGTCGCGCTTCGCCGGTGGCACCCAGTTCATTCAGGAGGCTCAGAAACAAATCCTCAACTTCAGCCGCCGGAAAATCCTGGGGCCCGGAGCGGAGAATAATCGCTTCTCCACCGAAGGCTTCAAAATCCCAACCAAGCGCGCGGAGCAGCTCCCCTTCTTCCTGAATCGTCTGTAATTGTGCTTGGGTCAATTCGACGGTCAGCGGTGCTAAAAAGTACTGCATATTCGTGGGGGTACCGGAACGGAAGCGGTCATAAAGAATGCGTTCATGGGCTGCATGCTGATCCACCATCACCAGGGCCTCCGCATCTTCCCACAAGAGATAAGTATCAAAAAGGGTAAAGATCCGGGCCCCATCCCCTTCCTGCACTGCGGTGATCGTCGCTGGTTCTTCCACGGGAGGAGGCTCGGGAGGAGGCTCCGCGGAAAAGGGCACGGTACTCTCCTTAACATTGGCCGGAGCAGGCGTAATTTCAGCTGTTTCCATCCCCGCCGCTGTTTCCATCTCCGCCGGTGCTTCCTCCACCTTTGCCGGGAACAAACCCGGGGCCTTAAAAGGCTGTTTCTGGTCGGATCCCCCAGATCCGGCAGGGGGTTTGTACGACGGTCGCCACGGGGTTGTGGTCACATTCGCTTCCAAAGCTTCACGAATAATATGGATGATCCCACGAAAGACTTCTTTTTCGTCCCGGAATTTAACCTCCATCTTCGTGGGGTGGACGTTAATGTCGACCAGTTCCGGCGGGAGCTCTAAATTAATTAATAAAAAGGGAAAACGGGCGACCGGTAATAAGGTGTCATAAGCCCGTTCGGCGGCGGCTGCCACCATACGGGAACGGAAAAACCGGCGGTTTAAAAAGAAATATTGTTGACCCCGGTTCCCCCGGGCAATATTGGGACGACCCAGGAAACCGGTGAGCCGTATAGGGCCATACTCACCCGCTACAGGGAATAACTCTTGGCAGATGGCGGGGCTAAAGATCTGTTCCAAGGTTTGTTCATAATCACCCGTCCCTAAAGTATGAACCAGCTTCATCTCCTGGTGCAGCAGGCGAAAGGAGATTTCCGGATAACCCAGGGCCATACTGGTGACGATCTCTTTAACATGCGCCACTTCCGAGGGGATACTACGCATAAACTTCAACCGGGCGGGAGTATTAAAGAAAAGATTCTCCACACTAATATTGGTGCCCCGCGGGGCGCCAACTGCTTCCACCGCTTGGATTATACCGCCTTCCACCCGAATCTTCGTTCCCGGAACCGCTGGATCAACCGCTGTCTGCAGCGTCATCCGGGAGACCGCAGCGATACTGGCCAGCGCTTCCCCACGAAACCCTAGGGTGCTGCTTTTCTGCAAATCTTGGAATTCCCTGATTTTACTGGTCGCATGGCGCTCCACCGCCAGCAAAGCATCTTCGCGGTCCATCCCCGAACCGTCATCCACCACTTGGATCTTCTGCCGACCACCGTTGGTTAAATAAATCTCAATCTTTTTTGCTCCGGCATCGATCGCATTCTCCACCAGTTCTTTAACGACTGAGGAGGGTCTTTCCACGACTTCACCGGCGGCAATTTGGTTGATCGTTACTTCATCAAGGTGAATAATCTTCCCCATCTTACTCCCTCTTCTGCCTCACGCTTCTTTCTTCTTTTTCAGCTGCTGCTGCCACTCAAAGAGCAGATTTAGCGCCTCCAGTGGCGAAAGCTTGTTTAAATCAAGCTGACGCAACTCATTATATAAATAGGCTTCTTCGGCGGTAAAAAGCGACAATTGCACCGGCTTCGTCGGCACCGCCACCGTTTGCGACCGTTCCTTTAACCCTTTTGCTTCCAGTTGAGTTAAGATCGTCGCCGCCCGTTCTAAGACTGCTTCGGGGATGCCAGCGAGACGCGCCACTTCAATCCCATAGCTCCGGTCACTGGCTCCAGGCAAGATCTTATGGAGAAAGATAATGCCGTCGCCCTCCTTCGCCACCGCCACATTCAAGTTCTCCACCCCGTCCAACCGGTCGGCTAAAGTGGTTAATTCATGATAATGGGTGGCGAAAAGGGTCCGCGCCCCGATTTGCTGTGGATTCCATAGATATTCCAGTACCCCCCAGGCAATACTTAACCCGTCAAAAGTACTGGTCCCCCGGCCAATTTCATCCAAGATCAAGAGGCTATCCGCCGTCGCATGGTGGAGAATATTCGCCAGTTCACTCATCTCCACCATAAAGGTGCTCTGGCCCCCGGCCAGATTATCCGCAGCACCGACCCGCGTAAAGATCCGGTCCACTAAACCAATCCGGGCATAGCCGGCGGGCACAAAGGAACCGATCTGCGCCATTAAGACGATCAGAGCGACCTGCCGCATATAGGTGGATTTTCCGGCCATATTCGGCCCGGTAATGATCTGTAAGCGGTGAGTACTGTCGTCAAGTAAGGTATCGTTCGGTACAAACTGGCCCGGGGGTAAGACCCGTTCCACCACCGGATGGCGGCCCTCCCGGATCATGATCTTTTTTCCGTCGTCGATCTCTGGACGGACATAATGGTTTTGCACTGCCGTCTCGGCCAACGCGGCATAGACATCCAGCATGGCCAGGATCTCCGCCAACCGTTTCAACTCCGGCAACTGCGCTAAGACCTGATGCCGCAGGTCTAAAAAGAGCTTGTACTCTAAAGCCGCCCTTTTTTCCTCCGCCCCCAGGATCAACTCTTCATACTTCTTTAATTCCGGGGTGATATAGCGCTCGGCATTGGCCAGGGTCTGTTTACGGATATAATCTTCCGGGACCGAAGCTAAATTCGCCTTCGTGACTTCTAAGTAATAACCAAAGACCTGGTTATAGCCGACCTTCAATGATTTGATCCCCGTCCGCTCCCGCTCTTGTTGTTCAAGACCGGCAATCCACTGTTTTCCTTCGCGGGTCGCGCGAAGAAGGGTATCCAATTCCTGGTTATAGCCTTCCCGGAAGATATTCCCTTCCGTCACACTGACCGGCGGATCTTCCCGCAAAGCTTTAGCCAATAACGCCGTTAAGTCCGGTAAGAGGTTAATCTCCCCAGCCAGTTCGGCCACGGGCCCGAGTTCTTCCTGCTGAAGCACTTGGCGGATCTCGGGTAATAAAGCCAGCGTCGTACCGAGCGCCAACAAGTCCCGGGGATTCACTGTTTGACAGGCTAGTTTGGCTAAAAGGCGTTGCAGGTCACAGGTCCGTCGTAGTAAACTCCGGGTCGTCTGCCGAATTCCGTGCTGAAGGAAGAAGCGTTCTACTTTGGCCAACCGATCTTCAATCTCCGTCCGGCGGCGTAAAGGTTGCTCCAGCCATTTTTTGAGCATTCTTCCGCCCGCCGCCGTCACCGTCTGGTCCAGAACCCAGAGCAAAGAACCCTGGGTTTTATGGTCCCGGAGGGTCGAGACCAACTCCAAATTACGCCGGGTATACTGGTCCAGATGCATGAAATCGCCCAAATGATAAGTGCGGAGGGAGAGAATATGTTCGAGCTGGCTCTTTTGGGTTTCATAGAAATAGGCCAAAACAGCACCGGCAGCACCAACGGCCGCCTTCAGTTCCTGACAACCATAGCCTTCCAACGAAACAACTTGAAAATGGGAAAGCAGCCGTTCCTCCGCCCGGGCCCGGTGGAAATCCGGGGACGGCCGGGGGGTGAGTAAAACGCCGGTCCGCTGTTTAAGCGTAGACCAGAACGCAATTTGGTCCTCCGCGACCAAAATCTCCTTTGGTTGCCAGTGGGAAAGCTCGTCAAAGAGCAGGGCGTCATCGGCCGCAAACTGGGTCACCATAAAATCACCGGTGGAAAGATCGGCCACGGCCAAACCGTATTCGGCTTCCCTCTTCACCAAAGCCATCAAATAGTTGTTGGCCTTTTCTTCCAGATATTGTTCGTCAATCAAGGTTCCAGGAGTGATCACACGGACCACTTCCCGTTTAACCAAGCCCTTCGCTTTTTTCGGATCTTCCACCTGTTCACAGATGGCGACCTTAAACCCTTTCGCAATCAAGCGGGCGATATAGCTGGTGGCGGCATGGTAAGGGATTCCGCACATCGGAATCCGCTTGCCCTTCCCGGCCTCACGGGAAGTCAGCACAATCTCCAATACTTCGGCGGCCTTTTCGGCATCCTCCAGAAACATCTCGTAGAAATCGCCGAGACGAAAAAGGAGGATGGCATCGGCGTATTCCTGTTTAATCTGTTTATACTGCCTTAACATGGGAGTATCCTGACTCAAATCAGAACACCTCCCGCTCGATTACTTCCCCTTGTAAGGTGTAGGTTAAACCTTTCTTAATTTTAACCTTAATCTCCGTTCCGATCAGTTCCGGACCGGAGGAAGGCGGCGCAAAAAGCACCAGTTTATTACTGCGGGTCCGACCGGTGAAGATCTCCTTCTTCTTCGGGCTAGGCCCTTCCACCAAAACCGACTCAATCTTCCCCTCCAGACGCTGGTTCGCCGCTTTGGCCTGTTTATTCACCACCTCGATCAACCGGTACAACCGGTCCATCTTTTCCTCCTCCGGCACCTGGTTATCCATCTTGGCAGCCTGGGTACCAACCCGTGGTGAATAGGCAAAGGTAAAAGCGGCGTCGAAACCAACCCTTTCCACCAAATCGAGGGTGTCCTGGAAATCCGCCTCTTCCTCACCGGGAAAACCAACAATCAGGTCGGTGGTTAGGGCCAGGTCGGGAATGTGGGAACGCAGCTTGTCCACCAGTCTTAGGTAATCATCCCGGGTATATTTCCGGTTCATCATCCGCAAAATTTTATCGCTCCCGGCTTGGAGCGGCAGATGGAGATGTTCGCAAACCTTATCCGCCTCCGCCATCTGCCGGATTAATTTATCCGAAAGGTCCTTGGGAT
>ERZ773359.2446-NODE-2446-length-23369-cov-6.310886_pt1 | contig 23369 bp, 22 predicted proteins | sample MGYA00374955_ERZ773359 | MGnify/ENA primary metagenome ERZ773359 (study PRJEB29098, sample SAMN04486028) | biogas fermenter metagenome | study: EMG produced TPA metagenomics assembly of the Biogas fermentation microbial communities from Germany - Plant 4 DNA1...
AAAATATGCGACCGAAGGGAGCAAATATTTTGGTGAATGAGACTGCGAGATGACAAATCCTAACCCCATTTCTTCGACCGAAGGGAGAAAGAAATGGCTGGTAGGTCATTCGCAAGATTATGACTTGACCCAAGACTTCGACCGTAGGGAGAAAGTCTTGATGGTAAGTCAAACGCAATGAGTTCCAGATTTGCATGAGCGAAAGCGAATAAGCAAATCTGTGAACGAAACTGCGCTTCCCAAAATATGCGAATTTCTTCGACCGAAGTTAGAAATAGGATATTCCTTTTTCATATATTATGGGAGCATTCTTTTCCCAAGAGACAATCTCTTGAAAAAGAGGTGTCCCACTACATTAATACACACATTAAATAAGGAGGTGACAACATGGCAGTTAAAATTAGATTAAAAAGAATGGGTTCCAAAAAGAAACCATTTTACAGAATAGTTGTAGCAGATTCACGTTCTCCAAGAGACGGTCGCTTCATAGAAGAAATAGGATATTACAATCCTGTATCTGATCCGAAGGTTGTAAAAATCAACGATGAAAGTGCTATCAAATGGCTTAACAATGGAGCTAAACCAACGGATACAGTTGATATGCTTTTCAAAAATAACGGAATCTATGAAAAAAGAAATGAAAACAAATAAGAGGTGGTAACATGGGTGAATTAGTAGAATATATAGCAAAATCACTAGTAGATAATCCAGATATGGTAACAGTAAATGAAGTAGAAGGTAGTCAATCACTTATAATAGAACTGAAAGTTGCCCCCGATGACATGGGTAAAGTAATAGGTAAACAAGGAAGAATTGCAAAAGCAATCAGAACAGTTGTAAAAGCAGCTGCAACAAAAGAAAATAAAAGAGTTATTGTTGAAATTATTCAATAGCCCTAAGAGGTACAAATGAAGGATTATATTAAAGTTGGTAAAATTGTAAATACTCACGGTGTCAAAGGCAGTCTGAAATGCTTGCCCTTGACAGACTATATGGAAAGATTTGACGAGTTGGACTATGTCTATACAGAAATGGACAACGAAAAGCGTAAAATCGATGATGTATGGTACCGTAAAGGATTGGTATATTTAAAGTTGGAAAATATTGATGATATGAATACTGCCCAATCCTTTAAGGACACATATATTTCCATATTAGAGGACCAACTTAGGGAACTTCCTGAAGATTCCTACTATATATTTGATTTAATAGGAATGGAAGTTTATTCCTCGGAAGGAGATTATATAGGTAAAATCACTGATGTCTACCAAACCGGGGCTAACGATGTTTATGAAGTAAAAAATAACAGTAAATCCTACTTGATACCTGCTGTTAAAGAATTTATCAAGGAAGTAAATCTATCAGACAAAAAAATGATAATTAATGTTATCGAAGGGCTATTAGAATGAAGTTTGAAATAATAACTTTATTCCCGGAGTTAATAGAAGTATATGCTAATAATGGAATAATTGGAAGAGCTGTGGAAAACAATTTGTTTTCTATAGAATATGTAAACTTAAGAGATTATTCCGAAGATAAGCATAAAAAAGTAGATGACTATCCTTATGGAGGAGGTCCCGGCATGCTTTTAAAGCCGGAACCAATGTTCAGAGCTTTAGACAGTATTAAAAGGCATAATTCATACATTGTGTATTTATCACCAAAGGGAAATTTATTCAATCAAAATAAAGCCAAGGAACTATCCCATAAGGAACATATAATACTTATTCCGGGACATTATGAAGGTATAGACCAAAGAATAATAGACGAATATGTCCATGAAGAAATATCTGTGGGAGATTATGTTCTGACCAGCGGAGAACTGCCTGCCTTAATAATAATAGATGCGGTAGGGAGACTTCTGCCTGGAGTACTTGGTTCAGGGGAATCAACCTTGGAAGAGTCTCACAGTAACAACCTGTTGGAATACCCCCAGTATACGAGACCTGAAAACTACAGGGGCCTGAAAGTGCCGGAGATCCTGTTATCTGGTCATCATGAGAACATTCGAGAATGGCGTCGCTATAAAGCTATAGAAATAACTTTAAAAAGACGTCCCGATATAATAAAGGATAAAAGTATAATTGAAGAATATAAAAAGTTAAAGCAGAAGTACAAAACTCTAGATGAGAATGATACTTAGACGAAAGGAGGTACAGAAATGGACTTAATAAAATCAATAGAATTGGAACAGCTTAAAAGCGATATAACTCCTTTTAATGTTGGAGATACTGTAAAAGTTCATGTTAGAATCAAAGAAGGTAATAGAGAAAGAATTCAGATATTTGAAGGTATCGTAATTAAGAGACAAGGAGAAAGTGCCAGAGAAACTTTCACAGTAAGAAAAATCTCTTACGGCGTTGGAGTTGAAAGAACATTCCCTGTTCATTCACCAAAAATTGAAAAAATTGAAGTGGTAAGAAGAGGAAAAGTAAGACGTGCTAGACTGTTCTACTTAAGAGGAAGAACAGGAAAAGCAACTAAAGTTAAAGAACTGAGAAATTATTAATATTGAGGACGCTTGTCCTCACATGGGGGGCATTCCTTAAATCTACAAAGGGTGTCCCCTTTTGCTAATAGGTGAGGTATAATATGAATATAAATTGGTATCCGGGACATATGAAAAAAACCAAGGAATTATTGCAGGAAAATATTAAGTTAGTGAACTTAATAATTGAAGTAGTAGATGCAAGAATTCCTAACAGCAGTAAAAATCCTGACTTTGATAGATTGTTCAGAGATAAAAAAAGACTCATAGTCTTGAATAAATACGACTTAGCTGACCCTGTTATGAACAAGAAATGGGAAGAACACTATAAGCAAAAGGGATGGTCAGTTGTACTTTACAACTCCACAGACAACAGGGAGTTGCGAAAATTAAATAGCGCAATCGAGGAAGCTACCAAAGAAATAGTTGAAAGATACAAAAAAAGAGGTTTGAGAAATAAAACCATAAAAGCAATGATAGTAGGCATACCTAATGTGGGAAAATCAACATTGATAAATTCATTAGCCAAGAGGAAGAGTGCAAAAACGGGAAATATGCCTGGTGTTACCAGAGGCAAACAGTGGATACGCCTGCCAGGAAATATTGATTTACTAGACACTCCTGGCATATTATGGCCAAAATTCGATGATGAGGAAAGTGCATTACACTTAGCTTTTACCGGTGCAATTAAAGACGAAGTAATAGTATTGGAGGAAATTGCACTTAAATTCGTAGAAAAAATGCAGCACTTAGGAAAGTTGGATGGTATAATTGAAAGATACGATATTGAAGCTGGAGATAAACCCCTAGATATTTTGGACAATATAGCCTATAAAAAAGGCTTTTTAATAAATAACCAGGATATAGATTATTTAAGAGTAGCAAACTTACTCTTTAATGATTTCCGAGCAGGAAAATTAGGAAAAATCACCTTAGAGATGCCCTAACCCCATTTTTCCGACCGAAGGGAGAGAAAAATGGTAGGTAGGTCATTCGCAACGAACTCCCAATTTCTGCGACCAAGGGGAGCAAAGAAATTGGTGAATGAGACTGAGAGATGCCCTAACCCCATTTTTCCGACCGAAGGGAGAGAAAAATGGTAGGTAGGTCATTCGCAACGAACTCCCAATTTCTGCGACCAAGGGGAGCAAAGAAATTGGTGAATGAGACTGAGAGATGCCCTAACCCCATTTTTCCGACCGAAGGGAGAGAACCATGCTTAAAATTGAAAAAGAACTTTGGGACAAGGGATATAACTACATAGCCTGCATTGACGAAGTGGGAAGAGGCTGCCTTGCAGGCAGCGTCGTAGCCTGTGCAGTTATAATGCCCAAAGATTTATTAATAGATGAAGTAAACGATTCAAAAAAACTTACGGCAAAAAAAAGAGAAGAATTGTATGAAAAAATAAAAGAATCTGCCATTGCTGTGGGAATAGGAGAATTAGATTCTTTAAAAGTAGATGAATACAATATTAAAAATGCAACGAAACTTGCTATGGTACAAGCTATTGAAAATCTAAAAGACAAAAAAGGCAATAAAATAATTCCTGACTATATAGTTACAGATGCAGAAAAACTTAATATTTCTATCCCACAGTCCAATATAGTACACGGAGATGCAAACTGCCACGGAATTGCTGCAGCATCCATAATCGCCAAAGTAACCCGTGACCGACAAATGGAAGAATTACATAAGCTGTATCCAGAATATAAATTCGATAAAAACAAAGGCTACGGCACCAAGGAACATATAGAAGCAATTCTATTATATGGTCCCACGGAAATACATAGAAAAACTTTTCTTAAAAAAATATTAGACAAAAATGAACAGCTAAGCTTTATATAATAATATATTTAAAATAAAAATAATAGGAGGGACTATGAATAACCTTACTTTACCATTTACCTTTACCTTGCCTACAAAGATTGTATATGGTCCAAAATGCATAATTTCACTGGTTGATGAGTTAAAATTACAAGGCGGCAAGCGACCAATAGTTATAACTGACAAAGGTGTTAAAAATGCAGGTATATTGGATAAAATCACTAGCATATTAGAGCAGGGAAATATAAACTACATAGTTTATGATGGGGTTGAGCCGAATCCAAAAGATGTCAACGTTGAAGAAGGAGCAAGAATAGCAAGAGAATTTTCAGCAGATTCTATTATTGCTGTAGGGGGAGGAAGCCCCATAGATTGTGCTAAATCTGTTGGAGTTCTAATGGCTCACAATGGAGATAAAATTAAAAAATATGAGGGAAAAACAGCTGCAACAAAACCATCACCCCTCTTAATAGCCATACCTACAACTGCTGGCACTGGCAGTGAACTTACTTTTTCATCAGTTATTACAGATACTAAAAACAATTATAAAATGACTGTTAAAAGTCAATATACTGCTCCTAAGGTAGCAATTTGTGACCCAGAACTTACTCTATCCCTTCCTCCACAAATTACTGCTTCCACAGGTATAGATGCACTGACTCATGCAATTGAAGCATATACTGCAACTTGTGCAGAGCCTATAAGTGATGCCTTGGCACTGTATGCAATAGAATTGATTTACAACAATCTAATTATCGCCGTTAATGAAGGCAGTAATATAGAAGCAAGAAGTGCAATGCTTTTAGGCAGTATGCTTGCAGGAATTGCATTCAGTCATTCTGATGTGGCATCAGTTCACTGTATTGCAGAATCCTTAGGCGGAGTTTATGATTTGCCACATGGAGTTTGTAATGCTATTTTTCTTCCCTATGTTATGGAATACAACATGGAATATTCAGTTGAAAGATATGCAAGAATAGCAAAGGCTATGGGTTTTAACTTCGATAATGAGTTAGAAGGTGCTAAGAAAGCAGTTGAGGCGGTAAAGAAATTGGCTAAGGACGTTAACCTCCCTTTGTTTTCAGATTTAGGGGTCAATGTTAATGATTTTGAAAAATTAGCTGAAATGTCTGCAAAAAATATTTCTACTGAAAGCAATCCAAGACCAATGTCAAAGGAAGATTATTTAACAGTAATTCAAACTGCCTATAGTCAGAAGTGATTCTACTGGAAAAATCATTGCTTAGGAAAGATAAACCAAGAGATTTTATTACTAGTTGTAATAGTTTAGGACAAACCAAAATCATAGACGGTTCTTCTTGATTGATAATATACCAATCAAGAAAAACCGTCTTTTTATATATGACTAAAAAATTTATTTAACTCTAGGATGAGCAAAACAATAATATATTGTCCCAATACAACAAATAATTATTGTAAAACGATAAAAAAATATTGACATAGGGAAAATATTTGCTATAATAAAACTACGAAATAACTATTGGAGGTTCTTATGTATCAGAAAAGCATGATTCACTATATGACTAAAGTAAGCATAGACATTTTGTTTTTCATTGCAATAATATGTTGTATTTTAGTGCCATTTTCTTCCCCTTGGCTATTCCGTTACTTTGGAATAGTAGAGTCAAGTGCCTTTTTCGCTAAAGCAGTATTATTGGCTTCGGGTATCTCATGTATTTATATTTTGTGGCAGCTAAAGGTAATATTTAAAACTCTTATGAAAGGTAATCCCTTTATCCATTCAAACGTTTCATGCTTAAGAAAAATTGCTTTAGCTTGTTTGGCAATTTCAATTATTTATATAGTAAAAATGATTGTTATGCCTACTATTTCAACAATTGTTATAATAGTTATATTTATTGTAGCATGTTTATTGTGTTTAACATTAAAAGACCTATTCAAGCAATCTATTTACTACAAAGACGAAAATGATTTAACGGTATAGGGGGTGTATGATGGCTATAATTATACAGTTAGATGTTATGATGGCAAAAAGAAAAATCGGACTTATGGAGTTAGCTGAAAAAATTAATATTACACCTGCTAATTTATCAATATTAAAAAATAACAAGGCAAAAGCAATCCGGCTTACAACTTTAAACGAAATATGCAAAGCTTTAGATTGTCAACCGGGAGATATTATTGAATATGTGGAGGACGAAGATGGAGCAGAGAAATAAATCAGAATTATCATTTTACGGAATTATTTCCGCAATAACTTTTATATATTTAATTTTGACTGATAATCCAGGAATAAGTGCTCCCATATTTTTTATTATTCAATTTGCAATATTACTTTATATTACTAAGAATAATAAAGAAGTTATAAACGTTAAAGGGTTATTCATGCTATTACCGATTTTCATAATATCCTTAAATAATTTTCTTAGTGCCAGTTACATGATGATGCCCACAAATTTTCTGGTAATAGTATTTTTGTACAGTAGTATGTTTTTGATGTTGGGAAATAAATTAAATTTAATGAAATTAAATATATTCGAAATTTTGAAAACTATTGTTAATATTTTTGAACCCATTATTAATTTTATAGTTCCATTTAAGTGGATGGCAGAAGGAAGAAAAAAGAATGATCACATTTTAGCTAAAAGAATATTAATAGGTGTTGCCCTATCAGTGCCTTCCGTTATTTTCCTCATTAAGATGCTGTCTTCAGCAGACTTGGTATTTTACAATAACTTTATTCTATTTAACAATTGGATTAAAAAGTTATTTGAATATATAAATATATTTAAAATAATAGTTGGAACATTTGCAGGCTTTTATCTTTTTTCCCATTTATATTCTGTTTTAAAAAAAGATACAAATAGTTTAGTAAATATTCTTAAGGATGAAACTATTGCCACCAACAAAATTAAAGGGGATATAATAGTTTTCAATATACTGATTATGTCAGTATTATTTGTTTATTCGATTTTTGTTGTAATACAGTTTAAATATCTTTTTTCCGGCGGTATCCTCCCTCATGGTCTTAGTTTTTCTGAATATGCAAGACGTGGTTTCTTTGAACTTGTATTTCTAAGCATATTAAACCTAGGTTTAATACTTATAACTACTTACTTGTTGAGAGACCAAATTTATAAAGACAAAAATAGGTGGGCCATATTTACAAAGCTAATGCTCATTTACCTTTGTGTTATAACAGGTATACTGCTGGTATCTTCATATTACAGAATGTCACTTTACGACAGCGCTTACGGATTTACAAGATTAAGAGTCTTGGTATATATTTTCCTGGTATTTGAAGCAATTGGTTTAATAGCAACTTTTGTTTATATTATTAAGCATAATTTTAATATATTAACAATATATGCTGCTATTGGACTTACTTTTTATCTAACTCTTAATGTTGTAAAGATTGATGAAATAATTGCTAAAAGAAATATTGATATGTATTTAAATGGACAGGCAGAAGAAATTGATATAGACTACCTAATGACTTTATCCCAGGATGCATTGCCCCAATTAATAAGGCTGACCCACGACGATGTAGAAATAATTACACGAAATAAAACAATAAATTATTTAAAAAATATTAGCGAATTGTACATGGACATGGAAAATAAATGGCAAAGCTATAACTTAACAATCGAAAGAAACAGGGACTTATTAGAAAGCAACAAAGATAAATGGAATTAATCCTTGAATAATTAGCATAATTTGTTAAAATAAATTAACTAGCTTAGATGAATATAAGGAGACAAGTATGGTTACATTTGATGATTTTGCTAAGATAGATATTAGAGTGGGAGAAATAATAAAAGCAGAGGTTTTTGAGAAGGCAAGAAAACCTGCTTATAAGCTCCTTGTTGATTTTGGAGAAGAAATAGGAATAAAAAAATCCAGCGCACAAATTACTGATTTATATAGTATTAACGATTTAATAGGAAAACAAGTTCTTGCCGTTGTAAATTTCCCACCGAGACAGATTGCTGATTTTATGTCTGAAGTTTTAGTTTTAGGAACTTACTCAAAGGATGGCGTCGTATTAATTCAACCAGAAAGACCAGTAGAAAAAGGCGATAAATTAGGATAAGAATATAAACTACCTTTATTAAACACAAGGTAGTTTTTTATTGATTTATACATACTAATATGCTACTATTATGTCATGCGATATATCGTAATACATAATAGGAAGTGATTGTATGCCCTATGAAGGTGGTCCAATGACCGAGGCAATGTACTATGTACTCTTAGCATTAGTGCATCCTAATCATGGTTATCAACTGATGAATGAAATAGAAGAAGTATCAAAAGGTCGTGTAAAAATGGGACCAGGTACCCTATACGGTGTTTTATCGAGGCTTGAAAAAGATGAGTTGATTGTTGTTGTCGATAATGATGGCAGGAGAAAGACATACGCCATTACAGAAGATGGCCTTAATGCCTTAAAAAAGGAATATGAAAGGCTATTAAGTATGGTAAGGGACGGAGCAATTATTAAGGAGGGACACAATGAATAAACTAAGATATAGATTTCAACTAAGTGATTTATGGGAGCTTGGCAAAAACGAAAGCTGGTTTGAACATATGGCATCCAAAGGGCTCCACATAAAATCTATTGGTAAGTGGTTAGTAACATTTGAAAAAGGAGAGCCTCAAAATACCAGGTACAGAATTGATATTTTGTACCAGCCTCCTACCCAGGAACAGCTTGATGTATACAAGGAATGTGGCTGGGAGCTAACCACCAATAAGGATATATTTTATATATTCTCTTCTCCAGAAAATTCAAATGCACCAGAACTCCATACTGACCCCATGGAACAAGGATTTACATTTGATCTTCTTAACAAGGAAATTAAAAAGAATACAATAATTTTTTCGATTGCAGCAATATTAGTGCTATCTATATTATTCTATGTTTTTTTCTTTGACAAAGAGCCTTACTTGAACTTAATACGTCGAAGTTCTTTCAATTTAATTGCAATGGCAATTGGTTATACTTATGTACTATTTGCTTCGATACGAAGCTTTATAGCAGTTAAAAGAATCAAGAATTCTCTTTATAACGGCATCCCAATAAATCATAAGCAAAGTTGGAAATTAAGCTATTTCTTTTCTTCAACAGTATATATTTCCTTGATTGTAATGGTATTGGCATCCATCCTTACACCTTTTTATACAGCTATTAAGAGGGAAGGATATATATCAAAAGAAAGGTTACAGGATTTTCCCATACCTACTATAGAAGAAGTAGAGAATACCAAAATCTTGGACTATTATCACGACATACAATATAATTGGAGTATACTTGCTCCTATTCAGTATACTATTTACGAAGATGGTTATGTTGAAGGTATAATGCAAGAAGATTTCAGTGGAGCTTATAGCCAGGCCAGCCTACATATTAGGTATTATGAATTAACCTTCAAATCTATGGCTGAAGGCCTTGTAAATGATTTAATTCACCGATACTATAGAGAATATCGCTACGATTGGTACACCTTAGATAATGAAGATATGAACAATGTATTTGACCAGCTCTATGTTGGAGGAAGGGAAAATACTAAATTAATCTTCGCATCCTCAGGTAACAAAGTTATTTACTTCAAGTATCCTTTTACAGCTGCAGCTGCATTTGCACCTGCAGTTCTTCCGAAGATAGTTATATCTGCAACTGCATTTCCTCCAATTCTGTTAGCTCCATGAACTCCACCTGTAACTTCTCCTGCAGCATAGAGCCCTTCTACAACTTCACCAGAATTATTAATTACTTCACAATTGGTGTTAATTTTAACACCACCCATGGTGTGGTGAATAGCAGGAGCTATTTCAACATAGTAGAATGGTCCAGTTGTTAATTCTACATCCAAAGAAGTTCTGCCAAAGTCCGGATCAAGTTTTTCTCTTACATAGCTGTTGTAATCAGCAACTGTTTGTTCAAGAATGTCCGGGTCTATTCCTATTAACTCAGCTAATTCCTTTAAAGTTTGAGCTTCTTTCAAAAATCCCTGATCTTTATATTTTGCGTAAGTGGAAGCTTTTTCAAATACCGTTGTGTCAAGAACTAGGAAGGCAGTTCCTTCTTCTTGATCCAATATAGCTTCTGAAACAACGTCTCTTGTTTCAAGCTCATTTATAAATCTTTTTGCATCACGGTTTACAAGGATTGCACCGTCACCCCTTATACCTTCTGTTATCATTTCATTATAGAAAGGAACAACTGTGGGGTGGGTTTGAATTTGTTCAATGTCAGTTAAAGCAACATCTAATTTTTCCACCATTAATAGTGCATCTCCAGTGGCACCAGGTTGATTGGTTGTTCCAAAGCCTTTTAATGAAGGTTTGTATTTTTCAACTAACTCCGGATTTGCACCGAAACCGCCGGATGCTAAAATAACAGCCTTGGCATTAATATTGTATGTATTTCCGTCTTTGTTCTCTACTTTAATGCCGGTAACTTTATTACCTTCTGCCAAGATTTCAATAGCCTTGGTATTTAATCTTACATCTATTCCTAATTCTTTAACCTGGTTTGAAAATACATCCATCAAATGGGTACCTATGGGCATTCCACCAGGGCCTTTGTGAATTCTGTTAACGCTTTGACCACCTGATCTTCCAACTTCAGACAAATCTGCCCCCAATGATTCTAACCAATAAATAGTTTCTGCCGATTTTTCCGTAAAGTATTTTAATAACTCAGGGTCATTTTTGTTATGACCGCCTTTCATTGTATCTTGATAGAACAATTCAGGGCTGTCTTCTATACCTAAGGCTTCCTGATACTTAGTGCCTGCAGCATTCATTCCACCTGTAGCGTAGTTGGTATTTCCGCCCATGAATGCCATCTTCTCAACTACTATAACATTTGCTCCATTATTAGTTGCTTCAATGGCGGCTGACAAGCCTGCACCACCAGCACCAACAATTACTATATCAGTGGTTACATCTTCAACTTTTTCTTCTTCAACCGTAACTTCCTTAGCTACCAACTCTACATTAGCTTTTTTAATTGCATCAGTAACACTGGTTCTTACCGCCGCACTAGTCAAAGTAGCACCCGTTATTGCATCTATTTCTACTGAATTTGATGCAATAATTTCATTAATTAATTGTTCAATTACAGGTTCAGTAAAACCTGATTCATTATTTTCTATAACCTTAATATCCTTTATTTCTGAATTTTCCAAAGTAACTTCTACCTTAAAAGTACCATATTTACCCTTACCTTCACCTTCAAAAACACCACTTACTTGATCAGCAGGTTCCTCCTGTTCTTCCTGCTGGTTTTCATCTTCTGGCCCAGCCTGTTGACATGCAGTAACAGAAAGAACTAATAAAAGAGTCAATAAAAGAACTAAAATTCTTTTAAACATACTCATGTTTTGTAGGATGTATTTGTACACCCATACACTCCTTTCTCTTTTGAAAATTTTTTTTAAAGTTTATTATATCGTTTTTGATTTGTCAAGGTACATTATAAAAAAATGCTTAACACAATAAATCCGTCCCCAGGACAGGGACGGACTAAATAAATCTTACATCAGCTTTCTTTCTGTTTGCGGTTCTTTGATATTTTACATTAGGATATCCTAATACAAATGAAATTAAAAACTCTTCATTTTCTTTCATGCCCATAAGTTTTTTGATTTCATTATTATAATTAACTGCTCTTTCAAAAAATCCTATATAACATACTCCTAATCCTAACAAATTAGCTTGTAACTCCATTCTGGATGCTGCAAGACCAGCATCTACTTTCTCAAATCCTGACTTATTTTCACTAACTATAACTATAATTTCGGGAGCGTTAAAAAAGAGCCTGTCTATATTTTTTTCTTTAAAATCTTCATACATCTGTATCCACATGGGGCGATAATCTACTCCGCCCTTCATTTCAAAATTAGGATCCTTAGCCATATTATACAAAGCTTTTAGTGCCATTTCTCTTACTTCATTCAATTTATCCTTAATTACTATATAACGATTTAATTGTCGGTTACTTGCTGTAGGAGAGTAGCGTCCTGCTTCTATGATTTTATCTAGTTTATCCTTTTCTACTTCCTTATTTTTAAACTGTCGTATACTACGTCTAAACTTAAGAAAGTATAAAAAGTTTTCAGGATCTAAATTTAAATTATCCTTACTTAATTCCAATATTTCACTTTCATCATACTCAGGCATAGAAACTGATGCTTGAGGACATACTGCCACACAATGACTACATTCATTGCACAATTCAAGATTAACTTCTGCTTTTTCATTACTATCTAGTTTAATAGCTTTTCTTGAGCAATCCTCGACACATAATCCACACCCTATACATGTTTCCTTGTCAATAATTACAATTGCCATGCAACCACCCCTTTATAAGTATTTTCCAAGCCAATTTATACTTTCTTCCATCATGTTTGTAGTAACAAAATGGTTTAGGCCAGGATATTCAATAAGTTTTAATTTTTCTTTATCTTCATATATAGAATTTAGTTTATTGTAAAAAATTCTCTGACTTTCAACAGGCACTAAGGTATCACTGTCACCATGAAGTAACAGTATAGGTCGATTAACTAACCTGTCCAAATGATTCATAGGATCTAAATTTTTTACTTCATTTCTAATCCTTTCGTATTTTTCAGTAGGTTTAACTTCAATATTCTTATTGAAATTTTCCCACCAGCAGCAGCCGTTAAATACAATGAGAGACTTAATAATAGTATTTTGAGCAAATATTCCTCCAGCTGTAAAACCTCCCATGGAACTGCCCATGACGGCAATTCTATTAGGGTCTCCCTTGTACTTTGATACTAATTCTTCTTTAATAACTCCGAACTCCTCAATATTTTTAAAAATTACATCCCAAAAATAATCTTTTGCTTCTTCCATGCCATAGTTAGACAAGGGGTTTCTTTCTCCGTGATATATACCATCTGGTATGGCTACCAAGTATCCCACAGAAGCTAGGATAAAGCCCCTTAATCGCTGAGATTCCTTACTTGAACTCCAACCGTGATAAAACACTATTGTAGGTATTGGTTCTTTAGCCTCTTTTGGTTTGAAAATAATGGTGGGAATACCCTTTATGTAAACTTTCTCTTCAATTATGTAGTTTGATTTTATATATTCAGCCATTTTAACTCCTATGCAATTAATACTAATCCATCAGTTTTTAATATAATATTACCACATAAATCTTTAAATTAAAAGTAGCTTTCAGTATTTTTCAACATTCTTTGTGAGGGATAAGAGTATATTCACGTGGCTGTCTTCCATATACAGAATCTAAATTTGTATTAACAATCTTAACAGAATATGGTACAATAGGTAGTACTACATAAGGCTATACTGGAAATTAGTATAGGTTGGAGGAATACTTTCCGATGATAAAAAGAAAAATTTCACATTGCCTCAATGGAATCATATTTTTTATAATAATTCTGTTAATAGCAAGGACTTATAATGTTTTTGCCAATAACTCCTTGTACCAAGTAGAAAATCTCATTGAACTTACAGAAGAAGAAAGAAATTTTATAAACGAAAACCCTGTAATTAAGGCTGTATCTTTAGATGGTGCTGCTCCTATTCAATTTAAGAATGAAAATAATGAAATACAGGGAATTTCCATTCAGGTTTTGAAGACAATCTCAAACATTACTGGACTTAAATTCGAATACGATCTGTATAATTCCTTTGAAGAAATAAAAATAGATGATTATGATATCTTCTTTGGGATACCCAAGAATTATGCTGATTTCCAATACAATGGCATGATATTGTCCAAGCCTTATCTTAAAACAGAGACAGTCTTGTTCTTTAATTCTTCTATTAACTCCGGCAACTTAGGCAACAAAATATATGCTGCTGTTAAAGGAAGTCCCCTTCCAGAAGGAGTGGATGAAGAATATGCCATATATTTTGATACGAGGGAAGAATCCTTAAATGCTATAGAAAAGGGAATTGCTGATTACGGTTATGGAAATCCATATTCCATTGCATATTACACTATTAAAAACAACTATAAAGATATAGTTACGGTACCCATCGGAAAAGAAGGCCGGGAGTACTGTATAGGATTCTTTAAAAAGAATGCATTGTTGATTTCCATTATAAATAAAGCCATAGATTCCATCGATGACCTTCAAATGAACAGTATAATCTTAGACGTAACATCTCATATTGAGAGAAAAATCTCACCAACCATGATAGTAGATGAATATGGAGTTATAATATTCACTGTCCTGTTTGCCTTCATAACAATATTGCTAATAAGTATAGTCGTTAATATACGAACAAACAGAAAACTCAGAATACAAAACAGAAGATATGAAACTTTGGCAGAAATGGCCAATGAATATTTATTTGAATACTTTGTAAAGAAAAATGAGTTAATCTTATCTGAAAAAATAATTCATCTATTTAAAGTGAATGAAGATTTAAATACGTTAAAGGAAAAACTCAAAAATATTTTAAAGGGTGAAGACGGGGAACAATTATCAGAAATAAAGATTCAACTTACTGGAGGCGGTTACAAGGTATTTAAAGCGGTTGTATCTTATGTATTTGATGATAAAGAAGTAAATTCAATCATGGGAAAATTAATCGATATAAGCGAAGAGTTCACTGAGAAAGAAGAACTTATTTCCATGTCAAAAACCGACGGACTAACCGGCTTGTACAATCCAATAGCCACTAAGGAAATGATTGAAGAAAAATTAAGAAACAAAGATGAAAACAGATTAGATGCCTTTTTATTAAGCGACTTAGATTATTTTAAAGAAATTAACGATACATTGGGTCACTTAACTGGAGACTATGTACTTAAATCTATAGGAGAGAGTTTAAAAAACACATTTAGAAAAACAGATATAATGGGTAGAGTAGGGGGAGATGAATTCTGCGCCTACTTAATAGACGTTCCTTCTGCTGAATTCGTATATAATAAATGCTGTGACTTAATGAAACAAGTTAATAGTATTAATATTGATTTATCCGTCTCCATGACCATAGGAGTTACTATAATCAAAGATAAATGTACCTACGATGACTTGTTCAACAGGGCGGATGAAGCTATGTATGAAGGAAAACACCAAGGAAAGGGAAAAATAGTTTTTTGCGATTATTGCAAGGGAAACTATGAATACGAGGAGAGCAAATGAGAATTTTACATACATCTGATTGGCATTTAGGGAAAAACATTGAAGGATTCAGCCGCATGGATGAACAAGAAATGTTTTTAAATGACTTTGTAAATATAGTTAAAGAAAAAAATGTGGACATGATTATTATTTCAGGAGATGTATATGATAGTCCTAATCCTCCTGCAAGAGCTGAAAAAATGTTCTATGATACATTGAAAAAGATTTCTTCGGAGGGAGAAAGATTAACCCTGGTAATTGCCGGAAATCACGATAACCCCGAAAGATTAGTGGCGGCCGGTCCCCTTGCCAGAGACCACGGAATTATTATGTTAGGTACCCCTAAATCCTATGTTGAAAAGGGGGAATATGGAAAACACAGGGTAGTGGATTCAGGGGAAGGGTTCGTGGAAGTGGAAATTAAGGGAGAAAGGGCTGTAGTATTAACAGTACCCTACCCCAGTGAAAAAAGACTGAACGAAGTTTTATACGATGTCATGGAGGAGGAAGAAGAAAGAGTAAAAACTTACGGTGAAAGGATAAAGACCCTCTTTGACAGTTTAAGTGAAAAATACAGAGATGACACTATTAATATAGCAGTGTCTCATTTGTTTGCCATGGGAAGTGAAGAAGCTGGCTCTGAAAGAAACATACAATTAGGAGGCAGCTACATAGTGGATGGAGGATGTTTTCCAGAAAAAGCCCAGTATGTAGCCTTGGGACATATTCATAAGCCTCAGATAGTTCCAGGCACAGGTAAAAGAGTAAGATATTCCGGCTCTCCCTTACACTACAGCAAGAAAGAGATAAACTTTACTAAAAAGTGCTTCATAATCGATATTAAAGCAAGAGAAGAATATAACTTAGAAGAAGTTGAACTAAAGGTGTACAAGCCTATTGAAATATGGAAATGCCAAAGTATTGAAGAAGCAATTACCATGTGTGAAAAAAACAAGGACAGAGACTGTTGGGTATATCTTGAAATAACTACAGACAGATATTTAAGAGAAGACGAAATTAAACAGATGAAAGCCTTTAAGAAAGATATACTTGAAATAGTACCCATAATAAAAAATGAAGACAGGGAAGAAATAGATATAAACAGTTTTTCTGAAAAATCTTTTGAAGAAATATTCAGAGAATTCTATATTAAGGAAAGATCAGTGGAGCCCCAGCAGGAGCTTATGGAACTTTTACTAAAAATACTGCAGGAGGAAACCCATGAAACCCATTAATCTTAAAATAAAAGGACTTAACAGCTTCATAGAAACCCAGGAAGTTGATTTTAAAAGACTTACTCAGAGGGGCCTCTTCGGTATATTCGGACCTACTGGAAGCGGCAAATCCACCATATTAGACGGTATAACCCTGGCTCTATACGGTGAAATAGCACGAAAAAGCACTAACTTCATGAATACTAACTGCAACAGTATGTTCGTTAGTTATGAATTCCAGATAACGGACAAAGAAGTGAAACGTTACAGAGTAGACCGGGAATTCTACAGAGACAAAAAAACGGGCAAGGTAAGGACCAACTCTGCCATTTTAGTTGATATAACAGCCGGAGAACAAGTTTTAGAGGACGGGGTCAGGAGTGTAACCCAAAGATGTGAAGAAATAATTGGTCTTAACTTAGAAGACTTTACCCGCACTGTTGTCCTTCCCCAGGGAAAATTCAGTGAATTCCTTAAATTAGAAGGGAAGGAAAGAAGGGAAATGTTAGAGCGACTTTTCAACCTTCAAAAATATGGAGATGAACTTTCCTTTAAACTGGCCCTTAAAATAAAAGAAGAAAACGAAAAAGCCAACATCCTCCTAGGAGAACTGAAAACTTATGAGGATATTAGTGAAGAAGTTCAAAATCAAAAAACGGAAGAACTGGACAATACTAAGAAGGAACTTGAAAATTCCAAAAATGAATTAAAGGTAGCAGAAGAAACCTACAACAATGCCAAAGAATTATGGGAACTTCAAAAGGAATTAATAGAAATTAAAAACAAAGAGAAATCTCTTAGGGAAATGGAAGAAGAAATTAATAGTGATAAAGAAAAAATAACCTTGGGAGAAAGTGCCCTTAAGGTTTGGCCTTATGTGGAAAATTATGAAAATACCCTTAAAGAAACTACTGCGGTAAAGCTTGAAATAGAAAAACTAAAAGAAAAGCTAAAAATTGCTGAAGAAATGAAAAATAAGTCATTGGAGGAATTCAAGCAGGCAAAAATTAAAAAAGACAGAGAAATTCCTGTCTTAAAAGTCAAGGAGCAGCAAATAAAGGAAGCTCTTAATGAAAAAAGGGCATTAAATATATTAATTAACGAAAAAAACACCCTCTACGGAAATATAAAAACTATTTACGAAAGATTAAAGAATGTAAAAAAAGATATTGAAACAAAAGAAAAAAATATCTACAGCCTTAACGAAAGTATAAACATAAAGGAAGGCAAAGTTGAAAGCCTTAAGATTTCCGAAGAATTTAAAAACAAAGTATATGAAGGCTTTCTTCTCTTAAAAGAGAAGGAGAGTATTACAAAAGATAAAACAAAGATAGACAATAGTATTAAAAGCACTTTGAACAATATTAACGAAAGTAAAAAATTATCTGAAATACTTTCAAAATCCCTGAATAATAAAGAAGAAGAACTTTCCAAAGCTGTAAATCAGTTGAAGGACCTTAACAGTAATTGTCCCGGTGACCAGGACACCTTACTTTCCATGAATAAACTTTTAACTGAAATAAAAGAAAAGTGGAATAAATACAATGAATACATTGCCTCTATCAAGAAAAGTAAAATAGATATTGAAAAATTAAGTGAAGAATTAAAGAAGAGAGAAAAGTTTAAGGATCAGTTAAAGGATAGTTTAACTTCTTTAAAAGAAAAAATTAATAACTGCGAAAGAGAAAACCTAGCCCACACCCTTCGGGAAAATTTAAAAGAAGGGGAAGTATGCCCTGTGTGCGGTTCCCTTGACCATCATAAAGAAAATATTATTTCCGCAGAACTCTCTGATAACCTACAAGAACTAAGAGAAGAATATAACTATGTGGAAGAAAAATTCACCGCCATTACTGGAGAAATAATTCAAATACAGGAAAGGCTTAATAGAGAAGAAAATAACTTAGAAGAAAATACTAGAAAAGTCAAGGAACTGGGAAGTGATTTCAAAACTTATTCAGTGGAAGAATTAGAAAAGGAATTCAACCATAAGTATGAAAGTATTAATAAATATAAGGAAGAAAAAAATAATTTAGAAGAAAAAATAAGAATACTTACAGAAGAAAAAAACCATATGCTTCTTAAATATAGCGAAACAAACAGCCGCTATGAACATAACAAAGAACAACTACAAAAACTACAAGAAGATCTTATTGCAAAAAATAAGGACCTAAAAGAAACAGAAGAAAAACTTATATTACTTAAAGAAGAAATATCAGTAGAAGATTTTCTATCAGTAAGGGAGGAAATTAACAGAAAAGAAAAAGAAAGAACTTTATTAGAAAAAGAAATAAAAAACCATAGGGAAAATTTGAAAAATGAACAAGTCCAAAAAGAATCCCTTTCCGAAGAATACAACAACTTAAATATTCAGCTTAAGGAAAAGAAAACCCTCTATGAAGAAAAATTAAAACTTATAGAAGAAAAACAAGAAAATATAATTAGTAAAGTAGGAACAATAGAAGGTTTAGAATTACTTAAAGATAAAGTGACTAATACCATATTAGACATTGAAAGCAGCTTGGAAGATGCGGAAAAGAAAAAAGAAGAAAGGGAAAAGGAGTTTAATAATATTAACAATAAAATACTGTCCTGCCAGGGAAATCTATTAAGTTTGCAAGATAGAATTATTAAGGACAAGGAAAAACTGAATCAAGCCCTGAAAGAAGAAAAAATTGACTCTATAGAGGATGTAAAAAATTATTATATTCCCAAGGAAGAAATAAAGAAGCTAAAAGTTAAAGTTGAAAACTATAATAACTCCTTAGCTAAGATAGAGGGAGAATTAAGGAATCTAAACAAAAAAATAAACAACAGGACTTTAACTGAAGAAGAGTGGCAAAATATTCAAAGAGAAAAAGAAGTAAAAGAAGAAAAACTCCAACACCTTCAAAAGCTAATAGCAGGACTTGAAGTAGAACTAAAAACCATAAAAGAAAAGCTGTCAGTGAAAAAGGAACTGCTAAAACAGAAGCAAGCCTTAGATTATAAAATGGCTCTATTAAGTGATTTGGAAAAACTTTTCAGGGGCAAGAAGTTCGTTGAATTCGTGGCAGCAAATCAACTTAAATATGTATCCATGGAAGCAAGCAAGATACTAAAAGATATAACTGGAGGAACTTATGGCCTAGAAGTAGATGAAAACGGCAAATTCCTTATAAGAGACTATAAAAACGGAGGAGCAGAAAGGGACGCATCCACCTTGTCAGGAGGAGAAACTTTCGTGGCATCCCTTGCCCTTGCTTTGGCCCTTTCATCCCAAATCCAGCTAAAGGGTACTGCCCCCCTTGAATTATTCTTCCTAGATGAAGGCTTTGGAACCCTCGACGACAACCTCTTGGATGTGGTAATGGATTCCCTTGAAAAAATACACCACGACAGATTATCCGTAGGAATTATAAGCCATGTGGAATCTATTAAAAACCGAGTTCCCGTTAAGCTTATTGTAAAACCAGCAGAGGCTGGTTTAGGAGGAAGCAAAGTTAAAATAGAAGTCAGTTAATATGTTATTCCAAATATATGTATAAGTGAGGGCTTTATGAGACGAAGCGATGGATATTTACTTAAGGATTTAAAACCATTTGTAAAAATAATACCCTATGTAATGGAAAAAAGAAGTGATGCGCAAAATTTCGCAAAGCAGGTTTTCCCTGCAGAAAGTATTGATAAATATATTGCAGAAAAAAAACAGGCCGGTTACAGCTTCAGCTACATGCATATTTTTATAGCTGCATATGTAAGGCTTATAGCCGAAAGGCCACAACTTAATCGCTTTGTAATGAACAATCAAATATATCAAAGAGAGAAAATTTATATTTCAATGGCAGTTAAACGCTCACTCCGTGACGAAGGTGAAGAAACAACAGTAAAATTCGAATTTACAGGCAAGGAGGATATTTTTGAAGTAGCGGAAATTGTAGATAGTAATATAGCTAAAGCTTTATCCTACAAGGAAAGCAACAGCACAGACAAACTTGCAGAAATGGTAATGTCAATGCCTGGATTTGTAAAAAAAGCCCTGGTCAGAACAATAAAACTAATGGATAAATACAATATGCTTCCTAAAAGTATCATTGATGCAAGCCCATTCCATACAACATTGTTTTTTACGTATTTAAAATCGATAGATACCAACTATATATATCATCATCTGTACGATTTTGGAACAACAGGCATTTTTGCTGCCTTAGGAAAAACAGTAAAACTTCCCATTGTGGAAAATGACCAGGTAGTGGTAAAAAAATGCTGCCAAATAGGTTACACAATGGATGAAAGAATTTGTGACGGTTTATACTATGCAAGATCCTTCAAGCTCTTGGAAAAATATTTCTATAATCCTAAATTGCTTGAAACAGGATATAAAGAAAAAGAGAAGAAACTTGCATTGGCAAAATAGATTAAAAACATAGGAGAACTAACAATGGAAAACAAGACAGATTATAAATTATTCTATTCAAGACCATCCTCAGAAAACAGACTAAAAAAAGAAATAGAAACCTATGATGTATTGGATGAAATCGGAATTAAATATATTGGAGTTGACCATCCTGAAGCCATGACCATAGAAGCTCTGAAGGATGCTGAAGAAATATTGGATGTTAAAATATGCAAGAACCTATTTTTGTGCAACTCTCAAAAAACCAAATTTCATCTGTTAATAATGCCAGGAGATAAGAAATTCCTCACCAAAAACCTATCAAAACAAATAAACAGTTCCAGACTTTCCTTTGGCAGTGGTGAACATATGGAAGAGCTTCTGAACATAACCCCAGGCTCTTTAAGTATATTCGGTCTTATCTTTGATAAAGACCATAAAGTAAACCTAATAATAGACAAAGAAGTCCTTGAGGATGAATACTTAGGTTTTCATCCCTGCGTAAATACAACTACATTAAAGGTAAAGACAGATGACATATTGAATAAATTCATCCCATATACGGGACACCAGCTTACGCTAGTTGAATTATAATTAAATCCTTGAAAATTTCAGGGATTTTTTTATTGAATAATGTAAATAATTGCCTTTTTTATTCCTGTGTGTTAATATTAATTAAGCATATGTATCAGAGGGTGCACTATGAATAACATCTGTAAAAATATATTTAAGGCAGTTCACGAAGGAAAATGGCTAAGTATTGAATATAGAAATAAAAATAATGAAACAACCAAGTATTGGATCGGCATAAAAAATATCGACCCCATACGAAAAATGCTATTAGTGGAAGGTCTTCACATTTTCAAGTACACCCTCCGAAGAATGAATATATTTATTGATTCCATTAAGAAAGCAGAAATTATTGACGGTTCCTATTGTGAAATCAATGAAACTTTAATTGAGGATATAAGACTAAATCCCGGAAAGTATTCAAATATTTTTCACAATACTGTTAATTTTAAAATATTAAACTACCTTTCCGATTGCAACAAATTAGATACAACCCCCTACAAATGCGACTATTCCCTCATAAAATACTTTGACAGAGACTGCCTTATTTCAGGAAGTTACAAGCTCAGCGACAGTCAGTTCAGGGAAATAGTACGCAATTTCCAGAAAGAAGCAACCAATATTTATGGAAAAAATAAAATAGAACAGCTTTGTGTCAATGTTCTCAGCATAAATACTAAGCAGGGACTGTATGTACTAGCTTATAAAAAACTTTACTTTGATGTAGAAAATAGGGAATTAAAAGCGTCAGATAGAACTACTATTTCTATGGAATTTACCGTTGACGGCACCAAACAAAGTATAAGACAATTTTTAGATGATGAAGATTACTATTTATTAGATGATTTTGAAAATAACCAAGAAATAATAAAGGACAGAATTACACTATCCAATCCCAAGGTTTCCGTAGATGATATGCCCTACATAATAGCCATGGGCTATGATATTTTAATAAATTTGGAAAAAGAATATGAAGCAATTGTTGAAATGTACAGGGAAGAAAGTTCTATTCCCATAAAAGCATTCTTTGGAGAATTGGTAAAACGTCCTTCCAGGAGAAAAGAATATCCCCTTGCGCTACTTAATAAAAAAGTAAATATCGACCAGCTCTTGGCAATAAATAATGCTATGAAATATCCCCTTGCCTATGTGCAAGGTCCCCCGGGAACAGGCAAGACAAATACCATTATTAATACTATAACAACTGCATTTTTTAACGATAGAACTGTATTATTAACATCCTTCAACAATCATCCCATAGACAGCGTTTTCGATGAATTCCAAAATATAAAGTATAGGGATAAAGTTATTCCTTTTCCAATAATTCGATTAGGAAATAATGAAAAGGTAGCAGAAAGCCTTGATTATATTATTGATATTTATGAAAGAACAAAAAATATAGATATTTACGATAAGACCCTTGAAAAAAACAAGGGTGATAAGATAGAAAGAACTAATAAGCTTACGGAACTGTTAAAAAAACATGAGAGGATAATCGAATTAAAGGAAAGAAAAGAAACTATCGAAAAACTATTAGGTACCTATGACCAGTTTACTTTCCTTACAGACCTTCAGGGAAGGCAACTGTACCGGGTTGAGAAGGAATTGCAGTCATTGGGAGAAGTGACAGATGAAGAGGCCCTTAAATATTTATCTGACGATGAAGAAGAATTTTTAAAATACCTATACTATACTTCCTCCAAACACATAAAAAGGTTGAGTGAACCTAAGTACAAGGATTTATGGAATATATTAAACTTAGAAGATATGAAGCT
>ERZ773359.2450-NODE-2450-length-23331-cov-186.501761_pt1 | contig 23331 bp, 28 predicted proteins | sample MGYA00374955_ERZ773359 | MGnify/ENA primary metagenome ERZ773359 (study PRJEB29098, sample SAMN04486028) | biogas fermenter metagenome | study: EMG produced TPA metagenomics assembly of the Biogas fermentation microbial communities from Germany - Plant 4 DNA1...
ATGAGGATTGTTTAGAAGGGATGAATCGGATTGAAGATAAGTCAATTGATATGATTCTTTGTGATCTTCCTTACGGGACTACTGCTTGTAAATGGGATACTATCATTCCATTTGAACCATTATGGAAACAATATGAAAGGATTATAACTGATACTGGTTGTATCTGTCTTTTTGGTAGTGAACCATTTAGTTCTTATTTACGAATCAGTAATATAAAATTATATAAATATGATTGGATTTGGGAAAAAGGTGGGGCAAGTGGTTTTCTTCATGCAAAAAATAAACCTTTAAAAGCACATGAAAATATTTCAATATTCAGTAAAGGAACAACTGGTCATAAATCACAATCTACAAAAAGAATGTATTATGAACCAATTATGGAGGATGGAAAACCATATATCAAAAAAATAACACGAGTTAATACAGGTTCATTATATAATACTTCTAAATCAAATTTAGATTTTGTTGGTTCAGTTAATGTAAATAAAGGAACAAGATATCCAAGAAGTGTATTAAAATATTCATTACATAATGTTGGTTTACTTCATCCTACACAAAAACCAGTTGAATTATTTGAATATTTAATCAAAACTTACACAAAAGAAGGTGATATTGTTTTAGATAATTGTATGGGTAGTGGCACTACTGCAATTGCCTGTATTAACACGAATAGGAATTATATTGGTTTTGAAATAGATAAAGAATATTATGATATTATTCTTGAAAGGATTAAGAATCATAAACCTGATGTTAAACCTGATGTAATTCAAGAAAGTAAACAAGGATTAGAAACATGGTTTTAAGTTACTATAACGAAAGAAAAGTATTACAGTTAGAAACTCGTATGAGTAGAATCCTGAATACTTTTTTCATTCGTTCTATTACGAACATTCCTAATAAATATAATATTAATGATGCACTTGAACGTGCATTGATTATTGAGTTGAATCGCCCTGTATCACGTATCAAAATCTCGAATCATGTGTATGATGTCCTTACACTTGGTATTATGGAAGCAGAACAGAGTGATTACCATGTGTATGCAGCAGAAGATATAGAAGAAGAGTATCGTGACGTTGCTTTGATAGAATATCTCATTGCTGTGTTATTTTGGTCAAGTGGTAAGAACATTATGCGCGATGTTTCTAATAGATTCTATGCCACTTACCCGGTAGATGAAATTGCTAAAATGACGGTGCATCAGGTTCAGCAACGTTTGTTAAATATTTACAATGATTCTTTTGCACATCGCACAGGAATTGTTGCAAGGACACTTGTGAATGATATTTACAATTATGCAGTGATTCAGTCCTACATTGAAACTGGAACAAATTATTTTCAATTCCGAGCGGTAATAGACAATAGGACATCAGATATATGTCGCATGTTGAATGGTTCTATTTTTTCTGCAAGTGAGGCACAATATTACCGTCCACCTTTACATTACAGATGCAGATCGCGTTTAATTGCCCTCCAGGGCAACACAGTAAGGAATACAGACATGTTATTTGAAAATAGGAACTTTACTACCCTGTATGATGAGAACATGCGCGCCTATACAAGTGATAATATCACTCCTACTGTTATTGCTCAGGAATTACAGAACATGAATACCTTCCGGCAACGATGGGATTTACCCGAAGATTTATTGTATGCAGATTATTCTTACGTAAGAGGAAATTAATATGAATCAGGAAATGACATTAGAGGATGAAGTTGGATACCTCAATGATGAAGAGTTATTACAGCGGATCAATGAATTGTGCATTGATGTTTACGGCGAAGAATATTTTGAAATCTTTGGGTTTGAAGAGTATACGCGAGAACAGCGTTTATATCAGATGAAGTATTTACAGCGTAAGAGTGATATTCTTGTCAAAGATTTATCCAGTGATAGAGATGGATACAATTTTCTTGATCTGTGGCGTAAGTATTGGAATACGCGCGTTGTGCTCAATGCTGATGTTTGTGACATTTACGGATTTGTAGCATTATCTCAACTCTTTAATCATGTGCGCGTTGAGCGCGGTGTAAAGGATGATTTACGTTTACATACTTGTGTGATTATGCCGTCCGGTATGGCAAAAAGTGAATTTAATGATATACTTGCTGAATTTGCAGATATAGCGGGTAAGTCTTATTATTCTGTAGGGGTATTTAAGATAAACAAGTTAATTGGAGAAATCAACAAAAAGATTGTTTCTAATAACATGCGTATCAATGCGTTCAGTGAGAAAGATAGAGGATGGGTTGACCCGGTTGAACCAGGAATATTAGCATCATATGATTACGTGGTTTTTGATGAAGGTGAAGCAGTCCTTGATCATAGGAAGATTCACATTCAGGCCATACTTGACAAAACTATGAATCGCATTGGTTCTAAGGGCAATATGATTACTTCTACTGATAACCGTATTCATTCAAACCCTACATGTTCTTTGGTGATTACGAGTTATCATTTGGATACTTATACTCATCTCTTCAAGAAAGGATTGTTCCCACGCATGATTGTCTACGTGCAGCCAGAAGATCCTATCAAGCGCACAAAGACTTCAGAGTATATTGTAAGTGCCATTCCTTCTTTTGTGGATGATGTTTCCGAGGCAGAGAAGAAGCTTGAAGAAAAGAGGAAACTACAAGATAAGTTACGTAAGAAACTGAAGGAAGAGGTAGAGAACCTACAGAACATGCATAAGGATACTGAAACAATCTATATGCGCGCGGGTGTTGATGAGATTATTAATGATTACATAAACGAGTTACGTAACATTGTTCCAGGGTTTAATCCTGAGCAAATTGAGGCATGGGAATCAATGGTGTCGCGTGTATCAATCAACTTCATCAAAGTGGCTGCATTATTCAGCTTGATGAACTATCGTAATTATATCGATAAAGAGGACGCGCACAATGCGGCACGTTTGTTATTTCCTGCTTTGCGTTCTGTAGCGTTCTATATTATTTCAAACAACACAGGACGCAACGAAAAGTTAAACAGGCTCGTTATGCGCTTGCGTAGGGAATTCATTGGTATGCGCTACACTAAGGAAGAATGGCAAAAAGTGTTCTTCAAGAGTTTTGGGGCCGGTGAGAGTTCTTCTGAAAAACTGCTCGCATTACTCATAAAAAGCGGAAAGATGCGTGTATTGAAGAATAAGGATGAAGGTACTACTGTTTACATGCTATCTTAAACCAAACATTTTTTTTTTACATGCTATCTTAAACCAAACATTTTTTATACTTTTACTTACCAATAACATATTGGTGCTTAGATTGGCATTGAAAGGTAAGAAAGATAAGTCTACTGGCGTAGATGAGAGCATTGTAGCAAGAATCAATGAGATTGCAGAAAGGGTCGGTGAGCGTCCTGATGTTATTATGGCAGAGTATAAGAAACGCTTTGCTGAATACATGAAGCGGGACGGTATCACGGAGTCTAAGGCAAGAATTGTTACCATCAAATCGATTGTTGGTTCTTACAACGCTGCATTGCGTTCTAACATGTTACCGTTCAAGGGTTTCTTCTTTGGTTACACCAAGCCGTATGATTCGGTAAAGAAGGCAAACGCTGATGCAAATAATGAGATTGCAATCTACAAGAAGATGTTTGGCGATGAGTGGAAGGAAAATGCTATCGCTGACGGTCTGATTGATGTAGACGGTAATCTACTCTACACTAAGAAGAATACTACGACATTCCAGGCGTTCCTTATTGGAAAGAAGATTCCGAAGGTTCAGATGGAGAACAGGGCATATGGATTCTTTGAAATGCCTAATTCCGGTGAGGTAAAACCCGGTGTTGTCTATGTGAAAGATCCTGCAAATTTTGTTCCTGAATTTGGCAAAATCTACATGTTTAGGGGAACGTGTAAGGATGAGAACAAGGACATTGTAAACATTTCTACTGGAATTAACACATCTAAACTTGTAGATCTTGACGATGACTTTGATTACGATGAGTTTGTTACACTCGTAGAGGACTTGCTTGGAGATAACTGTGCTGCCTTTGAAGATGTGTATGACATTGAGGCAAAAGTAATCAATGGCGAGTATTCAGATAAGAAGTTCCTGCTTGCTGAGGCCATTATCTCCAAGATTAGTCTGTTTGATGAGTATGCATATGTTGAAGTTACACCACTCGATGAGGATTTCGAGGGTAATGTTTCATTATCATGTTCTCCGGGTGTTGTTACAGGACTCTATGAGCAGGCAGTAGGCATTGTATGTTTCAAACCCTACTTCAATAAGAGGGGTGAAGCAAGTGGTAATCTGCTTGGTTTCGTCACTGATCCCAAGTTCTCGCGTCCTGAAGATTTGTATGAGATTGCAGAGGATGTAGAGACTACTGATGCACTTGTTGAGGATGACGATTTCCTCTAATCTTTTTAGGTGAACTTACATGAATTATATTGATGGATTAAAGATTATTGGCACAATTGCATTTATCGTAGTGTGCATTGCACTCCTTTTCATTTGGTATGCTGCATTTTGCTACATTGCGTATGTGCTACTAGGTATGATTGGTATTACAGGTTTTGCACAGACTGTTTGTGGTATTGTGCTTGGTCTGTTTGTTGCATCGCTTCCTGCCATGTTTAAAAAGGGGAACTAAGTATGGCACTTGGTAAGAAAACTCTGGATAAAGCGGTAAAGGAAATCCAGCAGAAGGAAGATCCAACTGCATCATTTTCCTATGAAGATGCTATTCTTTCTCTACAGAGTAAGGATATTATTACAGTATATGGCGATAAAGGAACAGGTAAGACAACTACTGCTTATGGTTTAATTGCTCCAGGTTCAAATGTAAAGGTTCTGTCGTTTGATACTAACAGTGTCTTACCAATGGAACTTGATTATATCAAGAAACAGAATCTTGATATTGAAGCGCTTAATTCTCTTCGCCCTTATGATCGTTCAACGGTAGAAGATATGTTACGCACTTCTGAAATTGTTTGTAAATGGAATACGTTTTTACTTGATACTATTAAAGAAAAGGATAAGAAAAATAATACTGAAACTGATTGGATTATTGTTGATGGATTTGAACAGTTTACCGAAATTTGTGAAAATGCGGGACGGTTTGAGTTAAAAATAGACAAATATCAGGGTGTTCCAAATCCTACAGTTTGGAAGATTCGTAATATGCATATTGATAACCTGCATGATAAATGTGTTGCAACTGCAAACGTTGGTGTTATTTACATTATGTATCCAAAAACTGATACATCACTTATAAGAATGGGACAGGTTATTGAATCTAAACAGACACCCAAATGGGTAAGTAAAGTAATGAAAGAATCTCAAATAAAGATTCATACAACGAGTGAATTTGTTAAAGATAATACTCGTTACTTTGCAATCATTGAATCGAGTAAGAAAGAGAAGAAGTATCCTCCAGGTAAGTATGATGTTACTGGAACAACACTGTATAATCTGATTAATGGTAAGGAGTGAGTTTAATGCGTATTAATGTTGCTACCCTGAAGAATTTTATCAATGTGCTTGGAATTGCGATGAATGGTGATATGGTTATTACTCGTAAGCCCAATGAAAATATCATTGCACATGTAACCAACACCGAGAAGCGAGTGATGATTACCGCGTTTATTGCAAATGGTAAACAGGTTGAGTATGATGATAATGAGTCTATTATGATGTGTATCAATGAACTCGATTTTAAGAAGCGGTATCTCGCTAACTTCGATGAAGAGTTTGTTGGTGTGGTTACAACTGACGATTTGATCGTTCTTGCTGACGATAAATTGACGGTTAATGTTCCACAGATTGATTATGAGTATGCTTCTCGTAGTATTCCGGGTAAGAGTATCGAGGACATTAAAGCGATTATTCCACCGCGTAACATTGTCATTGCGTTTGATGCAGATGATATAAAAAAATTTATCAAGGTTACAAAGAATCTTGGTGAGACTGTTGTATGCTTTACCATTCCAGAAGAGGGAGAATACATTAAACTAAGCACTGATAAGCGTTCTAAACTTGAAGTTAACGCGGATATTGATAACAGGTATGGTAAAGAGTTTATAATAGAGATATCCATCGATGCCCTTGAGGATGCATTTGCAGAGGCACAATTAGACATTACAATGGGTTTTGTCACTGAGCAGACGAAAGACCAGTATGGTAATGATGTTCTTTACCCTGTTACGTTTGATTACATTACGGGTAAGAACACTGAGATTAATGTTTCTGGTTTACTTATTCCGCACAAAGTTACGTGGTGATGTGAATGATTACCAACAAACTTTTTGTGGAGAAATACAGGCCACAAACGTTTGAAGAATACATTGGTAACGATACCACTATAATTGCTGGATTACGTAAAGTTGTTAGGGAGAATCCTTTTTCTCTACCTAATTTGATTTTCGAGTCAAGTGCAGGAACAGGTAAGACTACACTTGCCAAGATTATTATTAATGAACTTGGTGCAGACAAACTTTACTTAAATGCATCTGATGAGCGTGGTATTGATACTGTTAGTGAAAAAGTTAAAGCATTTGCATCCACGGTTTCTTTCAAATCTGATGTGCCAAAGATTGTTCACCTAGATGAAGCAGATGGACTTACCGCTGATGCACAGAATATTCTCCGTAACATTATGGAGGAGTATTCTTCTCGCTGTCGATTCATTCTTACGTGTAATACAATCTCTAAAATCATTGAACCACTCCGTTCCAGGTGTAAAGTAATATCATTTGGGAAACCTGCACGTAATGAAATCCTAGCGCGTCTACAGTTCATTTGTAAGGAAGAGGATATTGACATTGACGATGTGAGTCTTAATGAAATCATTGATGTAAACTACCCTGACATTCGTTCAATGGTAAAGGCGCTTGACATTTACAAGAATCTTGGTGAATTAGACACTAAGAAGAATATCAATGTTGCAGATGAACTTTACACCTTAATCAAGGGTAGACAAATTACCAAAGCACGTAAACTGTGGAATAGTAACACAGTTGATTTCAGGAATATTGTATTCCAGATTTACTTAAAAGTGTGGAATGATACTTCCCTTTCCGCTTCTGACAAGATTTCTGCCATTGAAATCATTGCTGAATCAGATTACAGAATGGTGTATGGTGCTAATGCAGAGATTACCTTTGCAAACATGGCATTTAAACTCATGAAGATTCTTGGTAAGAAGGTGCATAATGGACAACGAATCAATCATTAAATTCATCGAAAAAAACGGGATGAAAAACAGAGGTAAGTCTAAACTCATTAGTTATCTTAAGGGTGAACATATTACACGAAAAGAAGCAATATACGCTTATTGTTACGATTGTCAGGGATATTGCGTAGATGGTAAAGCAGAGTGTGAACAGACACAATGTCCCTTATACACGTACAGTCAGTTTAACAAATACAACATTAACAAGAGTGAGAAAGAATGATTCTGGTAGACTATCAGATTAAACAGCGTATCGAGGATGGAACACTTGGTATTACTCCTTACAATGAGGATAGTATCAATCCTAATTCCTATGATTTACACCTTTCAAATCAATTCAAATATTACATTAATAACGGGCAGATGATTGATCCGTATGATAGAAATACAATTATTTATGGACATGAAGTTGTAGAGGCAGAAACGTTCACTATTCAACCTGGAATGTTTGTGCTCGCTGTTTCACAGGAGACTATTTCCTTACCCAAGAATATTTGTGCTGTATGTGAAGGTAAATCTTCTCTTGCTCGATTAGGTCTTACCATACATCAAACTGGAGGATGGATTGATGCAGGTTTTGGTGGAAAACTTACCTTTGAACTCTACAATGCGAATAATCGTCCTATTCGCCTTTACAGTGGTATGCCAATTGCACAGTTAGTATTCTTCGAGGGCGAAACATGTAGAGTGGGTTATAATGAGAAATCATCTTCCAAATACAAGAATCAGACAGGTGCAACACTTTCCCGTTATCATCTTACTAAGGTGTAATAACCATGAAACTCCTTTTTAACTATTCCGACTTTCACAAGTTTCCTCTCAATGTTTGTTTCTCTACCTTACGCTTACTCCTCATTGACAATTTCGATGGTGTCTACAAGGATACCAATGGTAAACTCATTGCAGTCTTTGATTACCATGAAACAGAGCGTGAACAACGTATTATCCGTTCTGCATCATCATTCCTTGAGATTTATGGTTACGATTTAAAAAAACATACTGAGATTGTTGATTCGATTGAACACCTGAAGTATGTTACTAAAACGTGTGGTGTAGATTATGAGTAAGAAATCTATTTTACTTATTGATGTTGATAGTCAGATACCCAATTTAGCGTTGATGAAATTATATTCCTATTTTAAAAACAAAGGGTATCATATTGATTTTAAGAAGTTAAATCGCTCCTATTTTAGTAGGCACAATGAGAAAATCATCATTGATGCTTCTGATTATGAAAAGGTATTTATTTCGGTTATTTTTAGTAACAACAAGAACATTGTAAAGGTAGAGAATTGTAATGAAGTAGTTTATGGTGGTGTTGGTTATGATTACACCATCAAACTTCCTGAAGAAATTGATTGTCAAAAGGAAGATTACTCGATATATCCCGATAGTAAATATTCATACGGATTCATTACAAGAGGTTGCATAAGGAATTGTGAGTTTTGCATTGTTCCGAAGTCTGAAGGAAGAATTTACAAATATAGAAATATTGATGATATTGTTCAACATAAACAGGTTAAATTCCTTGATAATAATATACTTGCCTACAAAGACCATGAAAGTATATTACAGGAACTTATTGATAAGAAAATCAAGTGTCAGTTTAACCAGGGTTTAGATATTCGTCTTATTAATGAACGTAATGCACTACTCTTGAGTAAATTAAATTATATTGGTGAGTATATCTTTGCATTTGATGATGTTAAAAATAAGAGTATAATTGAGAGAAAGTTGGCGATTGTAAAGAAATACATTACAAGCGACTGGAGATTAAAATTCTATCTCTATTGTCACCCATCGATGGATATTAAAAACGATGTTGTTTACAGAGTTGAATGGTGTAGAGAAAATAAAGTATTGCCTTACTTGATGCGTAATAGATCATGTTGGGAGTCTGATTATAAAGGGTTTTATAATGATTTGTGTGCGTGGTGTAATCAACCTCATCTATTTAAGAAAATGACATTTGAAGAGTTTATGAAAAAGAGAACAAAAAATGTAAATCGTATTGAAACAAATATAAAATTGTATAATGGAATGGATGTTGAAAAAGAAGTTAAATGGTGGTGAATAAATGCTGTTCAATCTAATACGTAATGGTGATTGATTATGTTACGTGAAACAACACTTGAAGGTGTCATTGACAAAGAATTAGTTGCATTAGAACGTATTAAACAGTATGAACCAGAAGAAGGATATTACGTTGCTTTTAGTGGAGGAAAGGATAGCATTGTAGTTTATGATTTGGTGAAACGTGCAGGCGTTAAACATGATACACATTTTAGTGTAACTACTGTTGATCCACCTGAAGTTTTACAATTTATTAGAAATTATTATCCTGAAGTTGAATGGCATTATCCAAGAAAATCAATGTTTAGATTGATTAAAGATAAAAGAATGGTTCCAACCAGGATGTTTAGATTTTGTTGTGCTGAATTAAAAGAGATTGGTGGTGCAGGAAGGACAGTAGTTGTTGGTGTGCGTAGACAAGAATCATCAAAAAGGCGCAACAGACCAATTTATCATGAATCTAAACGTCAAAAAGGAAAGATGTTTCTCAATCCAATAGTTGATTGGTCTGAAGATGAAGTATGGGAATATATACATAAATATAATTTGCCGTATCCTTGTCTTTATGATGAAGGCTATAAACGCATCGGATGTATTATGTGTCCATTGCAAGGGACAGAGGGTATGTTAAAAGATAAAGAACGGTATCCAAAATATTATAATGCTTATTTACTTGCTATAAAAAAGATGATGGAAATTAAAAGGGCGCGTGGCGAAGTAATTAAACAGGGTAATACTCCTGAAGAATTTATGGATTGGTGGATATACGGCAAAAAAAGACAAGTAGTTGACTGTAATAATGTATGGTGGTGATCTAAGTGCCGTTCAATTTAATGAAACAGATTATCAGTAAGGAGAAAGTATATCCTGCATCTCTTACGGGTAAGGAATACATGCTCCTACGCATTTACTCACAGGATATGATGCACCTGGAAGAAGCGGATAAACTTAATCAATATTTATTCAAGATCAATCCCTCAATCTTTCGTGGACTGTTACTCTTACATGCGCAACAGTTGAATCGTGTTCCTACCTGGATACGTAAGGATAAGGTAAAGAAGGACAAGTTAGATTCTCTACTCGATACTTATTACGAGAAAACATCAAGTGCGCTTGAGATGAGTAAAAAAGAGTTTGATGAATATGTACCAATCCTAAAAATGCATATCAGTAATAAAGATAACATGAAAACATTACTCATGGAAATGCAAGCGGATGAACAGATGTTCAAGAAACAGAAGATTGAACTTGCAATGCCCGATAAGACGCGCATTGAACGTTCAAAGAAATCACATCAATGCAATACCCTCGATTACTTCTTTTAACTCTTTTTTCAATTCAGTAAGTTTATAACCCTACAAACTATAATCATTACGTATGATTATAACTGAAGCGATAGGGGATTCTATTATTATTCGTGGTCGGGATGAACACGGTAAGCGTTACGAGCAACGTATCAATCATTTCCAACCCTATTTTTATGTGCCTCGACAGAACATTGTAGGAGAAACCTACTATTCTCTGTTTGGTGAGAAATTACAGCGTATTACATGCGTAAATCAGAAAGATTATAGGGACAATAAGAAGTTGTATAAGAACACGTATGAGGCTGATGTTCCTTCCACTACAAGATATTTGATTGATAATTACTATCAAACAGGTATTGAAAGCGAGACGATTAGGATATGTTTTTTTGATATTGAAACGGATGGAATACCTAATATCTCAAAGGCAGATACTATGATTACTTCCATTGCTGCCTATGATAATTTCCGTAACCTCTATTATTGTTTTACGGTTGCACCTGATGGAAAAGTCAGTAAGAACAAATACACGCGTAAGATTCAGTTTGATGGGAATGAAGTTGAAGCACGTGTGTTCATGTTCACTACTGAAAAAGAAATGCTCAATAAATTCCTTACCTTTGTGCAACAACTAGACTTTGATCTTTTCCTTGCCTGGAACGGTGATAGGTTTGATTATCCTTACCTGTTTAACCGTATGAAGGCGTTGAGAATTAATCCACGTTTGTTGTCTCCCATTAAACAAATGAGTAAGGGGTATGGTAACATGGCAGACAAACCACGATGTAGAATCTGGTTGGATTTAATGGTTTGTTACAGAAAACTGTCTACGCAAGAGATGGAATCATACTCCCTGGAATATATTTCACAAAAAGAGTTAGGTGTAGGGAAAATAGAACATCAAGAGAAGTTCCAAGACTTTTGGCGTAACAATCTTGACAAGTTCATTGATTATAACATTAAAGATGTTTACCTTATGGTAAAGATTGAAGAATCAAAGGGGATTGTCAAATACTTTGATACCATTCGTCGCTTTACCTTTTGTAGTTGGTATGATGTATTCTACAACAGTAAGGTGCTGGATTGTTTCTTCTTACTCAAGGCTAAGGAGTATGGCATTGTCCTACCCACTACTCGTAAGCAGAAGGATTACGAGAAGATTACAGGCGCTATTGTCATTACACCAACGGTAGGAGTCCATCAGAACGTTGCTGTGGGTGATGTGCGCTCTCTGTATCCTACTGCTATCCTTACGTGCAACATGTCACCTGAAACAATTGTTACTGATGTAACAAAATGTAACAAATATGTGCAGGTAGATGATGTTTACTTCAGCCTGGATAAGCGTGGGTTCATTCCGCGTGTAGTAGAGGATCTATGGAACTTACGACAGGAGTTTAAAAATAAGCGTGACACCTTTGAACATGGTTCACATGATTACGAAATGTGGGATACTATTCAGACTGTGTGTAAGTTCTTACTCAATTCAGTATATGGAGTGATGCTTGCACCACATTTCAGATTGTTTACACGGGATATTGGTAAGTCTATTACTTACTTCGGTAGGAGAACTAATTTGTGGATGCAGGAAAAGATAAAAGAGAGAGGACATAATATAGTGGCTGGGGACACTGACGCTTGCATTTTCGAATTAAAGAGTAATACGTTGTCCGAATTAATAAAAGAAGGTAACGACACAATCGATTACATTAACAATTCACTTGATTACTTTTGTGAAACAGAATTTGGTGATTCAACCTACAACAAAATGTTCATTGAATTTGAAAAGATTTACAGTAAAGTATTCTTTGTAGGCGATGAATATGATAATGCCATAAAGAAGCGATATGCAGGTCTGATTGTCTACAAGGATGGTGTTGATATATCTGATCATCCCAAACTTGAAATCAAGGGATTTGAGGCAAAGCGTAGTGATACACCTACCATAATCAGAGAGTTGCAGAGTAATGTGTTTCGGATGATTCTTACCGGAAAGGGTAAGGAAGAGATATTTGCAGCGGTGAAACAGGTAAGAGATAAAATACTGAATGGTGGATATTCTCCTTACGAAATAGGTATTCCAAAAGGTGTATCAAAGGAATTTCACGAATACACTTCCAACATGCCTATTCATATCCACGGTGCAATCTATTTCAATAAATATTGTAATGGTAACATCAAGATGGAGAAGGTGAAATATGTCTATGTCAAAGATGTTCCACCTGGACTGCCTAAGACACATGCAATATCATTCACCGATGAGCAACCAATCCCTGAAGGATTCATTATAGATTATGCGCGCATGGCAGAGAAGTTGATCGATGAGAAATTCCATTACATATTCTTGAGTATGGGATGGAACATACATGAACTGGATGGTGTTGAAAGGTTTTGGTAAATCTCTTCAATTCTTTGAGTAAAACTGCACTTTTTTCAATATGTTTTTTCAGGGGGATATAAATGTTCATCCCACAAGAGATAGGGTGCTAAACCATGCGAAAACGCTATGATTTTGGTATAATTTTTTGATTGTGGTGGGTGTTTCATAACGTGTATTGTAATTGATACACTCTCTGTCAAAAACATAAGACATATATAATCAGACTGAAAATTAATTATGCAGGTGAAAGGATGATCTATCTAGATATGTATGATGAGGAGAGTAAATGTTACACCCCTCACAATTTCCTTGACTTTTGTGGTTTCGAGTGTCGCTACAATGAATTAACTGAAAGATATGATGTAAATGGATTAGCGTCATCTACGCTTTTTATTACATCGTTTGAAGAGGAAGAGTTTGCTGTTGCAGTTACACGTTTTCTCATTACACTGAAAGCGATAGCAGAAATAGAACCACAACCGGAAGCACGATTCATTAACATTGACATGATCATTGAAGAATTGGAGAAGATGGAGGATGAAGAAGAGGATGAGAATCTTATAGAAGATGTAGAAGAAAGTAAGAATTATTGTAAAATACAGGACATAGAGTTATTTGTGTTGTGTATTTTTCTTATTGGGGTAGGAGTTATGTTTGGTGTGTTCTTATTTGGTGTGTTTCAATGAAGAAATTGGTTATTGCAATAGACTTCGATGGGACTATTGTAACAGACAAGTATCCTGACATTGGTTATCTGAAGCGCAATGCAAAGAAGGTAATCAATGAATTGTATGATGCAGGGCATGAGATTATCATCAATTCTTGCCGACAGGGTAAGGAAGAGCAGGATATGATTGATTTCCTTAAACAAATGGGAATCAAGTATTCTGCTGTTAATGAGAACCTTAGTTACCGTATTGAGGAATATGGTAACGATTGTAGAAAGATTGGTGCAGATGTCTACATTGATGATAAGGAATACTCGCACAGGGTTATTTGCTGGAATGATATTCGTTACCATATAATGCGTAAGGCGAATCGTAAACCTCTCATTATCTGTATTGTAGGTGAATCGGGTAGCGGTAAGACAACCATTGCAGAATACATAGAACGTGAACATGGTATCAAGATGTTAGAGTCTTACACTGATCGTCCTATGCGTTATCCAGGTGAGACAGGTCATATATTTGTAACCAAAGAAGAGTTTGATACTTTCTCGCATGATGATATGATTGCCTACACTGAATTTGGTGGGTATCGCTACTGTTGTTTGAAGAAGGATGTGCTAGATTTTAACACGTATGTTATTGATGAACGTGGATTGATTTACCTTATGCAAAACTTCGGTGAAGTGTATGACATCAAGTGTATCCGTGTTTACTCTGATTTGTCTACCAGAATCAAGCGTGTAGGCAAGGAGCGTGTAGAGAGAGATGAAGGAATGTTCACGTTACACAAAGACAGTGAATTGTTTACGTGCAGAATAAACAACAATTTGTCGCTTAATTATTTGTATGATGGGGTTGACTTTTATTTGAAACAGTTATTGGTGTAACCATGAAGATGATTCATACGTATTGTATTGGTAAGGCACATGAACTTATTGTAAAGGAAATATACAATAAGGGTTACGAGCGCATTACTACGAAAGGTGAAAAGACACTTGAGATTGATGGTTCATGCATTGTAATTGATAATCCATTTACAGAACCAATGATAAGTGATAAGGCACCATTTGGTAGGATGTTTGCTGAACAGTATGCGGAACAGATTCTACATGGAACTAAGGCAGACTTTGATTATACTTATCATAATCTTTTATTCGATTATGAGTATATTAATGATTCAACTGATAGAGTTATGGGCTATGATACTTTCAATCAGGTTGCCTACGTAATCAATGAACTTAGAGAACATCCTACTTCTCGCCAAGCAGTAATGAGTCTTTGGAATCCACCTGTACATTTTGATATGGATAATTGCCCCTGTCTAAATCATGTGCAATGTGTAATCATAAATGGAAAGTTGTGCATGAATGTAACCTTCCGTAGCAATGATATGTGCGCGGCGTTTGGGCAGAATGCGTTTGGACTTGTTCACCTTCAAAAATATATTGCAGATGCACTTGGATTACCCGTAGGACGCTATCAACACATTAGCCTAATTCCACACATTTATATAATACGAGACAAAAATGATATTGAAAGACTCATAGGAGTTGATTAAATGGTTAGAAACAAGCAGCAGACTCAGGAAAAGAATGAACAGTATGTTAGAGCGACATTCTCACACTTTCTTTCGGGTAAACCAACATACATAATCCGTGATGAGACAGGACAGATTCTTGCAATGGCTATGGATGAACCTGTAATCAAAAATGCACAGACACGCATTATTGAAAAGACTAACAAATATTATAAGTATGAGAAAATGGTAATGAAACTTGAGAAGGTTGAGTAACATGAGTGATATTGTTAATGAAGTTCTCGCTGCTCGCTATTTCCGTGAAGGAGAATCATCCTGGGAAGATGTTTGTAGAAGAGTTGCAGACTACGTAGGAAATACGGATGATGAGAGGGAGATATATTACGACATGATGGTGAATAAGGATTTTGTGCCTAATTCGCCTACTCTTATGAATGCGGGAACAAACATAGGACAACTTTCTGCATGTTTTGTAATTCCTGTGGAAGATTCAATGGAAAGTATTTTTGATGCTGTTAAAAATGCTGCATTGATTCATAAGGCAGCAGGAGGAACAGGTTTTTCATTTGGTAATCTTCGACCAGAAGGTGATGTTGTTAAAGGAACTGAAGGTGTTGCTTCTGGTCCTGTCTCGTTTATGAAAGTGTTCAATGCTGCTACTGATGCTGTGAAGCAAGGATCGCGCCGTAGGGGTGCGAATATGGGTATTCTTCCTATTTGGCACCCTGATATTGAGAAGTTCATTACGTGTAAAAATAAGGAAGGTGAACTTTCTAATTTTAATATCTCTGTAATGATTGATAATAAATTTATTGAAGCAGTAAAGAATGATTCTGATTATAATCTTCACTTTAACGGTAAGATTTACAAAACAATAAAAGCAAGAGAATTATTTGATAAGATTGTTGATGGAATTGCCAAAGGAGGTGAACCGGGAGTTTTGTTCTACGATACAATCAATGATGCAAATACTTGTAAGCATCTTGGTAATATTGAGGCAACCAATCCTTGTGTTACTGGCGATACTCATATTCTTACCAATGAAGGATATAAGCGCATTGATGAGTGCGTAGGAAAAGAAACTACTATTTGGAATGGGTATGAGTGGAGTGTTGTTACTCCGTGTGTTACTGGATATAATCAAGAGGTTATAGAAGTAACATTTAGTGATGGTAATAAAGTAAAATGCACTCCTTATCATAAGTTTATCTTACAAGATGGTTACAAAAGTAATGGAGGTAAGATTGTTAAAAAAGAGGCAAAAGATTTAGTTGTAGGTGACAAACTTATCAAGTGTGATTACCCTGTTATTGAGGGTATAAAAGAACTTGAGAATGCTTATACACATGGCTTTTACAGTGGTGATGGTTGTTTACATGTAGGCAAAAATCAACATCAGATATGGCTTTATGGAAATAAAATGAATCTCATTAAATTCATTAAAGCAAGAAAAGTTTATATTAGCCCAAACAATGATAAAAGAATGTTAGTTATTCTTGATGGTGATTATAACAAAATATTTGTCCCTAGTTGTGATTACACAATCAAGTCAAGATTAGATTGGTTAGCAGGTATTATTGATAGCGATGGATGTAAAAATTCAAGTGAAGGTAGTATTGCCATTTCATCGGTTGATAAAGACTTTCTGATGAATATTAAATATATGCTTAACACGCTTGGAATTAATACGTCTGTTAATATTATGAAATTGGCTTGTTCAAAATTAATGCCTGATGGAAATGGTGGTCAAAAAGAATACGAATGTCTTGATTCGTATAGACTTGTAATTGCTGCTTCTGATGTAGCAAAACTTAAGGAACTTGGTCTTGAAACACACAGAGTTTCTGTTAATACAACCAATGGTAGAAATTCAAAAAGATTTATTAAAATTGTCTCAATCGTGAGAAATAATGAAATTGTAGACAAGGTTTACTGTTTCAACGAACCTAAGAATCATACTGGAATCTTTAACGGAGTGATTTTAGGGCAGTGTGGCGAGGAACCAATACTTCCTTATGAGTCTTGTAATCTAGGTAGTATTAATTTATCTAATTTTATCGATAATAATAAACTTGATACCCCAAGATTGATCAACACAATCGAACAATCAACTGAATTTCTCGATAAAATTATTGATCTTAATAAATATCCTATTGAAGAGATTGCAGATGCGAGTAGAAAGACTCGTAAGATTGGATTAGGTTACATGGGATTCCATCACATGCTTATGAAGATGGGTATTCCTTACGATAGTTCTTATGCATTGTATCAGGCAAAATTAGTCATGAGTATTCTTGATGAATTCTCTGTTGCTACTTCACGTAAACTTGCAAAAGAACTTGGCACATTCCCCGCTTATGAGGGTTCTCAATGGTTCCTACAAGATATTCCAATGCGTAATGCTACTACAACGTGCATAGCACCTACTGGAAGCATTGCAACACTCTCTGAAACCTCATATGGTATTGAACCTGTATTCTCCCTGGTGCATAAGCGTTACACATGGGTAGATGGCGAAAAGAAAGGATACCTAATGGTTGATCCGGTTTTTGAGGAAAAGTTAGATGAGTATATCAAAACGCATTATGAATTTTCACAATGGGATAAGAAGAAACAGGAAGTAATTAATCACGCTTACGAAACAGGAACTATTCAGGATATTACATGGTTGCCTACTGAATTTAAATCTGTGTTCAAGACTGCACTTGATATTCATTGGAAGGCACATATTGACATGCAAGCAGCGTTTCAACAGTATTGTCATGCTGCTATCAGTAAGACTATCAATATGCCTCCAAGTGCTACTAAAGATGACATTAGAAATGCAATTCTTTACGCTTATGAGAAAAAGTGTAAGGGTGTTACCATTTATGTAACAGGCAGCAGAAATGATATTGTTATGGAACTCAAGAAAGAATCAACATCCACCCCTACACCTACTAACGGTAGAATCCTACCAAAGCGTGATGCTGATCTTCCTGCAACCAACAGTAAGCGTCGTAGTGGTTGTGGTAAACTAATCATCTCTGTTGCAGAGAAGGACGGCAAGCCGTATGAGTGCATTATAAACAACAAAGGTGGTTGCACCGCTATGAATGATGCACTTGGACAGATGATTTCTCTCTCTATGCGTTGGAATGTGCCTACCTGGGATATTATCAAGACTTTACGTAATGTTACTTGTCCTATAGCCTATAAGAAATTCACTGAAGGTGAATGTGATGGAAAATCATGTTCTGATGTTGTCGGGCGAGTAATTGAAAGTCTGATTCCTGATAAGGAGTCAGAACCAACACCTATTCCGCGTAAAGTGAAAGTAACAACTGAATATAATATTTGCCCTGATTGTGGTGAACGCATGAGTATGGTTGAAGGTTGTGTTACGTGTGCTTGTGGATACAGTAGGTGTGGTTAAATATGTCTATTGGGATTATTGTTGAACATTGTGATAAGTTTGTAGTGGTATCAACTGTAATAACTTACATTTTGATTTTTCTATCATATTGGTATCATTCAATATTCTTAACCTACTTAACATTATGTGCATTTAGTATTAGTTTAATGTTTATGTTTATGCTTGGAATTAAACAAAATAGTAAACTTGATGGTGATCAATAATGTTAGAACTTAACAAGAATGAACTTGTACAACTCAATCAATTCATTCAGCGTCATGAGCGATGCTTTGATGATAACAAGTATGAATTGACGGTTCACTTACATATTATTGGAACAGGTATTGGTAATGTTTATGAAGCGGAATGTGAATATTGTGGTGAATGTATTAATCTTACAGACTATGGATGTTGGTAGAGTGCATTTCATTTCTACCCTTAAATCATTTTTAAGGCGCATAATGATTAGAAAAACATATTCAAATTACTGTATTACTTCGGAGATGGATTAGATGTCAGTTGCACACTATTACTATATGGAAACAATGCAAAAAGAACGATGGATTACCGTTGAATCTTTTGAATTGGTTATGAAAATCGCATTCCTTGATTTTGTCAATGGTAAGAAAATTCCTCGTAAGATAGAGCATGAGAACAAGACTTACACATTTGTCGATATGTGTCGTTATTGGTCAGAGCGTGGTTGGTTACAGGCATGGATGAGCGGTAAGGAGGTAAGGATTTGAAGTTCCGTATGAGTAAGAGTAAGATGAATCTTTACCGTAAGTGTCCTCGTAAGTTCTACATCGAGAATTACACGATTTATGGTGAGGACAAAGTATCTAATGAGGCTGCAAAGAAAGGTAGCACTCTCCATGAACTGTTTGAATTATATAACAATAACTCACCTGAATTCGATTATTATAAACAGTTCTTAATGAAGGATGATTTCTACAAGACACACATTGATAATTTCTTTATCATTCTTTCCATGTTTGGTTTAGACCGCGCTGCTTACGCTGAACGTAAGTTGTATGATGAAGAGAAGAATCTTGTGGGAATCATCGATGCAATATATGAAAAAGATGGTAAGCACATCCTAGTTGATTATAAGACAGGCAAGTATCGTGAAAGTGATTATAAGGACTACCTGGATGAACTGCACTTGTATGTCTACCTAGTGCAGAAAACAACAGACATCAAGATTGATCAGGTTGGTATCTTCTTTACGGGTTATCCTAATGATTCTTTCATTGAGGATGTGGAAGAGAAACGTATTAAATCCATACTACGTAAGTTTGACAATACAGTAAAGAAGATTGAAGCGAAGAAGTTTGATGCTAAACCATCCTGGTTGTGCAACTATTGTGAATATGCCTATATTTGTGACATGATTTATGATGAAACCACCCAAGATGAATTCTCTTAAATAACAACATTTATAAACTCTTTTTTACATACGTAATAGTGGTGGAAGATTGTGTGCGTCACTATTCACAAGTTGCTTTACAATTCATTTCCGCGTCAAATTGCAATTCCTTACCGGATTACAACAAATACTTCTGAGGAATTTTACGAGCAGATAAATCGTTATAAATCATACAAGCGTGTATTTGCTTCCATTTACAATTATACGTCCTCTGAGGTGTATGATGATGCATTTCTTAACGTAGATAAGATATTCTTTGATCTTGACGGTGAGAAATCATTTGATGAAGCAGTAAAACTCTCAAATGAGTTTGATAAGCGTAACATGCGCTACCTAATGCTCTACTCTGGTGCAGGATTCCACTTCTACCTCTTCACTAGAAATTACGCGGAATTGAAGAATAAGAAAGCAGCACTCTTTAGCGCACATTCATTTTTTGTAAGGAAGTTCAAGTTGACTACGATGGATGAAAAGGTTATGGGCGATGTTGCGCGTGTTGCAACCATCCCTGGAACTTTCAACAATCGCCGTGGAAGGTATTGTATTCCTCTTACAACAGATGATCTTGAACGTGGATTGAAGTTTATTCAGCGTAAGGCCACAGTGCAACCACATCCATGTGATTACACGGTTTATGGTAACAAATACCTGAACATGGAAATGTTTGATGTAGGTGGAAAATACTACAATAATCGCTACTCTTCAATCGACGCACAGGACTATAAATTAGAGTATGATGATACTATTCGTATGCAGATTTCGCACGATTCTCTACTCAAAACTCTTCCACCATGCATTTCATCCTTACTGATAAATAGTATGACAAAACGAGTAGGTTTTAGAGGGCGCTACTTGCTTATTACCTATCTGCGTGATAGTGGTTTCCTCTATGGTGAGATCAAGGACATATTAGAGAAATATCTTGTAAGCACACGCAATGGACGCACAGAAGCGTATCATTGCATCGTTGAGGAGCGACAACTCGATAGACTGTTTGATGTTTACAACCAACCTATTTTCCCGCGTTGTGAACTTGTCAAGCAGTATGGGTATTGTCCTCAATCTGGTTACTGTGACTTTACAAGAGAGTATGGCACGAAAGATAGACATTTAGTAAAAATATATAGGTGATATTATAGAATACTTAATTGTAGATACAAGAGAACCCAAAACTGTTCAAAATAAGATTGCTCGCATTGCAAAAACGTATAATGTTGAAGTCCGTTTTGAAAACATGGAATCAGGTGATTACGCTTGGGTTATTGATGGAGAGAAGAAGATTGTCATTGAGCGTAAATCTGTAGCAGACTTTGTCAATTCTGTGCGCGATGGACGCTTAGAAACACAACTTACCAATCTTGAACAGTTTGATGAACCGTATCTTTTCATACACGGTAATTTCAAGAGTCTTTATTATGTCCCTTACGCTAAACAGTGGAAAACTGCACATACGGTTGGTTCCCTCTGTTCTGTAGCAGCGCGGTATGATGTAAAGATGATTCAGTTTGATACTGCTCCTCAATTATATCATGCCATTTTCAAGATCAAGGAAATGGTAGGAAAGGGTAAGAAAGTAAAGAGTGTCAAGCACAAGAAAGTCAAGTCAAGTGCAAATCCACTCTATGACATTTATCTGTCCTTACCTGGAATAGGTGACAAACGCGCACAGAAGTTATTAGAAGCGTATCCTAAACTTTCTGATTTGATTACTGATTACAAGAATAATGCACTGAAGATTAAACTCCCTAAAGTTACATTAGAAGCACTCAACTTTTTATGAGGTGATAAAACATGATTATTAGTATTGAAGGTGTTGAGGGAAGTGGAAAAACCACTGTCCTCAACTATTTACAGGAAAACTTAACTGATTTTGAAGATATTGTTTACACAGGTGAACCTTACGCTGAAGATATGCGTGAATTGATTGAGAAACATAAGGATAACCCTGAGAAACAGTTACTTTTTGCGCTACTTGATCATTATGACCATATTGATTCATTCATCACGCCTGCTCTTGAAGAGGGTAAGGTTGTGATTACCGATTCCTACCTGGATGAAATCATTGCGCGTTATGGAGTAATCCTTGAACGTGAACCCGATGAGATTATGCGCTTCTTCGATGGAAACACACTTTTCCCTAACATTACTATCTTCCTTTACGGTAATCCTACTGTATTCGCTATGCGTAATGCTAAACGGCGTAAGATAAACAACATGACAGAAGAAATACAGCGTTTACAAAAGATTCAGGATAATTATATAAAACTTGCAAAAGAAGGAAAACATCGTTACTTTATTCTGGATGCAAACGGTTCTATTGACAGCGTTTGTTTCAATGTGGAAAATACTTTGCGCTATTACCTATATCGCTATTATCATCCTGAATAAGTTTTACACAATAGTGCGTGTAGAACAATTTCAAAACCCTTTTATAGAAAAACAAGAAACTAATTGTATACAACATAGGTTGGTGTAAGAAAGATGGGTTACAAGGTTTGTGGCGTCTTTGACGCAGAAAAGATCAAGGAAGAGAAGAAAGAGACTTATTACTTCAAACTGACTGACTTTGAGCAGAGTGTTTCCCTTGATGTTGTTAATCAGTGTGGAACGGATGTAGCGTGTATTTGCATTATTAGTAAGAAAACAGGTAAGATTACACGCATTGGTAGTATTACGGATAAACTTGGATTTGACCTTACGTGGGATGGTATGGTGAAGGTGGAGGTGGAGTAAATGGGTGTTGAAGGAATCTTTAAGGGCGAGGTTGAGAATGTCTATTTTAATCTTGTAGACAATGGTGAATTTGTTACTCTTGAACTTGTGGATGAAAATGGAAACCATGTGATGTGTGGTAACATTTGCCACATTGATAAAAAAACAGGTAAGATTGTAACATGCTCTAATGTCAACCATGAACTTGGGTTTACTCTTGATTCTTGTGGTCGTGTAATAGTAGACTAGAATCAATTTATTACCCTTTTTTACTATCAAAACTATAGGGTTTAGCACCCTATCTTTTTTCAGACAGGTAAATATACCTCTTCAAAACAACATGCCAAAATAATGCTGTTTTACTCAAAGAATTGAAGAGATTTAAAAAAGGTGAGAGGATTCAACCTCTTATAAATTTCCGCGTAAGGAAATTATAGAAAAGTATCTGAAACTGCATTGAATGTTCGTATGCAGGTTTATTCTCTTTTAAAACGTAACTGAACTGTGATTCTAACCATTTTTCAAACTCTGGACTACGCAACATTGCATCAGAATCAATCTTCTGTGCATGGAGAAGTTCATGCCAAATACGTAATCCAAATGCAAGTTCATCAGTGTCCCATATGTTCTTTGCAACACCAACAC
>ERZ773359.2453-NODE-2453-length-23319-cov-7.170349_pt1 | contig 23319 bp, 17 predicted proteins | sample MGYA00374955_ERZ773359 | MGnify/ENA primary metagenome ERZ773359 (study PRJEB29098, sample SAMN04486028) | biogas fermenter metagenome | study: EMG produced TPA metagenomics assembly of the Biogas fermentation microbial communities from Germany - Plant 4 DNA1...
TGGCAAATGGTGAACGCCGTTTCGGCAGAACTTTTGAATGAAATGAATGCTCTTTATGGCAGGATGAAATGCCTTGCCGGCTTAGTTATTGAGCTGTCAGTAAGATATGCCGAAAAAAAGAATCGAAAATCCATATTGGACTTTAACGATCTGGAACACTATTGTCTTGAGATCCTGACAAAAAAAGATCAGAACGGAAGATTTGTGCCGTCGGATACAGCCCTGCAATACAGGGAACGTTTTGACGAAATAATGGTGGACGAGTATCAGGACAGCAACCTGGTTCAGGAAATTATTATCAACATGATATCCAGGGTTGACAGTCCAAAACCAAATGTCTTTATGGTAGGCGATGTTAAACAGAGCATTTACAGGTTCAGGCAGGCAAGGCCTGAGCTGTTTATGCAAAAATATAATACATATTCCACTGAAAAGGACAGTCCCTTCAGGAAAATACTCCTGTACAAAAATTTCAGAAGCCGTAAAAATGTTGTGGATACCGTGAATTTTATCTTCAGACAGATAATGTCGGTAAATGCCGGAGAGCTGGATTACACCGTAAATGAAGCTCTGAATCCCGGAGCGGAATTCCCGGAAAGTGAACAAAAAGGGCTGATCTTCGGCGGAAGTACTGAGCTGCATATTATTGATACCGGTGATTCAGATAACCGATTCAATAACATCAATAACGATGACACTAATAACAATGCGGAAGACAATAACGGTGAAGCAGCCGAACAGGAAGAAGAAATGCTTGATAACATACAATGTGAAGCCAGAATGGTGGCAAAAAGAATACGAATGCTTATGGAACCCGATGAAGAGGGCAATTGCTTCGCTGTTTTTGATAAGGACCAAAAGAAGTATAGAAAACTGGAATACCGGGATATCGTAATTCTGTTAAGAACAACAAAAAACTGGTCGGACGTATTTGTGGACGAATTGACTATGGCCGGAATACCCGTCTTTGCGGATACCGGGAGCGGATTTTTCAAAACCGTTGAAATTCAGATCATTCTGTCACTATTACAGATAATAGATAACCCGTATCAGGATATTCCCCTTTTATCAGTGTTAAGGTCACCGATTTTTTCCTTCACAACAAATGACTTAGCGGACATCAGGCTCTCCAAGCGTAAAGGTTCGCTGTTTGACGGCCTGATCAGGCTTTCTGAAGCGGGGCCTGGAGAGGTTTGCAATAAAGCAAAAAGATTTCTTGAGAGTTTAGCCGGGTGGCGGGAGGCATCTTTATATTTGTCCGCAGATCAGCTGATATGGAAACTTTACAGCGATACGGGCTATTACGGCATGGTGGGAGCTATGCCGGGCGGAGAACAGAGACAGGCAAATTTAAGAATTTTGTTTGAAAGAGCGAAGCAATTCGAAGAGACCAGTTATAAAGGGCTGTTTAATTTTATCAATTTTATTGACAAGCTGAAAAGCAGCAAGGGTGACTTGGGAAGCGCTAAAATATTAAGCGAGAATGACAATGTGGTCAGGATAATGAGTATCCATAAAAGCAAGGGACTGGAGTTTCCCGTCGTATTTCTTTCAGGCTGCGGCAAAAAGTTTAATCTGCAGGATATGAACAAAAGTATCCTGTTGCATCAGGATGTTGGTTTCGGACCTGATGTGGTGGATTATAAAAAAAGGCTTTCATGGCCTTCGGCTGCCAAAGAAGCAATAAAGGTGAAAATTAAGACCGAGACTCTGTCGGAGGAAATGAGAATTCTATACGTTGCACTTACCAGAGCGAAGGAAAAACTAATTATAACCGGTTCGACCGCCGATAAGGATAAGGCTTTAAATAAATGGTTTTCTATGGCTAATACTAAGGAAGAAAAGCTTTCCGACTATGAGATGCTGAACGGACGAAATTATCTTGATTGGATAGTACCGGCTGCATTGCGTCATAGCCGTTGTGAGGATTTCCGTAAAGAAGCGGCTTCAGAAAACCTGTTTAAAGGTTTGTTAATAGAAGATTCATCCCTATGGGATATAAAGTTTTGGAGCAAAAGCGATATACTTATGAGTAAAAGTTCCGATGATTTACAAAGTCATGGATTTAACGACTGGATGGAAGATCCGGCTTTTGATGATGGTCACGGTTCACTTACTTTGGGTAATAAAAATTTCGAAGAAATCGACAGGAGACTTAGCTGGAAATATGAATACCTCGATGCGGCGTATATCCCCGCGAAGATTTCGGTTACAGAACTGAAAAGAAGATTCAGCGATCAATCGTCCGAGGGAAGTGCATCTATGCATTACTTTACTGCAAAACTTATTAAAAAACCTCTGTTCCTGGAGGAAAAGAAAGGTTTGAGCGGAGCAGAAAGAGGAACCATAATGCATTTTATCATGCAGCACCTGGACCTGGACGAAATAAAAATGAATACCGAAACAAGTTATATGAAAATAATAAACAATCAGGTCAATCAAATGGTTGAAAAAGACCTCCTTACGGTAAAACAGGCTGAGAGCGTTGATTTGAAAATGATCGGACGGTTTTTTGAATCGGAATTGGGTAAAAGAATGCTGGCTGCAAAAAGTATAAACCGCGAAATACCGTTTAATATTGCGATACCTTTTAAGGAATTGTACCCAAAGGAAAACAAAAAGTACATGGAGGAAGAAACCGTATTGCTGCAGGGGGTAATTGACTGCTTCTTTGAAGAAGAGGACGGTGTTGTGCTGATAGACTATAAATCAGATTATGTCCCTAAGGGTAAAGAATATGTTATAAAAGACAGGTATCAGTTCCAACTGGATTATTATGCAAGAGCGCTGGAGCAGATTACAGGCAAAAAGGTAAAATCCAAATATATATATCTTTTTCAATCAAAGAATTATTTGACGATGTAAATCAAAATACTTGACAAAAATCCTTTTAATTAATACTCTGAAAAGTAAATCAGGAACATCAATATAGACAGTTTTAAAAAGAAGGGTTAAAAAATGAAAATTATCATAATCGGAGATGGTAAGGTCGGTTACAGTTTGGCAGAGCATTTGTCGCAGGAAAGTCATGACGTTACCATTATCGATAAGAATCCGGAACCGCTCAGGAAGACCAGTGAGTTGCTGGATGTAATGTGCATCAAGGGCAACGGATTAAGCACGAAAGTTATGCTGGAAGCGGGGATCAAAAATGCGGATATTCTAATAGCAGCGACTTCCAGTGATGAAATGAATATGGTATGCGCTCTGACCGGGAAAAAACTTGGGGCAGACCATACCGTCGCCAGGATAAGAGATCCGGAATACGCAGATGAACTTACTGTTCTAAAAAGAGAATTGGGACTGGATCTTGTAATTAACCCGGAGCAGTCTGCGGCACGTGAAATAGCCCGCTTATTGAGATTCCCTTCTGCAACCGATGTCGAACACTTTGCAAAAGGAAGGATCGAGTTTATAGAAATAACCGCAACTCAGGATATGCCTTTTATTGGTGTCCCACTTAAAAATATACCCCGTAAGAATATTGAGAACATTCTGATTGGAGTTGTAAAAAGAGGAGATCAAATCATTATACCCAACGGTGATTTCCAAATAGCCACTGATGACAGGTTGAATATCATAGGAAGACCTAATGATGTTTTTGCATTTTGCAAAAAAATCGGGAAATATACACAGAAAATCAAAAAGGTCATGGTAGTTGGCGGCGGGATGATAGCTCATTATATGGCCATGAACCTTAAGTTGAATGATATAAAGGTTAAGATTATAGAAATCAACAAAGAAAGAAGCATTGAACTTTCAGAGATGCTTCCGGATACCCTGGTCATAAACGGCGACGGAACCGACAAAGACCTTTTGGATTCAGAAAATCTTGGTGAAATGGATGCGTTTATCGCTTTAACAGGACGAGATGAGGAAAATCTCATATCCGCAATGCTGGCGAAGCAAAGCGGTGTTAAGAAGGTTATTGTAAAAACTACAAGAATTGACAATCCGGTATTATTCCACGACTTGGGCGTGGATAGCATTGTTAACCCAAAACTCATAACCGCAAACTATATCCTTAAATATGTCAGAGGCCTTAACAACGCTGTGGGTAACCCTGCTGAAACAGTGTATAAAATTGTTGACGGCCAGGCTGAGGTTCTTGAATTTATTGCGAATAAAACCACGAAATTTATAAATATTCCCCTAAAAAAACTAAAGCTTTTAAAAGGAGTAATTATCGGCGCCATAGCAAGGAAGAACGAGATCATCATTCCTCACGGGGATGATGTGATAAAACCGGGGGATACCGTTATTGTTATTTCAGTTGACAGACTGGTTCTGGATCTTAATGAAATTGTTGTTTCAATCGGAGGATAACAATGAATATCGCAATGATATTAAAAAACCTGGGTATTCTGCTGATAGTTGAGGCAGTATGTATGCTGCCGTCATTATTAGTTGCTATAATATATAATCAATTTGATATTATGGCTTTTATAGTAACAATGATGATACTGATAGGCGTTGGCTTTCTTATGTATTGTATCCCTGCCCGAAATAAGAACTTTTACGCCAGAGACGGATTTGCAATCGTATCTTTGGGCTGGATCCTGGTTTCCCTGTTCGGAGCTCTTCCTTTTGTCATAAGCGGTGCCATACCTTCGTATATAGATGCGCTATTTGAAACCGTCTCAGGATTCACAACTACCGGATCTTCAATTTTAAGAGATGTTGAAAGCCTTCCGAAAGGGCTCCTGTTTTGGAGAAGCTTTACCAACTGGATAGGCGGAATGGGTGTACTGGTAATGATGCTGGCAGTTTTGCCGACTGCGGGAGCCAACACCCTGCACATCATGAAGGCCGAAAGTCCCGGACCAGACCCCGGCAAATTGGTTCCAAGAATAGGACAAAGTGCGAAAATAATGTACCTTATGTATATCGGCCTGTCATTGGTTCAGGTCGTAATGCTTCTGATTGCCGGAATGCCGTTGTATGACACCCTGATTCATACTTTTTCAACAGCGGGAACCGGCGGCTTTTCAAGTATGAATACCAGCGTAGGGGCATATAATAATGTGTATTACGAAATTATAATCGGTTTGTTTATGTTCCTTTTCGGGATTAATTTTGCACTGTATTATCAAGCCCTTAAGGGAGATATAAAGAGCATAACCAGGGACGAAGAATTTCGTTTTTACTTTTTTACTGTTGTCGGCGCAATAGTTCTGATTACATGGAACCTTTGGGGCCCGGTATTCGGTACAATTTGGGAAAGCCTGCGGTATTCTGCTTTCCAGGTGAGTTCTGTTATAACTACCACAGGATTCTCGACAACCAATTTTGATGTTTGGCCTGCTTTCAGTAAAACTATTCTGATTTTTCTTATGTTCATGGGTGCCTGTGCCGGTTCAACCGGCGGCGGTATAAAGTGTCTTCGTTTTCTCTTATTGTTTAAGACTATTAAACGCGAGGTCAGAAGAATAATACATCCAAGAGCCGTTTATACTGTAAAGTATGGAGGGAAAACAGTGAACGGTGATGTACTGTTCGGTGTCATGAACTATTTCTTTATAATTATTATTGTCTTCGCTGTATCATTGCTTCTCGTTTCTCTTGATGGTTTTGATTTAGTATCGAATTTCACGGCTGTTGCGGCGACAATAAACAACATAGGACCCGGTCTTGGAATTGTCGGGCCTATGGGAAACTTTGCGGATTATTCCGACTTCAGTAAAATTGTTTTTTCATTTACCATGCTTTTCGGTAGGCTGGAAATATATCCGATGCTGGTACTATTCGCCTCGACATTCTGGAAGCGGGTAAATATTTAGCTTATCAGTCTATATCTTCATAAACATGCTGTGGAGGCAGGTCCAAAACCTCAGGTCTTTTGATAAGATTGCGATAAAGTTTGAAAGCTGTAGCAAAGTAATGGCCGTCAGCGATCCTTTCATCCGATACTATGCAAATACGGACATACTTTTTGGTTTTTATTTCATTGTTTGAATCAATAACCTTTTCTTTCATTTTAATGCCGAAAGCCACAAATAAACTGGTGGTTCCGAAGTCATAAAGGTGATGGTACACAGGCTGGATTCCAATGGAACCCAGATTAGTGATAAAAACGCTGGTATGGAAGGGGCTCAGCCTGTTTATCACCCTTGGCATAAGACCTATGTAATCCAAACATCTCATTATCCAAACAAAGAATCTTACCAATTGCCCCGGTACGGCCATAATCAGCTTAGCCAACTTATCAGTATCATTTTTTGTATCTGTGCCCTGGTTTTCTTCTATTGCGGCGTTCACTTTCCTTACTACATCCATGAATGTATCAGTGGGCTCAAACTTTACTTTCAGAGTTGTTTCGGGGCTTTCTTCATTGAATTCCTTCTTTAGAACAAATGATATTAAGATTTCATTACGGGCATAGATTTTCTGACCTGCAACAAATCTGTTCATCCCGGGTTTTTGGGAAATTGCGCGAACCATTGCTGCGATTACTACATGAAGAAAAGAAATCTTTTCTCCGGTTTCTTTCCGTTTTTTGATTATAAAGTCTTCGGTTTCGCTGATTTCAATTTTTTCCTCAAAGTAGTTCTGGGCGTCAATACGAGATCTCATAATATAAGGAATGATTTTGTAAAATGGATCGAGAGTTCTTAATTTCCTGCCGTCATATCGGTCTCCGAAGCATCGCTTTCTTTTTGCCATAAGTAGTCCCCCATATTTATCAGTTGAAGATAATACCCGATGGACTTAAGTATATAGATTTTTTATGCATGTAACAAGTATTATATTCATATCTGCAATACAAAGCACGCATTTTGCGTGCTTTGTATTTGCTATACACCATACGTTGTCTTGAACGTTACTTATTTTCTTCGTTGCAATTGTTCCTGTTATTGTTATTATTGTTGTTGTTATTATTATTGTTCTTATTCTTATTTTTCTGCCTGTTGTCCTCCATGTTTTTCCCCTTTCATGTTTACTTACAATTATTGAATCATGCTTTTTTGAGCCATCTCAATCATTCGCTTTACCATCTGGCCACCTATAGGACCTCCTTCGCTGCCATTAACTCTGGAAGGAAGGTCGCCTTTATAGTGGTCATTGTATTCTTTGCAATATTGAAGACGACCGATTTCTTTGGCACATTCCAGTTTGAATCTCGTTAAAGCTTCGCGGCTAGAAGGTACAATAGGCGTTTTCGGCCTTGACATGTTTCTCACCTCCTTACCGTAACACTAAGCAAATTAAAAAAGATATCCGTGTAATAGTGTGGACAGAAAAAGATAAAACTTTCATGTTAAAAAGAGGGAAGAATAATTGAAAAATTTAATAATTAGTGCAATTTTATGATAATTTGAATTAAAGTTTTGATTTCAGATAATAAATAATACAATAACACATTAAAATCATTATTTTTATTTTCCTTTAACTTTGCGCTTTTCTGTATATACAAAACAGAAGGAGTAAAAACTTGAGAAAAGTATTAAAGATATTATTCAGCAGGCTTATGGTTATGTCTGCGCTAATGATATTTCAAATTGCTTTGTTGATAATCCTGACGGTTAAGCTTAGCGCTTCGTTCGTTTACCTATATTTTGTCTTCAGTTTATTCAGTTTGATTGTGGTATGTTTTATTGCAAGTCAAAGAAGCAATCCTGCCCATAAATTGGCCTGGGTCATTCCCATCCTTATATTTCCTGTTTTCGGCGGTGTTTTATATATTTTAATAATGTCCAACGGAAATAATAAGAAATTCCGTGATAAATTAAACGCTTCCCATGATAAAGCATTACTTTATTTGACACAACAGGCCAATGTCATGGATGAGCTTGACCAACAGGACAAAAATGCCGCCAATCAGTCAAGATATATATTAAGGGCATCAGGCTTTCCGGTGTACAACAATTCGCATTCCATTTATTTTTCATCCGGTGAGGAGTTCTTTGTGACATTTTTGGAAACGCTAAAAAAAGCTGAAAAATTTATATTTATTGAGACTTTTTTAATCAGAGAAGGCTTGATGTGGAATACTGTCTTGAGTATTCTTGAGGATAAAGCGGCCAAAGGAGTAGATGTCCGGGTAATGTACGATGACGCAGGCTGTATGACGACTCTTCCCCATAAATATTATAACAGGCTTCGCGAAAAGGGAATAAAATGTCATGCATTCAATCCGTTTGGCCCTCTTCTGGAAGTTAAGATGAATAACAGGGATCACAGAAAAATCATTGTGATTGACGGTCATACGGCTTTTACCGGAGGCATAAACTTTGCCGATGAGTATATAAATGTTTATGAAAGATGCGGCCATTGGAAAGATTCCGCTTTAATGGTGAAAGGTGAGGCAGCATGGAATATGACTGTAATATTCATGCAGCTGTGGTCATCTCTTTCAAATGAACCTGCAGATTATGATTTACTTAAAGCATCTACGGTTTTTGATGATCCATATGAACCGGACGGTTATATCCAACCCTTCGGAGACAGTCCCTTTAACAACGAATCGGTGGGTGAACATACTTATATAAACATGATAAGCAGAGCCAGGGATTATGTTTATATTTTTACCCCATATCTCGTATTGGACCATCAACTTATCACTACCCTTCAACTAGCCGCAAAAAGTGGGGTGGACGTCAGGATCGTAACTCCGCATATCCCGGATAAATGGTATGTATTTCTGGTAACCCAGTCTTATTATGAAGTTCTCATTGAAGCAGGAGTAAGGATTTTTGAGTACAGTTCCGGTTTCCTTCATTCGAAAGCTTTTGTATGCGATGATGTTTTGGGGATCGTCGGCTCCATCAATCTCGATTACAGAAGTTTATACTTTCACTTTGAATGTGGTGTATGGCTGTATAAAACCAAATCCGTAAAGGCTATAAAGAATGATTTTATTGAGACATTTGAAAAATGCAAGGAAATCACGCTTGAAGAATGCTTGAAAGTTAAGCCGTTAAAGCGTATCGCCAGAGGCTTCTTAAGACTTTTCGCGCCGCTTATGTAAATAGCAGGTCAAATCAAGAACATGACAGCTTATATACATTTGGGGTTTCCCGGGCACCGCCTTAAAACCGGCTATCGTCTCGGGGAGGAAATGTTTTGAATTTACCGTCGGATTGCAATTTATGTATCAAAACAGTTATCATAAAGTATGATATAGATTCAGGAGATTATATATTATATGGAGATATTAATTACTTATATAATAATTATCAATGCGCTTGCATTTTGTGTATCTGGTTTTGACAAATATGCGGCTGTTCATAACTATAGAAGAATACCGGAAAAGACCCTGTTCCTTCTGGCGGCAATAGGAGGATCGTTGGGTATATATATTTCCATGCTTCTTTTCAGACACAAGACCAGGCATGTCTCGTTTATGCTGGGGATTCCCATAATAATTGCAATACAGTTGGACTTGGCCTGGATGTTTTATATTAGAAATTATTAATTTTGGTGTATTTGCATTATTTCCCTTTAATTCTGGCAAAATAATGTGTGATTGAATGCGATTAAAAAGGAGATATGCTTATGAATACACCATACTGGCTGAAAAGTTCTGAAGGAGTCGGTTTTGAGCCGTTGAAAGAAGATATATCAACGGACTATTTGATAATCGGCGGAGGTCTGGCCGGAGTAACCTGTATGTATCTTTTGACGAAGGCGGGCTTAAATGTCACACTTATAGATGCCAATAAAGTCGGTTATGGAACTTCCGGAAGGAATACCGGAAAGGCTACTGCCCAACACGGTTATATATATTCAAAAATTGAAAAAAATTATGAAATAGATATAGCGAAGTTATACTATAAGGCAAATGCTGAGGCAATCAATTTTATTGAAGACACTTCCCGGAAACATAACATAGACTGCCAGTTTAAAAGGCTTCCCGCATATCTTTTTACAAATTCGCCGGAGTATGAAAGCAAATTGGAGAGAGAGTTTGAGCTGTATCAGGAAATGGGTCTGGATTGCTCCTTTGAAAAACGGATACCTCTTTCCATTGACGTGTTATGTGCCCTTAAGATGAATAACCAGGCCCAGTTCCACCCGAAACGTTTCCTGGATGGCCTTGTTGAGCAGTCGATAAAACAGGGGGCGCGAATATATGAAAACACACGGGTCATTGACTTTCATCCGGGTAAGAAATGTATTATTGAAACTAAAAGCAAAAATAAAATAACTGCTGAAAATGTTATTATCGCATCCCACTACCCCTGTTATGACGGAAAAGGCTTCTATTTTTCCCGCCTGAAGCCTGAAAGGAGCTATATTATCGGTATTGAAATGGATTCATTTCCTGACGCGCATTTTATTAATGCAGAAGATCCTACTATTTCGCTGAGGTATATCCCTGAAGAAAAAATTCTGTTAATATCAGGGGAAAACCATAAAGTAGGACACAAAGACGCAAACCACTACGAGAACTTGAAGAATTATGCGAAAACCACATTTAACATAGATGAGAATGCGGTAAAATACGAATGGTCGGCTCAGGACTATATACCTCATGACTATATCCCGTATGCAGGATATATCAACTCTGACAATAAGAACATTTTTATAGCCACAGGGTTCAATAAATGGGGGCTTACCAACAGTGCGGCTTCGGCTGTCCTTATAAGAGATCTTATCCTGGAAGGAACATCTCCATACGATGAACTGTATACGAATATGCGTGTCAAAGACTTCGTCTCATTCAATTTCCTGAAACAAAATGCCGATATGGTGGTTCAACTGATTTCAGGAAAGCTGAATATGGGCGAAACCGAGATCCCCGAGGAAAGCGGGGTAGGAGTCATAGTAAATATAGACGGCAAACGATGCGGCTATTATCGTGATGAAGAGGATAATATTTACATTGTAGACACCACATGTCCCCACATGGGTTGTGAGGTCAAGTGGAATTCCCAGGAAAAATCATGGGACTGCCCCTGCCACGGCTCCAGGTTTGATTATAAGGGGAATGTACTGGAAGGTCCGGCAGAGTACGAACTGAACAGCTTCAATGAGCCGAAGAACAAAATAAATCCGCAGATAAAGTAAATAAGAATCCCCTTATACTGCCAGGCGGCTTGTTTATTTCAAATAAAACCTGTATTATTGATAAGTGAGTTTGGCAGTAAAGGGGTCTTTATTGTGGGAAATCATAATAAGAGAGTGAGCGCTATAATTCTTTTGGCGATTACGGCCATCATGTGGAGTTTCGGCGGGCTTCTGATCAAATCGGTAAATGCCCACCCGCTGGCAATTTCGGGAACAAGATCGGCTATAGCGTGCTTAATTATTTTATTATATGTAAAAAAACCAAAATTCAACTGGTCATTTTCTCAAATTGCGGCGGGAGTGACATATGCTTCCACGGTAATCTTCTTTGTAGTCGCAAATAAATTTACAACGGCGGCTAATGCTATACTTCTGCAATATACCGCCCCTATTTTTGTAGCTTTACTCAGCGCCTGGATGCTTAAGGAAAAGCCTAAAACCATTGACTGGGCTGCTATAGTGGTGGTGTTTGGCGGTATGATGCTGTTTTTTATTGACAGCATTGACACAAGGGGACTTGTAGGAAATATTTTCGCTTTGTTGAGCGGTATCAGCTTTGGTCTTTTCACCATATTCATGAGAATGCAAAAGGATGGATCGCCTGTTGAGTCGGTTATTATGGGAAATGCCATAACCGCAATAATAGGTCTGCCTTTTCTCTTTATGACAATGCCCGACACAAAAGGTTGGCTTTCTCTTGCTGTACTGGGAGTTATTCAGCTTGGTATTCCGTATATCTTGTTCAGCAAGGCAATTACGATTGCTACGGCTCTTGAAGCCAGTCTTATAACAATGATTGAGCCTATACTGAATCCAGTTTGGGTTTTATTGGTCATTGGAGAAAGACCCGGACTGTTTTCCATAATAGGGGGGATTATAGTTATTGTCTCAGTTGCGGTAAGGTGTGTTATTGTTTCTTCCTCCAAATATCACAATAAAGAGAAAATAAATGAAGAAAAAGTATCAGAGTCCATTGCAAGCTGACGCTCAGTTTTTGTAACGAAGTGTGTAAAAAGCTGTCTCAAATAAGAAACATGTCATTTTTAAGCCGTATGTTGGCCGAAGGATCTATAAAATGACAATCTGTTTCGAGACAGCTCATTTAATTATCTACCCGTTTATCGAGTCTGCATCATAATATTTATGTTCTTCAAAGTTATAAATTGAAGAATCTATATCATGATATACCGGCTTATTACAGTCAATTTTATCATGGTAACCATCCTTTTCCGCATCGGTATATCGATCATGGCGCCGTTTATGATAATCGAAGGGTTCATCATAATCTTTGCAGTCTTTGCAATCAAAATATTCGGACCCTTTTCTGACAACATCAAATGGACGCATCATATCATGATCCTCATGTTCAAGTATGTGACAATGGTATACATATCTTCCGGTATAAGGCCCGAATCTAACTAAAAGTCGGGTTACCTGTCCCGGGTATGCCTGTATTACATCTTTCCAGCCTCGTTCATTTTCCGGAGGAGGTATAGGTTCACTCGTAAATCTCAGCTGACCTGTTTGAGTGTACGCCTCCACATCAAAAGGTATCCTGTCAAGCAACTGGAACTGTATCTGATGGATATGGATAGGATGTACTCCAAGGCCGGGGTTGATAATTCTCCAGCACTCCAGTTCTCCTATAATGGGTTTTTCAACGACACCTCCCATGAATTCACGGTTATTCAGCATAAAAAGTAAGCGAGTAAATCTGTCCGCCCCTACGTCTATAGTTATATCTCTTATTTTGCATACGTCTTTTTCCTTATATCTTTTTATATTGCTCAGTATTGGGGGCACAATGCTTGTGTCTTTGCCGGAAGTGTTTTCTTTAACTCTGAATTGCATGATAAGTCCGTCACTTTCAGGATCGGGTGGGTCACCGAAGTCGAATGGTGTATTGGCAGTATTGATCAGTGTAATATTGGTACCGACAGGCTGGTCTGCAAAGTCAATGACAACGTCCATACGCTCAGCGGGGGCTATTATAATTTCCTCCAACTTGACAGGCTTTTCCAGCAAGCCGCCATCCGAACCGATTTGTATAAACTCCTGACCTGATGAGAGTCTCATTCTGTAAAATCTTTCATTAGAGCCGTTCAAAATGCGGAAACGGTATTTTCTCTGTTCCACATCGAGATATGGCCATGCTTTTCCGTTGACTATAATGGTATCTCCGGCAAATCCCGGAGTTATGGAAACCTCCGGGTACGTAGGGGGAGGATCCGGTACGTTGCTTGGATAGAAAAGTGACCCATCTTCATTAAAAGACTTGTCCTGAATAACCAGAGGTATTTCATAGGTTCCCGAAGGTAAATTTAGAGCGCGTTCCTCTCTGCTGCGTATTATGTACATACCTGCCAGCCCTGCATATACATTCAATCTGGTAATGCCGAGGGCGTGGTCATGATACCATAGTGTTGCGGCACGCTGATTATTTGGATATGTATATATTTTTTGAGTAAAGAGGGGCCCGCAGACTTCAAAGTTTTTAGTGTACCAGGCATCGGGATGGCCATCACTGTCAGGCTCTACTTCCGCGCCGTGCAGGTGGACAACCGTTCTGACTTCAGGCATGCCCTCATGGGATGCGTGAAGGGTGTGGTCAACCGGCAATATATGTTTTTCGTCTGAAATCTCATTTATCCATTGTATTTTAATAGGTATACCTTTCTCTGCTTCAATAACAGGACCCGGTACTTGTCCCTCATATCCCCAGACTTTGGTAGGCTTCAGTTCACTGTGAAACTGGTGAAAGAAGTCTTTCATTCTAACTTCATAATAGGTGCAATCTTTGCAAATTTCCACAGGTTTCAGTACCCGAGGTATAGGAAGAGCATCTACAAAAGGTGTTAATTTCATTATATACTCCTTAATTTGTTCCTGTTACATGATATGCGTACAAGCTGTCAGAAGATATAGCAAAGATTACATAATAGGTGGGTGCAAGGTTTCTCATGGAGATAAGCCAGTTTGCTTCGAAGGAAAGACCACCAAACGGTGGCCTTATTGAAAATGTATGAGCGACCCGTGAGAGGAAGACCTCCCGACTGGACATTTACCTATTAACCAAATCTTCTGATAAATATATTGTCTCTTTCAAGCAAATCTTCGATACTGTTGAATCCAAGCTGCTCCAACAGTTCAATTGCATGAGGATTATCGATAGGCGTTTTATATGTTGCATGGTCCCCATACTCTATTACATGTTCAGTACCTTCTTTATAGGGAATAAGCGCCTTGGGGCCGCCGACGCATCCGCCGACACAGCCCATTCCTTCCATAAAATTGGCCTTTATATTTCCTTCGGTAATTTCTTTCAGCAATCTTTTGCATTCAACAGCTCCATTGGCCTGTGTCGCCATTAAAGGGATTTTTCTGCCGGGATTCAGACGGTTAAGAGTACTTTGGACAGCTTCGCTTACACCGCCGGTTCGGGCATATATCCTGCCTGCTCTGGAGGAATGATCTCTTAAATCTTCGGGTAAACGGGAAAAATCGATTTCTGCAAGGTCAAAAAGCTCTTTGACTTCCTGGAATGTAAGGACATAATCCACCGCGTCTTTAATATCAGGCTCTTTAGCTTCTACTTTTTTTGCGATACAAGGCCCGATGAATACAGTAACCGCTTCGGGATGAATTTTCTTTATAGCCCGGCCGCAAGCCACCATAGGTGATACAGAAGGCGGCATGTGGGGTATCAAATCATGATAAATTTTCTTTATCATTGCTACCCATATCGGGCAACAGCAGCTTGTAAGCATAAAATCCTTGTCCTCTTGAATCATACGGTCAAATTCCAATGCTTCCTTAAGAGTAAGGATGTCGGCAAACAAAGCTACTTCAAGCATTCCGTAGAAACCAAGACATTTGAATGCGGACCTTAACTTTCCGGCGGTCACATCCAGGGTAAACTGACCGTTAAAAGCAGGAGCAATCATCGCATATACGGGAACTGTTTTGGAGTGCAATAGCTCAAGAATGGGAACCAGGTCTTTCCTTTCAACTAGGTTTTTGTTCTCGCATACTTCCACGCAGCGGCCACAGCCTGTGCAGTCTTTCTGGTCTACAACCACCTTGCCTTCCTTGTCTCTTTTAATGGCAGAAAACAGACAGGCTACTTCGCAGGCGGGTGTTTTTTCAGAAGAGCAGTTTTCACAGGTGCCTGTTCTGATAACCGACGGATAATTCTCAGGATGAAGAATAGAATTCAATTCATCCTCGTTAAATTCATGGTTCTTTCTTATATTGTCGATCTCATTGTTAAGGTTGTTGTTAAAGGAAGCTTTGACCAGTCTGTCGTATAATTCTCTGAAAGTCAGCATATTTGAATCCCCCTCATCAATTTGTATATTTATACCCTGTTTATTGATTTATTATACAATTTTTCGAAATATTTAATAATAAAAAATGCCCAAAATGATATGTAAGTTTATATTTTAAAATTTTTTACGGTGATATATAATAATACATAATTATTGTCAGCCAGAGTCTTATTTGAGTCTATTTGGAGGTATTAAAATGAAAAATGGTAAACTTTATGAAGTCAGACCTATCAGGGATCTGAAGGACATGCTTGAATCCAGTGTAAAACTTTTCGGGGAAAAAGCGGCATTTTTATCAAAACCTAAAGGACAGGCTGATTATGTTCCTATTACCTACAAGCAGTATAAATCCGACGTTGATGCTTTTGGTACTGCATTGATGAACTTGGGGTTAAAGGGAAGAAAAATTGCTTTGATAGGTGAGAATCGTTACGAATGGTCAATATCATATCTTGCCGTTGTTAACGGAACCGGAGTGATCGTACCATTGGATAAAGAATTACCGCCAAATGAGATAGAACTTTTGTTGGACCGTTCCAAGGCTGATGCTATTATTTATTCGGGAAACGCCAGGGAAAAAGTTGAGACATTGATTAATAAGAGTACTTCGCTGCGCTTTTTTATCAGTATGGACGCAGAAGAGGACAATGGTAATATTCTGTCTTTCAGCCTGCTTTTACAAAAGGGTCATGACCTTTTGAAAGAGGGAGACCGCACGTTCCTTGACGCCGAAGTTGATGCTGAAGCAATGAATATGCTGCTCTTTACATCCGGGACTACTGATACTGCGAAAGCTGTAATGCTTTCTCATAAGAATATCTGTGAAAATCTCATGAATATGTGTGCTATGGTTTATATAGACGATAAGGACACGTTTTTATCGGTACTTCCCATACATCATACATACGAGTGTACCTGCGGTTTTTTATGCCAGCTTTACAGAGGCAGTACCATTGCTTACTGTGAAGGATTAAGGCATATAGTCAGGAATCTCAAGGAATCTAAAACAACCGTAATGTTGGGGGTGCCTTTGCTTTTCGAATCAATGTACCGTCAAATCATGAACCAGGCTATAAAAGCCAGGGGCGAGAAAAAAGTAAAGTTTGCCATTGGACTTAGCAATGCATTAAGAAAGATCAATATTGACATTCGTCATAAATTGTTTAAGCAGATTCATGAAGCTTTGGGAGGGCATATCAGATTGTTTATCAGCGGTGCCGCCGGTATTGACCCCCAGATAGCAAAAGGGTTCAGAGAATTGGGTATATCTTTAATTCAGGGCTATGGACTTACCGAATGCGCTCCGATAGTAGCACTAAACAGGGATATTTGTTATAAGGATGAAGCAGCAGGTCTTCCTTTACCTAATCTCCAGGTGGAAATAGACAATCCTGATGAAGACGGTATAGGTGAAATCAAATGTAAGGGCTCCAGCGTGATGCTGGGTTATTATAATGATCCGGAGGCTACGGCAGAAGTTATCAAAGACGGCTGGTTCTATACAGGTGACAGCGGATTTATCGATAAGGACGGATTTCTTCACATTACAGGCCGAAAAAAGAATGTTATAATAACCGGCAACGGAAAAAATGTATTCCCTGAAGAAATAGAAACCCTTTTAAACAGAAGTTTATATATAAAAGAGTCATTGGTTTACGGTAAGGGTCAGTCGGACGGTGATACGGTCATTTGTGCAAGAATCGTTCCTGACAAGGAGAAAATTGAGGAAGACATTAAAAATAATTCAGCGCCGGGATCAACGGTTGAGCAAATCATTGAGAAAGAGGTCAAAAGAATTAACCAGAGTATGGTTACTTATAAGCATGTTAAGGAATTTACGCTCCAGGATGAGGAATTTATTAAAACCACAACTAAAAAGATTAAGCGGCATGAAGAGTTAATCAAATAGTAATATAATATTTCAATAAGAGTCGAGATATATGATCCGGCTCTTTTTTTATAATTAGGTCAATTGAAATTAAAAAATTTATAGAATTTTGTCATCAATATTGCTTTCAATGTCCGATTTCCTTTGATATAATGTTAAAGGTTTGTTAATAGGAAATTAATTTATAGTTTAAAATACTTAAACGTAAGGATATTTTCAAAATACTCATTTCGCTGTGAAAGGGGAAGTCGATGTTCGCATTAGCCATTGTTTTGCTGTTAGTTTGTGCTTCGGTCTTTGTAAACGGATGGACGGATGCCCCGAATGCTATTGCAACGGTTGTTTCTACTCGTGTATTAAGCCCTAAGGCGGCTGTAATTCTGGCGACGATATTTAACCTGGCCGGTGTATTTCTTACAGGTACCGCAGTAGCTAATACCACCGCAAAGATTATTGAAATAGGAACCGGACAAGATGCTCTTGTTACATTAGCGGCAGCTCAGTTGTCCATAGTCATCTGGGCAGTTTCCGCGTGGAGATACGGTATTCCTACCAGTGAAAGCCATGCCCTTATAGCCGGGTTGATGGGTGCCGGTATTTCTTTTAAAGGAATTGAAGCTTTTAATTGGGATGAATTTAAAAAAGTCCTTATCGGTCTTGTTGTTGCGACTGTATTGGGCTTTATTGCAGGGTTCGTGGTAACCAAAGGTATTATGTTTTTATTCAGAGGTGTAAACAGGCATAAAGCAAATACGTTCTTTTCATGGGGTCAAATTTTTTCGGCAGCCATGATGGCTTTTAGCCACGGAGCCCAGGACGGGCAGAAATTCATGGGCATTTTTGCTCTGGCACTGGTAGTGGGCGGCGTTTATCCCCAAAGCGATCAAATTTTTGTGCCTGTTTGGATTATGTTCCTTATTGCGATTATTATAGCCATAGGGACATCTGTTGGTGGATACAGGATTATTAAAACTATGGGAATGGATATGGTCAGTCTCGAAAAATACCAGGGCTTCTCTGCCGAAATAGGGGCTTCAGCATGTATGATAGGTGCAACTGTCCTGGGTATACCGTTAAGCACAACCAATGCAAAGGGAACTGCCATTATGGGAGCGGGAGCCGCAAGAAGACTGTCCAATGTCAACTGGAATGTGGTCAAGGAAATGCTCCTTGCGTGGGCATTAACTTTCCCGGCTTGTTTGGTATTAGGCTATGTGATGGCCAAAATATTTAATTATATATTCTGACAGGAGGAGCTACAATGGGTTTTTTTACAGGTAAAGACGTTGATTGTTTTGAACTGTTTCAAATTTCCAGTTCCTTTTCCCGCAAGGCTGCATTGACTTTACAGAAGGCTTATGATGACGGCGATGTGGATTATAACGAGCTTAAGAATCTGAAAGATATTGAGCATGAGGCGGATATTCATGTACACCGCTGCCTGAAAATGGTGGAAGAAGCCTTTATCACTCCTATAGACCGTTCGGATATTGTTGAGATAATAAAAGAAATAGAGAATATCACTGACAGTATCGACTCGGTAGCCAACATAACCCATATGATGTGCGTAAGTCATGTTAATGAATCGGCTCAGACTCTGATGGGGTTTGTTGTTGATGCCTGCGTTAAGCTTGAAGAACTGATGAAAATCTTGAAGAATTTCAAAAAGGAATTTAAGAAAATCAACGACCTGATTATTGAGATCAATAATATTGAAGAGGCCGGAGATAAAGTATATTTCACGGCAATGCGAAATCTTTTCCAATATGAGACAGATGCAAAAAAGATTATAGTATGGCAAAGGTTGTATGATCAACTTGAATCCGCTCTTGACAAATGTGAGGATGTGGCTGATATAGTACAAAAGATTATCGTATCGAAGACTTAATTAATATTGTATAATAAGGGACTGTCCTGAAAAGTTTATCTTAAAGGCAGTCCCTTTTTGAATCATGAGTGAATGATTTATTCTGAACTATTACAAATAAAGTGTGAAGTAATGATCTCATAAGCTCTATGAATACTGTGCATTATCTCCCTGCTCCTTAAAAACCTCAATTGAATTTTGACATTCCCCCTTAAGTTGAGCAGTATTTCGGCGTCAAGGTCAAGACCGCCGATGGTGCCGACTGTATAAAATGTAATGCTGCTGTAGGGAATGGATATAAACCTGATTTTTTTGCCCGAAAACCCTTTTCTGTCGGCTATTAGAAATCTTTTTTCCGTCATTATCATTTCATCACGAATTGAGGAAAAACACAGTAAAGGCGTCTCAGACCCGCAGAGTTTTTCCCGGACTGTTTCTGAAGGTTCACTTTCTTTAAGAAAAAAATATATTGTCGGTTTTAATCTGATATATTTCAAAATCATGAAAATCACCTGGACAGCAATTAATATAAATCATTTGTAATATGAACGGTAAATATACCTGAAATTTAAATAGCAGATCTAAATCAGAAAGTTTGGAAATTTACAGACAAAAGTTAAGGTAATATGTAATAATGTTATTAGAATAATGAAAGGAAGTAGAGCAAAAATGAACAGATTTAGGATAAGGCTTTTATCCATATTCTTATGCTTAACCATTGCTTTTGGCATGCTGCCCGTCTATGCGGACACTACCGGCAACAGTTTTGTAACAAGGGAACAAGCGGTGGTAAGTATACTGAACACCGTAGGATATGGGGCTTTAAACGAAACTGAAAATGATTTGAGTACTTTTACCGATGCTTCAACTGTTACAGACCAGTATAGAGATGAAATCGGGATAGCGGTTACCAACGGCATATTGGCAGGGTCGGGTACAACACTTGATCTTCAGAGAAATGTTACCCGCCTTGAATTTGCAATGTTCTTAAGCCGCTCCTTAAGGGAACTGCCTGATCTTGGAGATAGCCTGATATTCAGCGATGTGCCGGCATCTGCATCAGGGGATGTTAACAGGATCGTTAAAGCCGGTCTGTTGGTTGGATACGGAAACGGCCTTTTCGGATCAGATGATTTTCTGACTCAAGAGCAGTTAAATGCTGTTATGAACAGAATCAGAAATTTAAAGAATACCGATTTAAAGGATGATTTCTATTATTCGGTCAATTATGAATGGCTGAAAAATGCCAAACTTCCGGCCGGTTATCCCGGATATGGAGCTTTTGAAGAGGTAAGCTTAAGCAATGATGCCAAAATAAAAGAAATAGCCAATGAGATATACAGGAATAAAGATACATATCAAAAAGGAACTATTGAACAAAAGCTTGCCGATTTCTACAGTACATTGCTTGACATTGAAAACAGGAATAAACAGGGAATAGAGCCTATCAGGAAATAACTTGACAGGTTTGATGCGGTAAAAACTGCTCAGGAATTGCTTGATTATGCTGCCGAGTTTGAAAACGAGACAGGTTTTAATCCGCTTTTTACCTTCAGCCCTTCCGGAGATTTATTGGACAGCAATAAATATAGTTTATATGGTCAGGGTCTGTCAACAGCCCTGAACTCAGCATACCTGTTAAGCGGCAATCCTCAGGTGAAGGAATTGTATGTTGGCTTTCTTGCACAGATGCTGGCGGCATCAGGGATCCAACAGGAGGATGCTCAGATTCAGGCTGAAAACATCTATGATTTTGAAGTGCTTCTGGCAGAAAACACTTTAAGCAATGAGGATGCAAGCAAGATTGAAAATCTCTATAATCCGGTTACGAAGGATGAATTAGCAAAATGGTTCACAAATGTAGATTTAAAAAAATACATGTCTGACCTGGGTTATGGAGCAGTTGAAAATTTAATCATAACCGATGTCAAACTGATGACCAAAACAGGCGAGCTTCTTTGTGATGAGAATATTGATGTGCTAAAGTCCTATGTACGGTCAAGACTTATCATTAATACCGCTACTTTTCTGTCAAAAGAGCTCCAGGATGCTATTACAGGATTTAATGCTGTTTTCCTGGGACTAAGCAGTACCATGAGCGACGAGGATATAGCCTTTAATCTTCTTAATTCCGTTATGAGCGGATATCTGGGAAGAGAGTTTGTGGAGAAATATTTCTCTCCGGAAGCTAAAGCCGATGTTGAAAACATAGTTAAAGAGATAATAGAAACTTATAAAAAGCGTATTGAGCGGCTTGACTGGATGGGAGAAAGCACAAAGGCCGCTGCTATAAAGAAACTTGATACCATGACCATAAAAGTAGGTTATCCGGATAAATGGGAAGATCCATACAAGGATATAGAACTGAAAAGTTATGAAGACGGCGGTTCTCTGTTGAGTAATATTTTTGCTATAACATCAGCGCAGGCTAAACATACCAGGACATTATTGGACAAGCCGGTGGATAAATCTAGCTGGTTAATGCCGCCTCAAATGGTAAATGCATATTATAACGCGCAGAATAATGAAATCGTTTTCCCGGCAGGTATACTGCAGCCTCCTTTTTATGATGTAAATGCTCCCCGTGAGCAGAATCTGGGTGCAATCGGCGCAATAATAGCCCACGAAGTAACCCATGCATTTGACCATAACGGAGCACAGTTCGATGAAAAAGGCAATATGAACAATTGGTGGACCCAGGAGGATTATCAGACATTCCGGGAAAAGACCAAAAAGGTGGCGGAATTGTATGAGGGATTGGAAATAGCTCCTAACGCGATCGTAAACGGCAATTTGACTCTATCTGAAAATATATCTGATATAGGCGGGGTAGCATGTGTGTTGGAAATCATGAAGCAAATCCCCAATGCCGACTACAAAGCGTTTTTTGAAAGCAACGGGCGTATATGGAGATATACCGCGACTCCAAAGATGTATCAAATGTTGACACAGCAAGACACCCATTCTCCAAATAAATTAAGATCCAATATGGTGCTTCGGAATTTCCAGGAGTTCTACGATACATATAACATACAGCCTGAAGATAAAATGTATTTGCCGCCTGAAAAGCGGGTAGGCGTCTGGTGACAGTAAACAACATAAAAAAGCGGGTGTGAAGTTTCTTATTGAAACGGTACACCCGCTCATTTTTTTATTTCTGCTCAAGGACACGAATCATTAAATACAGCATTTCATTTAACGGTGTGGGGATATTATGCTTTTTGCCCAGATTGATTACTTCCAGGGCAAAGCTTTCCACCTCAGTTTTTCTTCCGGCCTCAATGTCTTGCAGCATGGATGTTTTCCCGTCAGTCGCAAGGCCTTTAAATATTTTTATATATTCATCTATATCAGCATCGGACAGAGATATACCCTCTTTTTCGGCCAAAGGTATAACCTCTCTGCAGACTGAAAACAGAAGCTGCTGCGCCTCAGGTATTGAAGCATAATCTCCATATGAAGACCTAAGTATTGCGGAAGTTTGATTTACACCTACATTCATCATAAACTTCCACCATATCTCTTTTAGAATATCCCCGGAGATGGTATAGTTTATGCCTGCCTTTGAAAATAGTCGGGCAACCTGTGCGGCTTTCCCCTTAACCTCCGGATAGTATTCACCGAAGACGATTTTGCCGCTGTTGGAGAAAATTATCTCTCCGTTTTCTCTCACCGAATCTATTGCGACACAAAAACTGTGAAGCACCTTGTCTCTTCCGAAAACCCGGCTGAGAGTGTCCTCACTGGTTATTCCGTTAAGCAGTGAAAGAATGATAGTATCACTGCCTACTATGGGAGCGATTGTTTGGATGGCTTTCTGTAAATCGTGCCCTTTAACGGCTATAATAATCAGCTCAGCTTTCGGATCTCCGTCCTTTGGTACCTGCAAATCAAATAAATAGCGCTTTTTATTTATTACAATACCTTCTTTATATCTGGGCAGCCGGTTAGAATCGACTATAACCTTAACGCAGTTTTTATCATAGTTGTATAAAATCGAACCATACACCGCTCCAACGGCTCCAAGGCCCATTATATGGACAGTTTTGATTTCTCTTAGCATTTTTAACCTCCAAATGTTTATTATAAAAGCTATTATAGCGCAAATATACCATCAGATGGACGCAAAAGTTAAATGTATTAAATATGTTAATTAGAATTTATAGATTATGTTAGTGTAAAATAATTGTTGGATTTTTATCAAAAAAAATAGAGGTTGACCTTCT
>ERZ773359.2456-NODE-2456-length-23301-cov-6.389701_pt1 | contig 23301 bp, 15 predicted proteins | sample MGYA00374955_ERZ773359 | MGnify/ENA primary metagenome ERZ773359 (study PRJEB29098, sample SAMN04486028) | biogas fermenter metagenome | study: EMG produced TPA metagenomics assembly of the Biogas fermentation microbial communities from Germany - Plant 4 DNA1...
AAGATCAACCAGTTCGGGGGCGCCGAAACCATCTGCGCCAAGTATAGGTGTTTTGATTCCCTGGGCGCGTGCCTGTTTAATGATAAGACCGGCTTCGTTGTAGTATCCCGGAATGAAGATTACATCAAAATCCTGACCCTTGATTTTTGTTAAAATAGCGTTAAAGTCGGTATCTCCGCCCACAAATGCCTCGGTAGCAACAACTTTGCCGCCGCCTTCTTCAAATGTTTTTTTGAAATTCTCAGCGAGACCTTTACCATAGTCGCTGGAATTATCCATGATGATAGCAGCTTTGGTAGCTTTCATATTTTTAAGAGCGTAATTTGCCATAGCCGTTCCCTGATATAAATCGCTGAAGCAAATACGGAAAGCGTATTCCTTAACACCGGTTTCATCGGAAGTTACACCTTCAGCTGTTGCCGACCCCGTCGCTACAACGACTTTATTCTTTAATGCTTCAGGAATCGTGGCTTTGAATGCACCGGAAGTAGCAGGACCAAGCACTGCAACAACCTTATCCTGAGTCATAAGTTTTGTTGCGAGGGTAGTAGCAAGCGACTTATCGGATTTATTGTCATATTTAATGGCTTTGATCTTTTTTCCGTCGATTCCGCCTTTTTCGTTGATTTCCTCTATAGCCAGCTCGATACCGTCTACAGAAGCCTTTCCATAGGAAGCAACATCACCGCTGAGCTCGTAATTGATGCCTATTTTAATTTCGTTGGCATTTGATGATCCGCCGCAACCAGTGATGAGTGCAGTTGTCAGTACGATAAGTAGTAAAATGCTTATTATCTTTTTCATTTACTCTCTCCTCACTTTCATTAAATTTATAGAATTTCCGGTTTCGGAAATATCTCTTACTTATATATTAAAAAAAGCCTCGCCTCTTTCCCAGAAAGAGACAAAACTTTATAGTCCTGCGGTACCACTCTTTTTGCTGCTTAAGTAAGCAGCCGCTCAGCGCATATCGGTAAACCCAATACGCAGATTCTTAACGGTAATCAACCGATCAGGCCTAATAAACAATTCTTCAGGGCAACTAACCAGTATTATGTAATATACGGTTACTATGTTGAGATAAGAACTGGCTTTCAGCCTGACAGCTCCGGGGTGAGTATTCACACATTCCAAACCTTATCTCGCACCAAATGATAAGTTCTCTGAAGTTCTTCCTGTGCTGTTTTCCCCTTCATTGCCATTCTCTATTTTTAGGATAGTGTAACCTTTTAAAAAACGTTTGTCAATACAATTTTTAATGTTCTTTACAATCCCATAAAATCGCATAAAAACTTAATTGTTCACTAACTGAAATGAGGCAGTTTATACAATGAAAATATGCAAAAATTACATTTTCCGGAATATTTCATAGAATTGCATGCAAGTCTGACAATACAGCATAAGAAATTGAGGCTGTTATTGAAAAATCAGAGTAATAGTGATATATAGGTTATGAGGGTACAGAGAATATTGAAAATGAAAAACTGAGACTTACTGATTAACAGCAGGCTTAGTATGGACCTTTCTCAATTTTGGAAACTCAAGGGGGCATATTCTTGGTTTTTTCCGGATTGTTTTTTTTATGTGTTTTTCTCCCGGTTTGTTTAGGATTATATTATATCATAAGGAACAGAGCCTACAGAAATTGGGTGCTTATAATCGCATCCCTTGTTTTCTATGCGTGGGGAGAGCCAATCTGGATTTCAATACTTTTATTGTCGACCGGATTTACTTACTTTAGCGCGATAGTTGCTGAAAAGCACAGGGGAAACGTTAAAGGGAAGACGGCTCTTATAACTTCAGTTGCAGGCAATCTTTTAATTCTTGGTATTTTTAAGTATTCGGGTTTTCTGATCAACAATATGAACGGGTTGATGGGAACAGGCATTAAAGCGCCGGCAGTTGGTCTTCCCATAGGGATTTCATTTTATACATTCAAACTTATTTCTTATGTGGTTGATGTATACAAGGGAGAAACGGAAGCACAAAAATCACCGTTCAAGCTGCTCCTCTATGTTTCTCTGTTCCACCATCTGTTGGCGGGACCTATTATCCGCTACAAGGATATTTACGAAGCAATCGACAACAGGGTGGAAAGCTTTCAGGATTTCAATTACGGGGTAAGCCGTTTCATAACCGGACTTGGCAAAAAGGTAATTATGGCCGGTACTGCCGGTAAAATAACAGAATTATTTATGGGCACCGATTATACAAGACTTCCTTTGCTGGGTGCCTGGTTCGGGATATTGATGTATGCCCTTCAATTATATTTTGACTTTTCGGGCTACTCCGATATGGCCATAGGTCTTGGCAGCATGTTTGGATTTAAGTATAAGGAGAATTTCGATTATCCCTACATTTCCAAATCGGCAAGCGAGTTCTGGCGAAGATGGCATATTTCCCTGGGCAGCTTTTTCAGGGATTATGTTTATATACCGCTGGGCGGAAACAGAAAGCACAGGATAAGGAACCTGTTTATAGTCTGGACCCTGACAGGTCTATGGCATGGGGCGGACTGGAATTTTGTCATTTGGGGACTGTATTATTTTGTACTTCTCGTGATAGAGAAAGCATTCCTGATCAAGTTTTTCGAAAAACTTCCGGGGATAGTTTCACGTTTATACCTGTGGGTTGTAACCCTTATCGGATGGGTGTTTTTCTACCATAATGACATGGGGCAGGCCTTCAGATTTTTAGGTATCATGTTTGGAGTCGGAGCTAAAGGAATAACCAGCCCGGAACTGAGTATACATTTTTGGAACAACGCTGTTTTCCTGATTATTGCGCTTATCGGCTGCACGCCTTTATTCAGCGGGATCTTCAGGAAACTTAAGGAAGAAGGAACCGATAGTAAATTAGTTTGGTTTATTGAAACATACAGTAAACCGGTTTTCAATATAGCCGTGCTGATTTTATCGGTCATTTTCCTTGCAGGGCAATCCTACAGCCCGTTTATGTATTTTAAATTTTAACAAAGGAACCGGTTGCAGAAACGGTTACCTTTTGAGAACTCATCGGAATTAGGGGAGGCATAGTTTTGAAAAAGCTGAAAATTGATACGATATTTTTTATTATACTTATTACAGTACTGGGTCTGGCCAATGTATTGAACACCAATAAACCCACAGTCTCCAATCTTGAAAACCGGGCCCTTAAAACCAGGCCTCAGCTTTCGTTGTCCAATATAGTGAGGGGGAGCTTTCAAAGGGATTTTGAGGAATATTACAGCGATACATTTATTTTAAGGGACAATTTAGTGAAAATGAGCAGGGACGTCAATGAACTTATGTCTTTTCTGGGACCTGACATAAGTATCGTTGCATCGGTCGAGGACGTGCAGTTGCCTCCGGTAATGCAGGAGGATGAAAATATAACCGTATCTCCGGAGCCGACAGGCGGCAATACTGATGAAACCGCCGAAAACGCTTCTCCATCCGGGGAGAACAGCGAAAAGGCAACTCCTGAAACAACGCCTGAGCCTGAAAAAGATTATGGAGACGGGCCAAATGTGGGATACTGGATGGTTGTGGACGGCAAGGCCGTTCAACTGTTTAAATTCAATAAGGAAAGTTTTGATTACTATGCCCAAATCTTGAATAGATACAATGAGAAGCTGGGAGAGGGAGTAAAAATATATTCCATGATCCCCCCGACAAACGGCGAGTTTATGCAGCTAAAAAAGTACAAGGGTATAACGGATTCTCAGAATGACGCGCTTGGATATTTAAACAGCAAGATGAATGACAGTATTGTATCTGTTGATGTCTTTGATGCTTTGAACAAACACAAGGATGAGTATATTTACTTTAGAACTGACCATCACTGGACGGCGCTCGGGGCATACTACGGGTATTGCGAATTCATGAGAACAAGGGGAGAAACTCCCCTTTCCCTTGATAAATTCGAAAAAATAGATTTGGGAGATTTTTTAGGCAGTTCCTATACCAAGACATTGGACAAGAGCCTTGAAAAGAACCCGGATAATATTGTTGCATATAAACCGTTAAACAGCCATGAATTCACCATATATAAAGGGAATGATGGAACCAGGGCCGATATAATCGATATGCAGTATGCCGACGATATCAGCAAAAAGTACCTGGTATTCATCAGCTCAGGAGGGGCAACCTGGAGTAAAGTAGAGACTGATATAAATAACGGCAGGAAGATCCTGATGATAAAAGACTCCTTCGGCAACATGCTGGTACCTTTTTTAGTTCCCCATTATGAAGAGATTTATGTAGTTGACTCAAGGTTTTACAATATGAATCTAACCGGAAAAAATATTGTGGAATTTGTTAAAGACAACGGTATCAATGAAGTCGTATTCTGCATATACATGGAGGATGTAAACTGGCAGAAGTTCATGAGCGGCGTTGAGAACATGCTGGGTGAATAACCATAGGGGCGGTTATTAAAGTTAATCTATTCATGCCTCAAACTTCAATCCCAATAACTGTTCCGATGTTTTAACATTACCTCCGGTATTGTCATCCTGAGCGGAGCGAAGGATCTTATACGTCAACGTAATAGATTCTTCATTCCGCTTCGCTCCATTCAGAATGATAAAAAGCTCAGAATCGCTTTATGCGGGTCAGCGGATAGCCTTATGGTACTCCTGCAGAGATTTTATCCTGTTATTTTCTGTTTCTGTCAAACAGGCCTTTATACCCTTTGCGCTGGCTAAGGCAGCCTGCAGAGTTGTGATATAAGGAATCCTGTATTTAATTGCAGCCTTTCGGATGTAAGAGTCATCGGACTGGCTTCGTTTCCCTATGGGTGTATTGATAACCAACTGGATCTCCTTATTCATGATAAAGTCAATAATATTTGGCCTTCCTTCGTTGAGCTTATTTATTTTTTCAGCATTAATACCGTTTTCGCAAAGGAACTTATAGGTTCCCGCCGTAGCCTTGATTTTAAAGCCTAAATCCGCAAATTCCCTTGCTACTTCCATAACTGCCGGACGATCCCTTTCAGCAACACTTATGAGAACAGTTCCGGAGATGGGCAGCTCAACCTGTGTCGCTTCCTGGGATTTATAGAATGCAATTCCGAAGGTATCGGCCAATCCCAGTACTTCACCCGTAGATCTCATTTCCGGTCCCAGAACAGGATCTACCTCAGGGAACATATTAAAGGGGAAAACAGCTTCCTTTACACCATAATGAGGTATCCTTCCCAATGGCATGGCAGGGATTTCGGCAGTTTTTCCGGTTTCTTTGGCCATAATCAGCTGGGTAGCGATCCTGGCCATGGATACGTTACATACTTTTGAAACCAGAGGCACTGTACGGGATGCCCTGGGATTTGCCTCCAAAACATATACCTTATCATTGTATATGGCATATTGCATATTCATAAGCCCTACCACGCCAAGTTCGCGGGCGATTTTTTCTGTATATTCGGTAATGGTTTTTATATGCTTTTCAGGAATGCTTACATGGGGGACGACACAAGCCGAGTCGCCCGAATGGATGCCGGCAAATTCGATATGTTCCATTACGGCCGGAACCAGGCAACTATTGCCGTCAGTTATAGCGTCAGCTTCACACTCTATTGCGTGGTCTAAAAACTTATCTATCAATACGGGCCTTTCAGGTGAAATATCCTCGGAAGAAGCTATGTAATTTTTCAAGGATTCCTGGTCATATACAACCTCCATGCCGCGTCCTCCCAAAACATAGGAGGGTCTTACCATCAGGGGATAGCCGATTTTCTCGGCTGCCGCCAAAGCTTCATCCAAATTGCATGCCATTGCGGATTCAGGCATTGGAATGTCAAGTTTCTTCATTATCTCCCGGAATCTGTCCCTGTCCTCGGCAAGGTCAATAGTCTCGGGGGAGGTCCCAAGTATTTTTACACCTGCATTTTCAAGCTCTTTGGCTATATTGAGGGGAGTCTGGCCTCCGAACTGGGCAATTACTCCCAGTGGCTTTTCTTTATTATATATGCTTAACACGTCTTCAACCGTCAAAGGTTCGAAATAGAGCTTGTCCGAGGTATCATAGTCCGTGGAGACGGTTTCCGGATTGCAGTTAACGATTATGGTCTCATATCCTGAATCTCTCAATGCGAAAGCCGCATGGACACAGCAATAGTCGAATTCTATACCCTGGCCTATCCTGTTTGGCCCTCCGCCGAGGATCATGACTTTCCTGTTATAGTCCTGGTAAGGTATTCTGTCTTCTATATTATATGAGGAATAGTAATATGCCGCATTCTCGACACCGCTGACCGGGACGGCATCCCAGCCTTCAACGACATTTAGTTTGATTCGCCTTTCCCTTATCTCGGATTCTTTTTTGCCTAACAGTTTTGCCAGATAACGGTCAGAAAAGCCATCTTTTTTGGCACGTATAAGAAGTTCGTCAGGCAATACGCTGTCTTTATATGAAAGGATTTCCTCCTCAAGATCTACAAGTTCCTTCATTTGTTCTATGAACCATTTCTTAATGTGGGTCAGGTTATGCAGTTGGTCTACGGAAGCGCCCTTCCGCAAAGCCTCGTACATGATGAAATGACGCTGGCTTGAAGGCTCAACAAGCAGTTCCATCAGTTTCTCAAGAGGCAAACTGTTGAAATTCTTTGCAAAACCCAGTCCGTATCTGCCGATTTCCAGGGAACGTATGGCTTTTTGCAGCGCTTCCTTGTAAGTCTTGCCTATGCTCATTACTTCTCCTACAGCGCGCATTTGAGTTCCCAGCTTGTCATGAGCGTCCTTAAATTTTTCAAAGGTCCAGCGGGCAAATTTTACAACGACATAATCCCCGGTGGGTATATATTTATCCAGGGTTCCTTCTTTCCAGTAAGGGATTTCATCCAGGGTCATCCCAACTGCAAGCATTGCTGAAATGTATGCTATAGGAAAGCCGGTCGCTTTTGACGCCAGCGCAGAGGACCTGGATGTCCTGGGGTTGATCTCGATAACTACCACCCTGTCGGTCACAGGATCATGGGCAAACTGTACGTTGGTTCCGCCGATTACATCAATGGCTTCCACTATTTTATAAGCATAGTTTTGCAGACGCTTTTGCAAATCGTTGCTGATAGTCAGCATGGGAGCGGTACAAAAAGAATCGCCGGTATGTACGCCCATAGGGTCTACATTCTCTATGAAACATACTGTTATCATCTGATTTTTTGAATCACGGACAACTTCAAGCTCCAGCTCTTCCCAGCCAAGAACCGATTCCTCTATAAGGACCTGGCCTACAAGACTGGCGGCAATTCCGCGGTTTACGACATTTTGCAGCTCTTCGACATTGTAGACCAGTCCGCCGCCGGTTCCGCCCAATGTATAGGCAGGACGTACCACTACAGGAAAACCAAGTTCGAGAGCTATATTTTGGGCTTCTTCAACACTGTAGGCAGGTTCGCTTCTGGGTATTTCTATACCCAGCCTGTTCATAGTCTCTTTGAAGGCAATACGGTCTTCGCCCCGTTCTATGACATCTACCTTTATTCCGATTACTTCCACTCCGTATTTTTCAAGGACTCCTGCCCTGGATAATTCATGGCACAGATTAAGGCCCGTCTGCCCCCCGAAATTGGGAAGGAGGGCATCAGGTCTTTCTTTTTCAATAATCTGTGTCAGACGCTTCAGATTGAGAGGTTCAATGTAGATCGAGTCGGCAGTGGACGGATCTGTCATAATGGTTGCCGGATTCGAATTTACCAGCACTATCTTGTAACCCAGTTTTTTAAGGGCCTTACAGGCCTGTGTCCCTGAATAGTCGAACTCACTTGCCTGTCCGATGACTATAGGTCCTGAACCAATAATCATTATTTTTTCTATATCGGTGCGCTTTGGCATAGTATTTTACTCCTTTTACCCGGATATAATGAATTAAATTTATACATTAATTCTGTATTATTATACATCATATTCATGAATAAGAATACATTTTTTTTAATAAATATACACATATTTTAAGATTGATTTGGACAAACTATGAGAAACAGCAAGGAGGTAAAACAATATGAAACCGAAACCGGATGACAGGCGTGACAACGCGAAAAAAATAAGTAAACACATTAAAAATACCATTGAAAACATTGAACTGGCCGAAGATATGATCAGTGAAACCGATAACCCGAAAATTAAAAATGATTTGAAGGAAAAAAACTAAAGAAGAAGAGAAGCTGTGGAGGGTATGCGTCAGGAGCTTAGAGACGAAACCAGGAACCAGTTCAAGTAAAAATTTCAAGTAATATTTAAACAGCCTTTTAACAACCGGAGAGTAATTTTTTATCATCTCTCCGGATTTTTATGCATGTTATTTGCATAATTTGTATGTCCTTTTATCCGAAAACAGAGAGACAACAAAAAATAAAACAAAAAATTACGTTCTTAGTTGAAATATGATGTATTACAATATATAATTACCGTAGCAGACCTCATTTTTTGGATGAGGTAGAGGCGCAGCATTTAACAGTTTATAGCGGAGTGTGAGGAAACGATGATACTATAAAGAAGGAAATGCTGCCGAAGCCAGTAATAACCTCATTATTATTGGCTGGGTCTGTAGTGAATAACTGCAGAACTGTCTCAATAAACTTCCCGGTTTATTGGGTTGCGCTATCTCATTTGGGAAAAGCTGAGGAATTAGGGTAAAAATATGACCTGAATTCTCAGGTCGTTTTTTTATGTGTAATAGGATTTGACTACCAAAACTTTTATTTCAAATCAAATTTTGAAGGGGAGAAAAGGTCATGAGAAGAAGAGTATTATCAATGCTTCTGGTGTTAATTCTGGGTGTTACACTATTATCCGGATGCGGCGCGGCAAAAAACGATAAAGTATTGAAAGTCGGAATGGAATGTGGGTACGCGCCGTTTAACTGGACACAGAAGGACGATTCGAACGGTGCGGTCAAAATTGATGGCAGTTCTGAGTATGCCGGCGGTTATGATGTTGAAATTGCAAAGAGAATAGCAGAAGGTCTGGGGAGAGAGCTTGTCATAGTAAAGACCGAATGGCTTGGTCTTGTGCCGGCGCTTACTTCGGGCAAAATCGACGTTATTATAGCAGGTATGTCACCTACTGCAGAGCGGCTGGAACAAATTGATTTCTCAGATATTTACTATACTTCGGATTTGGTTATGGTCGTTAAAAAAGGCGGTCCATATGATGGCGCTACTTCCATCCAGGATTTCAAAGGAGCAAAGATTACTGCACAGTTAAATACATTCCATTATACAGTTATTGACCAAATTGAAGGCGTTGATAAACAGGCTCCCATGGACGACTTCCCGGCTATGAGGGTTGCTTTGGAATCGGGAATAATTGACGGCTATGTTTCCGAAAGACCTGAAGGTGTCAGCGCAGAGGCTGCCAACAGCAATTTTAAGATGATAGAATTTAAGGACGGATTCGTGACTTCTCCTGAAGATACGGCTATTGCGGTAGGAGTCAAAAAGAACAGTGATTTGACCGCAAAGATCAATGAAATTTTGAAAGGCATACCTGAAGAGGAACGTATCAGATTAATGGACGAAGCAATCAAAAATCAACCCGCAGCTGAATGATAAAGAATAAGCCGGGTGCATACACGCATTCGGCTTTTCAATACTGGGAGGGCAAAATAACCTTGAAATTAGTATATAAGATTCTTGTGGAAAATTGGCCGATGTTTATTCGCGGAGCAGGAATGACCCTGTATATTTCATTAATTGCGACAACGATAGGCTGGATAATTGGATTAATAGTAGGTATTATACGAACAATACCTATTCCTGAGAGAGGTTTCAAAAAAGGTTTTCTTAAGGTGATAAACGCTCTGCTTTCTGCATATATTGAATTTTTCCGGGGCACCCCCATGATGGTGCAGGCGATGGTAATATACTATGGCTCTGCTGAAGCATTTGGTTTCAGCATGGATAAATATTTTGCCGCAATCCTGATCGTATCCATAAATACCGGTGCCTATATGTCGGAAGTTGTCAGAGGCGGTATTATATCAATAGATAAGGGACAATTTGAGGCGGCACACGCGCTGGGTATGAACCATTTCCAGACAATGACCAATGTTGTTATGCCCCAGGTGATAAGAAATATCTTGCCTGCCACCGGAAATGAATTTGTCATAAATATTAAAGATACATCTGTTTTAAATGTAATATCTGTTTCCGAACTTTATTTTGTTACTAAGTCAATAGCAGGGAACACGTTTATCTTCTATCCGCCTTTCTTTATAGCATGTCTTCTGTATTTCGTTATGACATTTACCGTAACAAGGATACTTCGTTTATTTGAGAAAAAGATAGACGGTCCTGAGAATTTCATTTTGGCAGGAAACCAGATGCAGGTAGCGAAACCGGAAAGCATGATTCGTTTGAAAAACAGGTGAGGCCGGGTGTTTATAGGGGGATGTTATGGAAAACATAATTGAGATACAACATTTAAGTAAGACTTTTGGTACGAACGAAGTACTTAAGGATATTGATTTTTCGGTAAAAAAAGGCGAGGTAGTTTGCATAATAGGTGCTTCGGGATCAGGCAAGTCTACCCTGCTGCGTTGCATCAACCTGCTGGAAAAGCCAAGCGGCGGTCAAATAATCTACAAGGGCGAAAATATACTTGATGATAAGCATGATATATATGCATACCGCACAAAACTGGGAATGGTGTTCCAGCAGTTTAACCTCTTTAATAATCTGAATGTATTAAAAAACTGTACTGTCGCTCAGATTAAGGTTTTGAAACGAACCAGGGAAGAGGCGGAAGAAGTTGCCATGAAATATTTGAAGGTTGTCGGGATGGACCAGTACATTCATGCCAAGCCCAGACAGTTGTCTGGCGGACAAAAACAGCGCGTGGCAATAGCAAGAGCCCTTTCCATGGATCCGGATGTTATGCTGTTTGACGAGCCGACATCAGCCCTTGACCCTGAGATGGTGGGAGAGGTTTTGAAAGTTATGAAGGAACTTGCGGAATCAGGGCTTACCATGCTGATAGTGACCCATGAAATGGGTTTTGCAAGAGATGTGGCAGATAGAGTCGTATTTATGGATCAGGGAGTTATCGTTGAAGAGGGCAGTCCGGAACAAGTTTTGATTAATCCTGTTCAGGAACGTACGAGAGAATTCCTGAAACGTACATTGAACCAAATGTAATAAAGATGTATATATTAGCAGGCTTCACCGGTTAAAGGCGGAGCCTTTTTTGTGCTTTTTCGTCATTGTTTTTATATCAAATTATGACAATTTTTATCGAAAATATATTTAATTTTTTTTATAATATGATAAAATATGTATTAAATTAGAATTACTTAAGATAAAAATGGAGGTTCAATAGTATGTCCAATACTATTTATTATCCTTTGACATCACCTCAGTTATCTATCTGGTATACCGACCGTATGTATTCCGGGACAAGCATTTCAAACGTTGCAGGGACACTGAGAATTAAAGAGGCAATTGATATTTCAATTCTGGAAAAAGCTATAAACTACTACATCCAAAATAATGACGGCATGCGTTTGAGAATATGTCTTGATGATGATGGCAATCCACAGCAGTATGTATCCGAATATGAATATAAAAAGATCGAGGTTATAGATTTTTCAGGTTTCGAAGACCCTGTTATAGCTATGCAGGAGTGGGACAGGCAAGAAACCCTTAAGCCATTTGATATATTGAATCAGGATTTGTACCGTTTTTTCATATTAAAACTCAGTGATACTGATTTGGGAGTATTTTTAAACACTCACCATATTATTTCAGACGCATGGTCTATGATGCTGTTTGGTAATACGGTGATAAATTATTATTTAAAACTGCAGAATAATGAAGAAGAATCGATTAAGAATATAGAAGTTCCATCATATATTGACTATGTTGTTAATACTCAGGAATATTCTGAGTCAGCAAGATACCAAAAGGATAAGCTTTATTGGGAACAGCAATTTAATACACGACCAGAAATAACAACATTAAAAAATAAAAAGGCAGCCCAGCCGTCAATACAATCCAAGCGAAAAACATTTATCGCTCCGAAAAAATTTACGGAAAAATTAAAAAAACATTGTTCGGAATATAGAACAACTCCTTATCCATTGTTTTTATCTGCATTGGCAATATATATAAACAGACTGACAGAGAAAGAAGATATCATAATAGGCACACCAATTCTTAACAGACTTAACCAATCAGAAAAAAATACTGTGGGGATGTTTGTAAGTACAGTTCCTTTGAGAATTAAACTAAAGAGTCAGGAGAAGTTCTCATTATTATCGAAGAGCGTGTCTGATTTATGTTTGTCTACATACAGACATCAGAGATATCCTTATGAACATATTCTGAAATATGTACGAGAAAAATTCGATATAAAAGAAAATATATTTGACATAGTTTTGTCATATCAAAACTCTAAAATGAAAGTGGAAAACGATATCCACTATTCGACAAGATGGCATTTTAATGGTTATCAATCAAATTCGCTAACTATCCATATTAATGACAGAGATGATGAAGGTATCTTAATCATAGATTATGATTATCATTCAGATTTGTATTATGATAAGGAAATCGAATTCATTCATCAGCATATATTGAGCCTGTTATGGCATGCATTAGATAATCCGGACAATTTAATTTGTAAAATTGAGATGCTCACTGAAAATGAAAAAAGAAAAGTATTATATGATTTTAACGATACTTATGCTGATTATCCAAGAGAAAAAACCATCAATCAACTATTCGAAGAGCAAGTTGAAAGAACGCCTGAAAATATTGCTTTGGTATTCGGGGATCAGCAGCTGACATATAAAGAGTTAAATCAGAGAGCAAATTCTTTGGCCAATACATTGAGGAATAAAATAGAACCCAATGAAATAGTAGGAATTATGGTATACAGATCAGTCGAGATGATAGTTGGCTTACTGGCGATACTCAAAGCAGGAGGGGCTTATTTACCTATTGAACCCGAATATCCGTCAGAAAGGATAAAATATATACTACAGGATTCAGGAGTGAATGTAGTATTAACTGATAATTACAGTACAAGTAAGATTACCGGTTATAATTCTATAAATACTGCTGATAAGATAAACTACAGTAATAATATTGACAACCCGATAAATCTGAATACTCCAAAAAGCCTTGCATACGTTATTTATACATCAGGTTCGACAGGGCAGCCCAAGGGTGTTTTAATTGAACATTCTTCTGTCGTAAATTTTGTTGAATCTGTGTCAAAGATTATGAACTTTACTACAGATGCAGTTGTTATATCAACAACCACAATTTGTTTTGATGTATTTGTTTTTGAAGTTTTTACTTCCCTGCTCAAAGGAGCAAAAGTTGTACTGGCAAATGAAACAGAACAAAGGGTACCTATTCTGACCGGGGACTTGATACACAAGCATAAAGTAAATAAATTAATAACTACACCCGGTAAAATGAGATTATTGCTTACAGAAAAAAGTAATTTTGCAAAACTAAAGGATCTGGAGGAAATATTATTAGCCGGCGAAGTCTTTCCCTTTGATTTATTAAAAGAACTAAGAACAAATTTTAAGGCAAAGATTTTTAATGGTTATGGCCCAACGGAAGCAACTGTTGTTGTTTCGATTAAAGAATTGAATAATGAGAACAGAATAACCATCGGAAAACCTATCGATAACGTTAAGTTTTATATCCTGGATAAATATTTGAATCTGATGCCTATCGGATCACCTGGTGAATTATATATCAGTGGAGAATGCTTAGCAAGGGGATATTTGAATAGGCCTGAACTGACTGCTAAATCCTTTATTAAAAGTCCTTTTGACCCAAATAAAATACTTTATAAAACGGGTGATGTGGCAAGATGGTATTCAAAGGGAGAAGTTGATTTATTAGGCCGAACAGATTCACAAGTGAAGGTGAACGGTTACAGAATTGAATTAGAAGAGATAAAAAAGAATATTTTAACAATACCTGGCATCCAGGATGCTGTTGTTATTAATCAAACTGTTAATAATAAACAGGCTTTATGTGCTTATATTAAAACAGAAAAGCAAGAGTCGCCTGCCAATGTGCGTGAATATCTGTCAAGAATACTGCCGGATTATATGATTCCTTCATTTATTACGTTTGTACCGGAAATACCTCTTAACACTAACGGAAAAGTGGACAAAGAGAAGCTGCCGGATCCGTTGCTGACAAAACTGGAGGCTGCTTATGTCGCGCCTAAAAATGATACTGAAATTGAAATACAAAAAATTTGGGAAAAGGTATTAGGTATAGAAGATATTGGCGTAAATGACGTTCTCTTCGAACTTGGCGGAGATTCATTGGATATAATAGCAATTTCCACAGCAATATATAAGAAATACAATATTGCTATACCTTTAACAAATATAAGAGAGGTCAATACAATAGCTAAAATGGCAAACTTTATAAATAATGAAAGTCTGTCTTACTCCCCGAAAAACAGTAATTTATGCTTATTAAAAAAAGGAACAAAGAATCTGTTCTTTATTCATGCCGGAAGTGGTGAAATATTTAATTATATAAATTTATCCCAATCCATTGATGAGAAGTTTACATGCTGGGGAATCAGAATGGGCTTTCAAGGATATTCGCCATATAATACGTCAATACGGGATTTGGCATTGAAATATGTAAATTATATAACCGATATACAGCCTGAAGGACCATATTATATAGCAGGATGGTGTATTGGAGGAACAATTGCTTTTGAAATGGCAAATATTCTTGAAAAACAAAATGAAAAAATAAATTATTTAGGATTATTTAATACAATAGCTCCAAGACATTGGGATAATATCGAATTGTTCAGTCCGGAAGGAGAAATAAATTTTATAAGAAAACAGTTGGGAATTGATTCATTTACAATAGGAAGGTCACAGGATTTCTCAATTGATGATGTTTGGGAAAGCTTTGTAGCTGAAGCTAATCGATTAAGTTGTGAAGATGTAGAAAAAATCAAGGATAAGATCCCCTGGGATATAAAAATGGCAATTCCCAAATTCGATGAAATAAGTATAGGAGAGATTATTCACTATATTAATTGTATAAGAACACTTCATGTAGCAAGGGCTTTATATTTCCCTGCAACGAAGATAATGACAAGAGTCAATTTTTATAATGCCGTTACCGATACGATTATTGAGGATAAGAAAGAGAATCTACAGAATTGGAATAAGTATTGCAAACTGGAAGTAATGAAATCAGATATTGAAGCTGACCATTTTTCAATGTTCCAAAGTCCGAATGTCGAGAAATTAGGCGGAATGATAAATGATCATTTAAAAAATATTGAGGGTTAGAAAAGAGAAAAAAGAATATGAATAATATAATGTTTGCAATGCTGAATCTGTCAGTATTAATGGTATTTGCTATTTGTTATTATCTAATAAGGATCAGGAATAAAAAACAAATACATTATACATTTATGTTTACTTTAATTTCCATATTTATATGGGGATTAGGTTATATTTTGGAGGCATACACCAGACAGTTTTATGGAAAGACTTTAATGATTTTTGTTTACTTATGGTTTATAGGTTTGTTTTTTGCTCCGGTTTTCTTATTACTCACAGGTATAGTTTTTTCAAAAACCAAAATAACTATGTCATTTAAGTATTATTCATTGTTTGTACCGCCCATCATTTCTTTTTTAGTGTTAATAACAAACAAGTACCATCATCTCTTTTTTGTTCATTTTTCGACTAACAGCGCTGAAATCAGGTATGGTAAATATTTTATATTCCATAGTATTTATTCTTATGCCTGTATAATATTAGGGTTAGCATATTTTGTATATTTTTCCATCAAGAATTCCGGCTTTTTTTCTAAACAGTCCATACTTATTGTTTGCGGGTCTTTAGTACCTTTGATAACAAATTTTATAATAGTAACGAGACTTATTGAAGTACCTTTGTATACGACAGCCATATCATTTTCATTTGCAGCGCTATGCTATACATTGGCTATATTTCGATTTGATTTTTTAAAAATAGCGCCCATTGCTTTACAAACTGTCGTAGACAGGATTTCTGACGGCTTCATTGTATTGAATGAACAATTTCAGGTTGTAGATTTCAATAAACCGATAGCAAAGACATTCAAGGATGTAGTAAAAATCCGCAGGAACGCAAGCTTATTGCAAGTATTAAAAGGGACAAGTCTTTTTAATGAGTACGATAAACTCATTAGTCTGATTGAATCCGCAAAGGAAAGTCAAACTACAATCAGCGCAGAAAAGCATATCAAAGAGAATGACTTTGACAGGTATTTCAAGATTGAGATCACGCCGATAATATCAAATAAGAACTATTTGGGCACTATTTTACTGTTAAAGGATATTACGGACAATATAAAGCATATAGAGGCCATTGAAGAAAAACATGCCATTATGATGGAACAGGAAAGACTGGCATCATTAGGTCAGCTGATAGGGGGAATAGCACATAATCTGAATACGCCGATAATGTCAATTGCAGGCGCGGTTGAAGGATTGAGAGATTTAATAGATGAATATGAAGAATCCTTAGGCGATGAGAGCGTTACAATTGAAGATCATCGCGAGATTGCTGAAGAGATGCGGAGTTGGCTTGATAAAATAAAACCGTACACTGCCTATATGTCTGATGTAATCAGTGCAGTCAAAGGTCAGGCCAGAAATTTCGATCAAACTGTCATATTAAGCTTTACGATAGAGGAGCTGATTAAGCGGATCGAACTATTGATGAAATACGAGCTTATAAGATATAATTGTATTCTAAAAACAGCTATAAATGTGGAAAAAAATACTGAAATCTACGGAGATATTAATAGTTTGGTGCAAATTTTCGATAATATTATTATAAATGCTATACAGGCATATGAAGGGAGAACAGGTGTAATAGAGTTTACAATAGAAAACGAAGATAATGGCATATTATTTGTTATAAAAGATTATGCGAAGGGAATACCTGAAAGTATTAAAGGAAAACTTCTTAAGGAGATGGTTACGACTAAAGGAAAGAACGGGACAGGTTTGGGACTGTATATGTCTTATACGACTATAAGAGGACGTTTTGGCGGTAGGATGTGGTTTGAGTCGGAAGAAGGGAAAGGAACAACATTTTTTATTCATTTGCCTGTTAAGTATTGATTTATTTAAATATATATAGGGAGCGTTTTTACAAATGAGAAAAAAGCAGAAGGAATTAAACAGCAATATAAGAATACTGATTGTAGATGACGAACCTGGTATAATTGATTCTCTGTCAATAATACTTAGAAGAAGCGGTTATTATTATGAGGGATGCACCAATCCTTTAGAAGCTATTGAGAAAGTAAAAACCGGCAGTTTTGATTTAATGGTATTGGATTATCTGATGACTCCGATTCACGGAGACGTAGTAGTAGAAAAAATTCGACAATTCAATTCAGAGATTTATATACTATTGCTTACAGGTCATATAGATTTGGCTCCGCCTCTGGAAACAATAAAATCATTGGAAATACAGGGATACTGTGAGAAAAGCGATCGTTTCGATCAGTTACAGCTTCTTATTGAATCCGGAATAAAATCCATAACAATGATGAGGACAATAAAAAAATTCCGGGACGGTCTCAACAGAATTCTTGAGTCTGTTCCTAAAATATATCAGTTACAACCGATTGGGAATATTTTGGAGGATATCCTTGTGGAATTGCTTCCCCTGGTAAGCAGTGAGAATGCGTTTATTTTGGTTGACAATATAATAGATGCGGATAAAACGAAAAAAAGTATTTTCAGAGGAATCGGAAAATACAAGACAGAAATTGATGATTTCATGTCTATGCTGGATTCCAAACTGTTAGAAAAAATAGGCAATGCAAGAATTACGAAAAGTACTGTGGTTACTCCTGACGAAATCATTCTGCCTCTTATGAACGAATATAATGATTCAATCGGAGTAATATATGTAGAAAGCAGCAAAAATACCGAGACCGAGATTTCCGAAGGGCATAAGCTTCTGGAGATATATGCTTCCCAGGCAGCATCTTCAGTAAATAATGCCTTTCTGCATTCGCTCGTCAATATAAAAAATGAAGAGCTCAACAAGACCTATGAGCAGCTCAGGATACGGTATATGGACACTATTGAGGCTCTGAGACAGGTTGTTGACGCAAAGGATGAGTATACATGCGGACACTCTGACAGGGTATCATATTATTGTGTTAAAATAGGAGAGGCATTCGGCCTGTCGGGACAAGAGCTTGAAACCCTCAGGATAGCGGGACTGTTTCATGATGTAGGCAAAATGGGCATAACCGATGATATTCTCTTTAAAACGGAACGATTAAGCAAGCAGGAATATGATGAAATAAAAAAACATCCGACAAAGGGAGCACAGATACTTTCGGTTATTTCCATGTTCAAGGGTATAGTGCCGATAGTCAGATGGCACCATGAGCGTATTGACGGGACAGGTTACCCTGACGGACTCAAAGGTGAACAGATTCCTTTTCTTGCAAGGATTGTTTCAGTTGCAGATGCATTTGATGCAATGATGTCGGATCGCCACTATCGTTCAAAACTGGATTTGGATTCAGCGATTCAACAATTGCAGGAAGGAGCCGGTACACAATTTGATCCGCTTATAGTAAAAAAATTTGTAAGCATGCTTGGAAGATATGCGGATATGGAAAAGGAAATCAAGTATACATATGATTTGTGCAGCAAAAGCAGCTAGATGCAGAAGAAAGAGGGTAAATACGTGAAAAGACTGAAAACTTTACTTTGGCTGGCAGTGCTTATTTTATTATTCTCAGCATGCGGAACGGAGCGGACAAAAGCCCCAGATAACCAGACGCCGCAAGTGACCGGAATTGAAGAAAGAAACGATGAGAGCAGCAGAGATATAAATGAAACGGCAAGAGAAGCGATAAACGCTTTAAAAGACAAAGATATGGAAAAAACAGCAAAACTCGTACATCCGGGAAAAGGTGTACGCTTTAGTCCATATGCTTTTGTAGACGTTAAAAATGACCTGGTTTTTTCTGCAAATGATGTAAAGGATCTTTTATCCGATACTACGATATATACCTGGGGAAGCTATGATGGTACCGGAGACCCGATAGAACTCACATTTGAGGATTATTATAAAAAATTTATATATGATGTTGACTTTGCCAATGCGGAAAAGGTAGGATACAACGAAATTCTGGGAAAAGGCAATACGATTGAAAACAGCGCAGAGGTATATAAAGATTCGGTTGTTGTAGAATATCACTTCTCCGGTATTGATCCCCAGTACGATGGAATGGACTGGAGAAGTCTGCGGATCGTTTTCGAAAAATTTAATGATGCATGGTATATAGTAGGTATTATCCATGACCAATGGACAATTTAGGTTTTTATGCACATAATATAATGGAATGCAAAATAATCATAAATGAGTCTTCTTATGTAGTTTTAATGATTACTGTAAAGTTTCTTAAGGTAATCCTTTGATTTGTTCAAAATACAGTCCTGTTGCGCATATACGGTATCTGAATGCCTCTATAATGTGGTATTTTGAATATTGTTTTATGTTGCGCAGCAAAATCTGAAAGAAAGCTTAAATAACGAAATAAACATAAAAAAGCGCAGGAAATCATAGACTTTGCCGATACATTAAGTATATGGACGATTGACCTGTTTAGACGGTTGTGTTATTGTGGTAAAGATGAATATGGAACAGCATGAATAATTAAAAATTTTAATTATGGGAGCTTATCATGACAAAAATTGGATTCGACAACGATAAATACATTGAACTTCAGTCTAAGAAAATACTTGACAGAATATCACACTTCGGGGGCAAGTTATACCTGGAATTCGGCGGAAAGCTATTTGACGATTATCATGCATCAAGGGTACTTCCCGGATTTAAGCCGGACAGTAAGGTAAAGATGCTCATGCAGCTGAAGGACCAGGCAGAAATTGTTATAGCAATAAATGCTGATGATATAGAAAAGAGCAAACGCAGAGGCGATTTGGGAATAACTTATGATCTCGATGTATTGAGGCTGATAGATGCTTTCCGCGAAATTGGCCTATATGTTGGGAGTGTCGTAATAACTCATTACCGGTCGCAATATGCTGCCGATACGTTCAAAAAAAGGCTCTTGAATTTAGGTATAAAAGTATATATCCATTATCCTATTCCCGATTATCCTTCAAATATATCACTTATAGTAAGCGACGACGGATTCGGTAAAAATGAGTATATAGAAACAACACGTTCGTTGGTTGTTGTTACGGCTCCCGGCCCGGGAAGCGGCAAAATGGCGGTTTGTCTCTCACAGTTATATCACGATAACAAGCGTGGAATACAGGCTGGCTATGCGAAGTTTGAGACATTCCCGATATGGAACCTTCCGTTGAAGCATCCGGTTAATGTCGCATATGAAGCAGCGACAACAGATTTAAATGATGTTAATATGATAGATCCCTTTCATTTAGAAGCATACGGAGTAACAGCGGTAAACTATAACAGGGATATTGAGATTTTCCCGGTACTAAACGCCATATTTGAAAAAATAGGAGGCAAATCTCCGTACAAGAGTCCGACAGATATGGGCGTCAATATGGCCGGATATTGCATTATCGATGACGAAGTCGTATGTGATGCTGCCAAGCAGGAAGTTATCCGCAGGTATTACAGCACATATTGCGCTCAAAGGCAGGGACTTGCAGAGAAGTCAGAAGTGTACAGGCTGGAGCTCTTAATGAAGCAGCTTGGCGTGTCCAGTAAGGATCGTCCTGTAGTGGATGTGGCTTTGGAGCGGGCAGAAGCTACCGGTGGACCTGCGGTAGCCCTTCAGCTAAATGACGGCAGGATTGTAACAGGGAAAACAACGCCATTACTTGGTGCCTCAGCAGCGCTTTTGCTGAACTCGCTGAAGGAACTGGGCGGAATACACCATGATATACACCTGATCTCACCGATTGTTATAGAACCGATCCAGGTTTTAAAGCTTAAACATATGGGGAATCGTAATCCGCGGCTTCACACCGATGAGATCCTGATAGCCCTTTCCATTTGTGCGGCTACCAACCCGACGGCTGCGCTGGCAATGGAACAGCTGCCGAAGCTTAGGGGCTGTGAAGCGCATTCAACTGTAATACTGTCTAAAGTTGATGAGAACATATTCCATAAACTGGGCATAAATATTACGTGTGAACCCCAGTACCAGTCAAAGAAGCTCTATCATAAATAGGAACTGATGCTGTTATAGTTTTGATACTGTCATAATTTATAAACGGCCAGGCCTTTACAGAAATATTCTTTCTGTTTGGACCTGAGAGTATTGTTCTTAAAAACCTGGTTATTTAAACCCGGAAAAATTAATAATATAATCAGCTTAAGTAAGGCATGAATAAAGGAAATGTCCGCCTTAAGGCGCGATATATGGAAACAAATATAAAACTTCATGGCTGATATTGATTATAGGAGTGAGTAAAATCAAAAAGTACGATACCATAATATTCGATCTGGACGGAACACTGCTGAATACCCTTGAGGACTTGACCGACAGCGTAAACTATGCGTTGGAACTGTACGGATATCCAAAAAGGACCATCGAAGAGGTAAGGAAATTTGTAGGTAATGGTGTCGCAAGATTGATCACTCTTGCCGTTCCCGGGGGAATTGACGATCCATTCTATAAGGATTGCCTTGAGACATTTAAAAAGTATTATTCAGAAAACATGAATAATAAAACAATACCGTACAAGGGTATTATAAATCTTTTGCAGCAATTGAAGAAAGAGGACTATAAGCTTGCGGTCGTTTCCAACAAAATAGATAAAGCGGTGAAGGGGCTGGTCCGGGAGTTCTTCGGAGAGTATGTACAGGTAGCCATCGGCGAAACTGACAATATATCAAGAAAACCTGCACCGGATACTGTGCTGAAAGCAATTGAAGAATTAGGATCCTCCCCGGATAAAACTGTTTATGTAGGGGATTCGGAAGTTGATGTAAAAACCGCGAAAAATTCCGGAGTAATATGTGTGGGTGTGACCTGGGGTTTCAGAGACAGGGATGTTTTAGAAAAAGAGGGCGCAGATTTTATAATCGACGAACCAATGGAGTTGGTTAAGATAATCGATCCCATTTAAACCATGCCGGTTAATTCAAAATGTTTATTTGTTTATTGCAAATTCATGAATCTCAATATCCACTCGGTGATGTAAACGACCAGGCAGGATGACAGAGCGACAGTCAACAGACTTTTTTCCCTAAAAGCAAGCAGCACTGCGACAATTGTACCGGCAATAGCAGAACAGATGGAAGAAGTCGATGTAAAAATAGCCGGAAAAGTCATAGAACCGAGAACCGCATAGGGAACATAATATAGAAAGGACTTAATAAAGTTGCTTTCTATTTTTTTCTTGAATATTACCATTGGAAGCATTCGAACCAAATATGTAACTCCGGCCATTATTAAAATATGTATAAATATCATTCTGCCACCTCCTTTACCGGAAAGAAAAATGCTCCAAAACCGGAGGCAGCAATGGCGCATATTATTATAACGAAACCTTCCGATAATTTGTCAAGGTATGGGGTATAGTGCAGGATAAAGCTGATGGTTACCGAAAGGATGATCACCCACAGTACGGGACGGGCTTTTTTTGCAGGCGGTATTATAATAGCCAGGAACATTCCGTAGATTGCAATATTCATTGCGGAAGAAACTGATTCAGGCAAAATCGAACCTGCCGCCGCTCCCAATAATGTACCCATGGCCCAGCCCCAATATGGAACAGTAATTAATCCATACATATATTTGGTGTCTATATCGTGGGATTTTCCGCTGGCCACGGCAAAAACCTCATCAGTAATTCCAAACGAGAGAATCAAACGATGTAATGTATTAAATGATTTATCGGTCTTTTGTGTAAGGGACAGGGACATTAAGGAATAACGCAGATTGATGACCAATTGGGCAAGAGCCATTTCTATGAAGGAGGCACCGGCGTTGATGAGACTTATTCCGGCAAACTGTCCTGCTGAGGTCAGGTTAGTCATTGAAATCAATACCGCGATCCAAACAGGCAACCCTGAGTTTACCGCCATAATACCAAATGTAAAAGAAACCGAGAGATAACCTAATCCTATGGGTATACCGTCTTTAATACCAGAAAGGAAACTATTCGATATTTTTTCAGTAACCATCCTACGACCTCTTTTCTGCCGAAAAAAGTCCCGGTACAGCGACCCTCATATAATTAAAGCTTCACCGATTCCTCGATGAAGCCAATCTGGTGCGGCCGACCGGACTTGAACCGGTACGCTCGCGCATACGCCCCTCAAACGTACGTGTCTG
>ERZ773359.2458-NODE-2458-length-23297-cov-5.190517_pt1 | contig 23297 bp, 21 predicted proteins | sample MGYA00374955_ERZ773359 | MGnify/ENA primary metagenome ERZ773359 (study PRJEB29098, sample SAMN04486028) | biogas fermenter metagenome | study: EMG produced TPA metagenomics assembly of the Biogas fermentation microbial communities from Germany - Plant 4 DNA1...
AGCTCATGGGTGTGAGGGTGATCCGGGCCTTTAATCGGGAAGCAGATGAAAGGGAACGCTTCGCTGAAGCCAACCGCGATCTCACTGCTACTGCCCTCAGGGTAAGCCGGCTGATGATCACCCTGATGCCCCTCTTGGGCTTGTTGATCAACGTGACCAATATCGTGATCATCTGGTTCGGAGCCAGGCGCATCGATGCGGGCCTGATGGAAGTGGGTAATCTCATGGCCTTTCTGCAGTACACCATGCAGACCTTCATGGCGGTGATGATGCTTTCCATGATCTTTGTCAATCTGCCCAGGGCCTCAGCATCGGCGCAGCGCATCGCGGAGGTGCTGCGTACCGAGCCTTCGATTAAGGATCCTGCGGCCCCTCAGGCAGCGGAGCTGCCGCAGGGCGTGGTCCGCTTTGAACAGGTTACCTTTGCTTACCCGGGAGCGGAAAAGCCTGTGGTGAGCGACATCAGCTTTACGGCCCAGCCCGGACAAGTTACGGCCTTGATCGGGGGGACAGGATCGGGAAAATCCACAATCTTGGAACTACTGCTCCGCTTCCACGATCCCGATTCTGGCCGAATCACGGTGGATGGTGTGGATATCCGCCAGCTGACTCAGAGGGATCTGCGGTCGCGCATGGGGTATGTGCCTCAACAGGCTGTGCTCTTTTCTGGTACTGTGGAGTCCAATATCAGAAATGGCAAACGAGGGGCCACCGACGAAGAGGTGAGGGAGGCGGCGCGCATTGCTCAGGCCCTGGATTTTATTGCCGAGCGGGAAGACGGTTTTGCCAGCGAGGTGGCCCAAGGCGGGGCCAATCTCTCCGGCGGCCAGAAACAGAGGCTGTCCATTGCCCGAGCGTTGGTCCGCAGACCGCAAATCTACCTGTTGGATGATTCCTTCTCTGCCCTGGACTACAAAACCGATGCCAGGCTCCGCCAGGAGCTGGCCCAGGCGGCCAAGGAGGCAACGGTCATAGTTGTGGCCCAGCGGGTGAGCACCATTATGCATGCTGATCAGATTTTGGTCCTGGAAGCGGGGAGGATCGTGGGGCAGGGTACCCATGAGGAACTGCTTCAGGGGTGCCGTGTGTACCAGGAGATCGTCGCTTCCCAGTTTGGAGAGGAGGCCGCATCATGAGCAGACCAGCACCAGGTAGGCCGGGTCCTGGACGGGGGGGAGGTTTTGGGCCCCGCGGGATCGGGCGCCCAGTTGAAAAGCCCAAGGATTTCAGGGGAACCGTCCGGCGCTTAGGCGGATATCTGCGTCCTCACAAATGGAAACTACTGGTGGTTCTAGCCGCGGTTGTGGCCTCAAACCTCTTTAGCATTCTCAGCCCCAGAATCATGGGCCAAGCCACCACCATCCTCTTTGATGGGATGATGGGCCGGCTGCAGGGTACCGGCATCGGCGTAGACTTTGCCGCGATTGGCCGCATCCTGCTCCTGTTAGGGGTTACCTATGCGGGCAGTACACTGTTCAATTTCATCCAGCAGATCATTATAGTGAGCGTTACTCAGCAGACCGTCTGCAATCTGCGGGAAGAGGTCAACGGCAAATTGGCCAAGCTGCCCTTGAAGTATTACGACTCCACCGCCCACGGCGACATCCTGAGCAGGGTGACCAATGACGTGGACACGGTGAGCCAGAGCATGCAGCAGAGCGTGCTGCAGCTGATCACATCCGTGATCAGTATGGTGGGTGTCACGGTGATGATGCTCAGCATCAGTCCCATGCTCACTCTGATCACCATGGGCATGCTGCCCCTGAGCATCCTGATCAGTACCTTTATCGCCAAACGTTCACAGCAGTACTTCATGCGTCAGCAGAACATTCTGGGCCAACTCAACGGCCATGTGGAGGAGGCCTTTACCGGCCACCGCATTGTCAAGGCCTACGGTTTGGAGCAGGAGGTTGCCGCCAGCTTCAGCCAGATCAACAACGAGCTTTATGACAACGGCTGGAAGGCCCAGTTCGTCTCCGGCACGATTATGCCCCTGATTCGCTTTGTGGGCAACTTGGGCTATGTGGTCATCGCCGTAGCGGGGGGACTCTTCGCTGCCCGCGGCGCCATCACCGTAGGCAATGTGCAGGCTTTCATGCAGTACTCCCGCCAGTTTGGCATGCCCATTACCGAGCTGGCCAGCATTGCCAATGTGCTGCAGTCGGCCGTGGCCGCGGCGGAACGCGTCTTTGAACTTTTGGATGAAGAGGAAGAGCCCGCAGATGCCCCAGGGGCTTTGGCCCTGGCCAATCCCCGCGGTGAGATCGAGCTGAGGGGCGTGAATTTCGGATACAGGCCCGAGCAGCTGGTCATCAAAAACCTCAACCTGCAAGTCTCTCCAGGCCAGCTCATCGCTATTGTGGGGCCCACAGGAGCAGGCAAGACCACCTTGGTGAACCTGCTGATGCGCTTTTACGATGTGAACTCCGGGGCCATTTACTTCGACGGGTATGATATCCGTGACATCCAGCGGGGCGCCTTGCGCACCATGTTTGGCATGGTGCTCCAGGATACCTGGCTGTTTGAGGGCACTATCAGGGATAACATCGCCTACGGCCGGCCAGGGGCCACTGATGCAGAAATCGAGCAGGCGGCCCAAGCAGCCTATGTGGATCACTTTATCCGCACGCTCCCCCACGGGTATGATACTATCTTAAGGGGAGATGCTTCCGGGATCTCCCAGGGGCAGAGGCAGCTGCTCACCATTGCCCGAGCCATTTTGGCTGACCCGGTGGTGCTCATTCTCGATGAGGCCACCAGCTCGGTGGATACACGTACTGAACGCTTGATTCAAAAGGCCATGGCCAGGCTCATGGAGGGCCGCACCAGTTTCGTGATCGCCCACAGGCTGTCCACCATCCTCGATGCTGATCGCATTTTGGTGATCAACGAGGGTGAAATCGTGGAGCAGGGCACCCACGAGGAACTCATGGCGCTCGGCGGGTTCTACGCTGAGCTGTACAACAGCCAGTTTGTGGCTGCCACAGCTTAAGGGAAGGTGTTGCAAGTGGCGCGTGTCGTAGTAGGAATGTCAGGAGGGGTCGATTCGTCGGTTGCTGCCCTTGTGCTCAAAGAGGCGGGCTATGATGTGATAGGCATCTTCATGAAGAACTGGGATGAACGGGATGAAAACGGTGTGTGCACCGCGGATGCAGACTATGATGATGTGCGCAGGGTGTGCGACCAGATCGGCATTCCGTACTATACAGTGAACTTCGAGCAGGAATACTGGGACCGGGTTTTCGTCTACTTCTTGGAGGAATACAAGCGCGGACGCACCCCAAATCCCGATGTTCTCTGCAACAAGGAGATCAAATTCAGGGCCTTTTTAGAGAAGGCCATGGAGCTAGAAGCCGACTACCTTGCCACGGGCCATTATGCTCAAATCGGCAGGGAGGACGGCTGCTACACTCTGCTCAGGGGGGCAGACGCCAACAAGGATCAATCCTATTTTCTCTACACCTTGGGGCAGAAGCAGCTGTCCAAGACGCTGTTCCCCATTGGGCATCTCACCAAGGAGGAGGTGCGGGAGAAGGCCCGCCAAGCGGGCCTGGCCACTGCTGAGAAGAGGGACAGCACGGGCATCTGTTTCATCGGAGAGAAGGATTTCAAGGAGTTCCTATCACGCTATCTGCCGGCTCAGCCCGGAGAGATCCGCACCGTGGATGGTGAACTGAAGGGTTACCATGAGGGGTTGATGTACCATACGCTTGGACAGCGAAAGGGTTTGGGCATTGGCGGCGCGGGGGAGCCCTGGTTTGTGGTGGGCAAGGACCTGGCTACTAACACCCTCCTGGTGGCCCAGGGCAGAGACCATCCCGCTCTATACAGCGCTGGGCTAAAGGCCGAGGACGTAAGCTGGGTGCGCGGCGAGCCCCCTGCGGCCAGGTTTGAATGCACAGCCAAGTTCCGCTATCGCCAGCCAGACCAGGCGGTAGCTGTGCAGATCACAGAAGACGGGGCACGCGTTGAGTTCGTCAAGCCGCAGCGGGCCATTACCCCCGGGCAAGCCGTAGTCTTTTACCAGGGGCCTGTCTGCCTGGGCGGAGGAACTATCGAAGAAGCTTGGTAGGAGGCAGCCATATGCTGGTGGGTACCTTGAAAGTAGATGTGTACATCCCGGGAGCCGCGTCCTTGAAGGATAAGCGGCAGGTAGTCAAGGGTATGATCCAAAAAGTCCAGCACCGGTTCAATGCTTCCATTGCCCAGCTGGACGAAGCGGACCTTTGGCAGCGCGCCACCCTGGGCGTTGCGGTTGTGGGCGGCAGTCGGGAACATGTGGAAAGGCAGCTCCAGCTGGTCTTGAACTTCCTTGACGCTGAGCCCCGCTGGCAGGTGACCCACGTAGAAATGGATTTATACTAAGAGGTTTTTTCTGGTCAATGGGGAAGTGGTATCTTTGGGAAGGAGACCATGTAGTCATCATCCGCCCAAAGATGCAGCAAGGAGGTTCATACTGAATGTCAGTAGGCAGAACAACCAGATTGCAGGCAGTTTTGGACCGCGAGACCACGCACTCTAATCTATCCCCGCCGCAGCTGGTGGAAGCGGCGCTGCGGCGGGGGGAAGGCAGGCTGTCCTCCACGGGGGCTTTTTCCACCACCACAGGGAAGTACACGGGACGTTCACCTAACGACAAGTTTATCGTGGAAGATGACCTGACCAGGGACACAGTGGCCTGGGGCAAGGTCAATGTTCCCTTCAGCGAAGAGAAGTTTTACAAGATCTACGATCAAGTGCTGGAGTATTTGGAGCAGCAGGATGAGCTCTTCGTCTTTGACGGCTATGTAGGTGCCGATCCGGATCACCGCATGCCGCTCAGGGTAATCAACCAGTATGCCTGGCAGAATCTCTTTGCCCGGCAGCTCTTTATCCGTCCCTCTCGGGAAGACCTGCGCAGCCATGAGCCTCAGTTCACAGTCATCGGCGTGCCGGGCCTTAAGGCTGTTCCCGAAAGGGATGGCACCAACTCGGAAGCCTTCGTCATCGTCTCTTTCAAAGAACGGGTCGTGCTCATTGGCGGTACTGCCTATGCTGGGGAGATCAAGAAATCCATTTTCACTGTGATGAACTACCTGCTCCCAGCCAAAGGCGTTTTATCCATGCACTGCTCGGCCAATGTGGGTGCAGATGGGCGCACCGCCTTGTTCTTTGGACTGTCGGGCACGGGCAAGACCACCCTCTCCGCCGATCCCCAGCGCAGGCTGGTGGGCGATGATGAGCATGGTTGGTCGGAAGCGGGTATCTTCAACTTGGAGGGCGGCTGCTACGCCAAGTGCATCAACTTGTCCCGGGAGCATGAGCCGCAGATCTGGGATGCCATCCGCTTCGGAGCGGTGTTGGAAAACGTGGTGCTGGATCTCCAGGATCGCATTGCTGATTACACGGACGGTTCGTTGACCGAAAACACGAGGTGCGCATATCCCCTGGATTACATTCCCGGCAGGGTGGACCCCAGCATGGCCGGCCATCCTACGGCAGTGGTGTTCCTCACCGCCGATGCTTTCGGGGTGCTCCCTCCCATCAGCATCCTGGAAGATGAGCAGATCATGTACCATTTCATCTCAGGCTATACCAGTAAGCTGGCAGGCACCGAGCGCGGCATCAAGGAGCCGCAGGCCACTTTTTCCGCCTGCTTTGGCGAGCCTTTCCTGCCCCTGAGCCCCTTGACCTATGCGGAGATGCTCAAGGACAGGGTGAACAAGCACGGTGCCAAGGTCTACCTGATCAACACCGGCTGGTCCGGCGGGCCCTATGGTGTGGGCCAGCGCATTGCCCTCAAGTATACTAGGCGCATGGTGACAGCGGCTTTGTCCGGCGAGCTGGACAACGTTGAGGTGCGCCTCGACCCCGTTTTTGGTTTCAAAGTGCCTGTGAGCTGCCCGGATGTGCCCAGTGAGATTCTTGACCCCAAAAAGACCTGGGCCGATCCGCAGGCTTACGCTGCTAAGGCCCGTGAACTTGCTAAGGCATTCCAGGCCAACTTCGAGGCTAAGTACGCCGGCCTGGCTCCAGAAGTAAAGGCCGCCGGCCCCAAAGTCGACTAGATTCCCTACAGCTGCAGAACAGCCCTGCGGGGTTGTTCTGCAGTTTTCTTTGGCAGGAGAAAACCCCGGCTGCTCGAATTGTAAAACTTTATAGACTGACTCAAGGGAGGGGTTGCGTGGTTCGGCTCGAGTCCTTGAAGAAGACGCATCCAGGGCACCGGGTGGCGCCGCCAGTGAAGGCGGTGGACGGCATCAACCGCGGCCTGCTGGGCCACAATTGGGAGGGCAGGCTTTGTTTAAGGTCATAGTGGATGCCGATGCTTGCCCGCGGACGTGCCTGCAGGTGATGCAGAAACACAGTGAACGCTTGGGGTTCCGGCTGCTCACCGTCGCTTCCATTGACCACCACATCGAAAATGCCGATCACATTGTGGTGGGCAGGGGGCGTGATGCCGCGGACTTCGCCGTGATCAACAATACGGCAGCGGGGGATATTGTGGTAACGCAGGATTGGGGCTTGGCCGCGCTGGCCTTAGGGAAAGGAGCCTTTGCCCTTGCCCCTTCTGGGCGCATCTACTGCGAACAGAGTATGGATTTTCTTCTGAATGAACGTTTTTGGAAAGCCAAACACCGGAGGGCCGGCGGGCGCAGCAAAGGGCCGCGGGCCCGTACCGCTGAAGACGACAGCAGATTGGAGCAGAGCTTTCTGCGCCTGCTGGCCTTAGCGGGCAGTGCCCGCTGAGGATGCTAGAACAAAAGGAGGGTTTTTGTGTCGGAACACCGTTTTGCCGTCTTGATAGATGGCGAGAACATCTCACCGCGGTTTCTAGGGCCCATTCTGGCCGAGATAAACCGCTCCGGCGAGATCATCTTAACCAGGGTCTATGGAGATTGGACCCAACCGCACATGGGAGGGTGGAAGGAGCTGCTCCAGAGCTATCCCGTGCGTCCCGTCCAGCAGTTCCGTTACGGGGAGAATGCCACCGATGGGGCGCTGATTATGGACGCTATCGAGATTGTCTCCACCAACCGCAATCCTGTCAATGCATTCTGCATTGTATCCAGCGATAGCGATTATTACAGCTTAGCCCTGCGCCTGAGGGAGCATGGTATGTATGTATGCGGGATCGGACGCCAAGGGACTAAGAACATTTTAGTGCGCTCCTGCAACCGCTTTATTTATCTGGAAAACTTAGGGTTTTCCAGCAGTTCCACGGTGGAAGAAGAGACCAAGACTTCACCTGGAGCGCTGCCTGTAGAGGATATTGTCCGTCGCGCCTATGAGGCCAGCGACGAGGACAGCGATGGCTGGCTGCTCCTGGCTGACCTGGGACAAGCCATTCGCCGTGAGTTCACTGATTTTGATCCCCGCAGCTACAATTACACCAATCTGCTGGATATCCTGCGCTCTTACCCGGATCTCTTTGAGGTGCGGAGTAACAACAAGACACCCCCAGTGTATTGGATGCGGGTTAAGCCCACGGCTTCCGCACCGCACAAGCTGCGGGGTGTGATCAAGCGCTACATGGGTAACTATGGGTTTATCCGCGCCGAAAAGGGGGACTACTTCTTCACCAAAGCGAACTTGGCTGCAGATCAGAGGGATAAGCACCTTAAGTCGGGCACTCCTGTGGAGTTTATCGAGATTAAGGCTCCTGACCCCAGCGGAGAGAGTTCCTTGGAGAAGAACGGGCGGGCACGTAATGTGACTGTTATTCACGAAAAATAGGCCGCGGCGGCTCCCAGCTTAGAGCCCATTGCTCCTCAAGCATTTCAGCTGTTCTGCCGCGAGGCGCACGAGGGTTTCCCGCTGGTTGAGTTCAGGGTCCTCCCAAACTTGTTCCAGGAGGTAGTGCAGAAGCTGGCCCACCAGGGGGCCCGGTTGCAGGCCCAGTTCCTGCATCAACTGGCGGCCATCTATGCGCAGATCCTTGAGGGATAGGGCACTGTCTTGAGTCAAGATGTCGTTGAGGCGGGCTTCCATCGCCTGACCGTAAGCCAGGATTTGGCGGGGAGATGCGTTCATCCCCGCCATGTCTGCTTGGCGGAGTTTGATTAAGTCGCGGGTGGCCTCCACGCCCACTCGGCCCAAGAATCGGCGCCACGCTCTGTCAGACGAGTGGGGATGCAGGTCAAACATGTGGTGGGTAATCAGCGCCGAAACTTTGGCGATCAGTTCTGTGCTGGCCCGTAGACGGCGGAGCAGCTGTTCTGCCAGGGATGCTCCGAGTTCAGCGTGGTCCCGTCCCAGGCTGCGCTGTTTGCCCACGTCGTGTAGGAGGGCAGCCCAGCGCAGATGCAATAAAGGATGGGCGAAGTGCGCGGCTGTGCAGGCATGGGTCAGAAGATCGTAGGGATGGTGCTCGCCAGCGCACAGGCCGCAACAGGCAGCTAGTTCTGGCAGCACCACTTCCATCAATGTGCTAGCAGCGAATGTTTCCAGGGCAGAGAGGAGTTCTCTGCCCATCAGCATTTTATTTAGCTCGGCGAGCATGCGCTCCGGGCTGACCTTGGCGATAAGGCCCGCTAAGGACGGCAGCACCCTTTCTGTATCCTTGTGGACTTTGAACCCTAAAGTGGACTGGAAGCGAATCAGGCGCAGCATGCGCAGGGGATCTTCTCGAAAACGTGCTGACGGATCCCCCACTGTGGCCAGGATCTTTCTTTTTAGGTGCTTCCGCCCCTGGAAGGGATCGATGATGCGCTTGGCCAGGGGGTCATATCCTAGGGCGTTGATCGTAAAGTCCCTCCGGGCCAGATCCAGCTCCAGCTGATCCGTGAAGATAATGTAGTCCGGGCGCCGCTGGTCGCTGTAAGGTCCGTCACTGCGCATGGTGGTCACTTCGATGGGCGTGTCATGCACAAAAACGGTCACGGTGCCGAACCGCTTGCCGGTGGGCAACGACCTGGTAAAGACTGCCTCCACCTGTTCAGGCACGGCATCAGTGGCGATATCCCAATCGGTAGGAACCAGTCCGAGGAGGCTGTCCCGAATGGCTCCTCCTACCAGATAGGCCTGGAAGCCTTGTGCTCTGAGAACCGCGCAGGCCTGCTCAACGGCGGGCGGCACCATGATAACCATACTCATTCCTCCTTCAGCCCCCTTCACTTCTGCATTTCCTGCTCTTTCTCCTCTTTGGCGCAGGAATGGCGTGCCCGATATGGAATGTAATAGTCACTACAGCTGATTAGGTGGTGGATCGGTGCAGCATGATCTGTTTCTGGAGTTCGGCCCCTTGGTCCCGGCCTATTTCCTAGCCAGGCCCAACCGTTTTCTGGTCCACTGCCAGCTCGAGCAGTCCGGGGAGCTGGTGGAGGCGCACCTAGCCGATCCAGGGAGGTTGAAAGAACTGCTGCTCCCGGGCGCGCTGCTCTATCTGCGCAGGAGCACTAACCCCAAGCGCCGGACCAAGTGGTCTGTCATGCTTATACAGGCGCCGGGGCCGGTCTTAGTTTCCCTGCAGTCTACGCTCGTTAACCAACTGGCGGCCCGGGCTCTGGCACAGAAAGCCATTCCTGCCCTGGCCCCGTGGGATTTGGTGCGTGCGGAATATGCTTACGGGGGTTCCCGTTTTGACTTTCTGCTGGAAAACGGTCGCGGAGAACGCCTCCTCCTGGAAGTGAAGAGCTGCACCTTGGTGCAGGATGGGACAGCTATGTTTCCCGATGCGGTAACGGCGCGGGGAGCGAAACACGTGCTGAAGCTGGCCGAACTGCAAAAGGAGGGCGCTTTCCGCGGCGGTGTTCTTTTTGTAGTTCAGCGCTCGGATGCGGTCGTTTTTCGGCCCGCCTCTCACATTGATCCTAAGTTCGCCCAGGCTTTGAGCGCTGCCCACAGGGCAGGAGTTTACGTGGCTGCGTATAACTCCAGGGTAGAGGAGAGGTGTATCACTTGGGGGCAGGAGCTCCCGGTTCAGCTTGTGTAGGAGGTGGGTTGTATGGTGGCGGAGCTGGTGACCAAGACGCACATTGCCGTGATCTGGGATTTTGACAAGACGCTCATCCCCGGGTATATGCAGGAGCCCCTCTTCAGGCACTTCAACGTGGACGGGCGCAAGTTTTGGCGCGAAGTCAACTCCCTGCCCAAGTATTTGCGCCGGGAAGGCAACGAGATGGTGGCCGAAGACAGTATCTACCTCAATCATATCCTATCCTATGTGCGCGCCGGCGTTTTTAAGGGCCTCAACAACAAACTGCTCCGTAAGCTCGGCAGCGAACTGGAGTTTTACCCGGGGCTGCCCGAGTTCTTCCTGGCGGTAAAGGAATTCGTGGCGAACGATCCTGTTTATCGTAAATATGATATCAAAGTGGAACACTATATTGTCAGCACCGGCCTGCGCCAGATGATCCTGGGCAGCAAGATTGCCGAGTATGTGGACGGCATCTGGGCCTGCGAGTTTGTGGAAATGCGCCTGCCTCCGGGCTATCTTCAGGAAGAGGTGCCTGCTCTGCGGGAGGAAGAGATTGTCCTGCAGGATATCGGCTACGTGATTGACAATACCACCAAGACCCGGGCCATTTTTGAGATCAACAAGGGCGTAAATAAGCTGGAAGGTATCGACGTGAACAGTTATATCCCCAGATCCGAGCGGCGCATCCCCTTCCAGAACATGATCTACATTGCCGACGGGCCCAGCGATGTGCCGGTTTTTTCCCTGATCAACCAAAACGGGGGCAGGACCTATGGGGTGTACGGCAAGGGTTCCCGAGAAGAGTTCGCCCAGGTGAACAAGCTCATGCAGCAGCGGCGCATCCACGCTTTTGGGGAGGCAAACTACGAACCCGATACGCAGACCTACATGTGGATCATGAACGCGGTCAAAGAAATTGCCGATACCATAGTGCGCAATACAGAATTCGTGCTGTCAAGCAGGGCGGGCGAATCGCCGCGGCACTTGGATGGACAGGAGGATCTGCAGTGAAAGAACTGCTGGAGAAGTGGGGTCAGAAATTTAGAGAGGCGGAAATCGCGTCTTTTGAGGACGGGGTGTGGCGCGTCCAGCTGGCTGACGAGGTCTACATCCTCAAGCACAGGGCGACGCGCAGCCGGGTGTGGGAAGAGTGCAACCTGCTCAACTGGCTGACAGCTCAGGGACAGCCCATCTCGCCGCTGCTCTTCACTGTGGACGGAACGCCTTGGGCCGAATACCAACTGGGCATCTATGTGCTCTACCGCTTTGTGGAAGGAACTCCAGGGGACAAATTGGGGGCCTACACCAGTGCCTTTGCCCGGGAAGCCGCCTCAACCCTGGCTCGCCTGCATTTGAGCTTGGCGGAGTATGAGGCAGGAGAGACCTTTCCCGTCTTCGACTTGTTCCAGGAGGCGGCCAGTTTTGCCTGGCCGTTGGTGCAGTCCCACGCGGCCATGAAGTTCGGCCACGGCCTGCATGATCTGGAAGAGACCATCGGAGGGGAACTGGTCAACCCCTATGAAGCCCTGCCCCGGCAGCTGATCCACCGCGATTTCCATCCTGGAAACCTGATCTTCCGAGAAGGGAAAATCGCGGGTATTCTGGATTTCGACCGCGTGCGGCTGGGGGTCCGCTTGTTCGATCTCTGTTATCTGGCCACCGCCGTGCTCAGTGAAGGATTTGATGATCCCCGCCGCCGCCAGGAATGGCCGGGTTTCGTGCGCGAGCTGATCGCGGGTTACAATTCCGTGGCGCCTTTGACCAAGACGGAAGGGTTCGCTTTTGTCTACATCGTCTACTTGATTCAGCTGCTGTTTACCGCCCACTACCTGGATCTGGGCCAAACCGTTCTGGCGGACAAAAACTTAGCCATGCTGCTGTGGGTCCATGACCAGCAGGACTTCCTCCAACCGGTCATCGAGAAACTGGTGGCAGGCTAGATAGGTGATGAACATGAACGATTACAGCGGACTGGCGCAGCTGCTTCACGAGTTCTTGCCCCGGGGCGACCTCTTGGCAGCAACGTTGAGCAAGCGGCGCAGCAAGTCCATTGCCTATGCAAAAGTAACCCTGCGGCCTTTGGAACTCAAAGGCCGCTTGCACTACCAAGCTGCCTATCATCACGCCGACAGAGTGCTGCACAAAAACCTCCTGCCAGAGGAGGCTGCGGCTCTGATTCTGGAACTGATGCGCGCTGAGTTCAGGCAGGCTCTGCTCTGCACTCCCCAGGCCGATTACCAGGTGCTGGTGAGCAAGAAGGGGGCAGAGAAAATCCTGCGCCAGCCCCCGTCGCGCAGCCCGGAAGATGTAGTCCTAGATCACGATCGGCCTAAGCGCTACATACTCCAAGAAGGGACGGCCTATCCCTTCCTGGTGGAGCTGGGGGTGATGAACACCGCTGGGAAGGTTTTGACCAAGCGCTATCACAAGTTCCGGCAGCTGAACAAGTACCTGGAGATTGTGGAGGACTGCCTGCCCTACCTGTCTAGGGACCAGGACAGGCCCATCAGGGTGGTGGATTTTGGCAGCGGCAAGGCCTACCTCACCTTCGCCCTCTACCACTATCTAGTGGAACACCTTGAGCTGCCCGCGCGCATTGTAGGTCTGGATCTGAAAGCAGATGTGGTGCAGTTCTGCAACGAGACAGCGCGCAGGCTGGGCTATGAGAACCTGGAGTTTTTGTGCACAGATATCCGGGATTACCAGACCGCAGAACCCGTTGATCTGGTGGTGTCCCTGCACGCCTGCGATACAGCCACCGATTTTGCCCTTGCTCAAGCGGTGCGCTGGGGAGCTAAGGTGATTTTGGCTGTGCCCTGCTGTCAGCATGAGGTCTTCAGCCAGCTGTCGGAAGAGACTCACCCGGTGCTCTTGGAACACGGCATTATGAAAGAGCGGGTCGCGGCCCTGCTCACCGACGCTGCCCGTGGTAAGCTGCTGCAGGCGCAGGGGTATGCCGTGCAGATCATGGAGTTTATCGACCTGGAGCACACGCCCAAAAACCTGCTCATTAGAGCTTTCCGAGATGAAAGGGTGGACCGGGTCAGGGCTTGGGAAGCGTACAGGGCCTTCAAGGAACACTGGCGCTTCAAGACGACGCTGGAAGGTCTGTTCACCGAAGCGGAGGGGCAGTGAGCAGGAGGGCCCCGCAGGCGGGAGCTTCCTGAACTTGACAGCGGCTGTGGTTGTGTTAGAGTGGAAAAGAGGAAAGCTGGAGGAGTGGATATGCCTATGGAGATCAACGCCAACACGCCGAGCAACTTTATCCGCAACATCATAGACGAGGATCTAGCTTCGGGCAGAGTCAAAGAGGTAGTCACCAGGTTCCCCCCTGAACCCAATGGCTACCTGCATATCGGGCATGCGAAGTCCATCTGCCTGAACTTTGGACTGGCCAGGGACTATGGCGGCCGCTGCCATCTGCGTTTTGATGATACCAACCCGGAGAAAGAAGAAGTAGAATACATCGAGAGCATCCAGGAAGATGTCCGCTGGCTGGGCTTTGACTGGGGTGAGCACCTCTACTTCGCCTCGGACTATTTCGATCAGCTCTATGAGTTTGCAGTGGAGTTGATCAAGCAGGGGAAGGCCTATGTCTGCGAGCTCAGTGCAGATGAGATCCGCGAATATCGCGGTACACTGACCGAACCTGGGAAAGAGAGCCCCTACCGCAATCGTTCCGTAGAGGAGAATCTGGAGCTCTTCGAGCGCATGAAGAACGGAGAATTTGCTGAGGGCAGTCATGTGCTTCGGGCCAAGATCGACATGGCTTCGCCGAATGTGGTCATGCGCGATCCTGTTCTTTACCGGATCAAGAAGGTGCCTCATCATCGCACAGGCGACAAATGGTGCATCTACCCCATGTACGACTTCACCCACTGCCTGTCCGATGCCATCGAGGGCATTACGCACTCCATCTGTACCCTGGAATTTGAAAACAACCGTCCGCTCTACGAGTGGATTCTGGAGCAGGTGTATCCCAAACCCCATCCGCAGCAGATCGAATTTGCCCGTTTGAACCTGAGCTACACAGTGATGAGCAAGCGCATACTGCTGCAGCTGGTGGAAAAGGGCATTGTGAGCGGCTGGGACGATCCCCGCATGCCCACCATCGCGGGGCTGCGCCGCCGCGGCTACACGCCGCAGGCCATTCGTGACTTCTGCGAGCGGATCGGTGTGGCTAAGGCCAACAGCATCGTGGATTACGCTTTGCTGGAGCACTGCGTACGCGAGGATTTAAATGAAACTGCTCCCCGCACAATGGCAGTGCTGCGGCCTTTGAAAGTGGTTATCGAAAACTACCCGGAAGGCCAGGTCGAATACCTGGAGGCCGCTAACCATCCCAATAATCCTGAGGCCGGTACGCGCCTTGTACCCTTTACCCGGGAGATCTACATCGAGCGGGACGACTTCATGCTCGATCCCCCTAAGAAGTTCTATCGGCTCGCTCCCGGCCGGGAAGTACGGCTGCGCTTTGCTTACTTCATCAAGTGCACCGATGTGATCTGCGACGACGAGGGCAATGTGGTAGAACTGCGCGCCGTGTATGATCCGGAGACCAAGGGTGGCTCGGCCCGCGATGGGCGTAAGGTCAAGGCGACCCTGCACTGGGTAGCGGCAGACCATTCACTGCCCGCCGAGGTGCGGCTCTATGATCACTTGTTCGCCACAGAGGATCCCAACGAAGGCGATCTGGAAGAGAACCTCAATCCCAACTCTCTAGAGATCGTCACTGACGCCAGGGTGGAACTGAACCTGAAGGATGTCAACCCTGGTGACAAGTTCCAGTTCGAGCGGCTTGGCTATTTCTGCGTGGATTTGGACTCTACGCCGGAACGTCTGGTCTTCAACCGCACCGTAGCTCTGAAAGATACCTGGGCCAAGCTGCAGGGCAAGTAACAAGGTAAAGCAAAGGGAACCGGGCCTCTGCCCCGGTTCCCTTTTCTGCGCTCGTTATTCGGATGCTGACAGATATTTTTCTTCCAGCTTCGCCTGGACCGCCTTGGCGAACTCTTGAGCTCCAAACAGGGAGAGATCCCTGTAATTGCCGCACTGCACAGGGCTGCGCGCTGGCACGGTGTCGGCCTCCAAGACCCGGCTCAAGGCTTTGATCAGGGCTCTGGCGATTTCCCCTTCAGAGCTTTGGCCCAGCTTGATCAGGTAGAAACCTGTCCTGCAGCCCATGGGTGAGAGGTCAATGACCCCGTCCAGTTCTTCCCGGAGGAAACCAGCCAGGAAGTGCTCCAGGGCATGGACTGCTCCTGTGGGCATGATCTCCTGATTGGGCTGGGTGAAGCGGAGATCGTATTTGGCGATCACATCACCTTTGGGTGTGTGTACGATCCCGGCCTGTCGCACGTAGGGAGCCTGTACTATGGTGTGGTCCAGGGAGAAACTCTCCACGTTCGCTTTCTGCATGACTTCACCTGTTTTCTACTTGATCGATGATTCGGTTGAGCTCATCGAGGAGCGTTTGGATTTTGTCCCCTTTTGCTTCTTGGTTGAGCATCTGGCGGGGAGTGATGTCGCCATTCCAGTAGATCCGGTTGGCGCTGGAGTTGTTGCTGATGGTTGAGCCTTCAAAAGATGCTCCGGCAAATACACCCTTGCTCATGGAGTAGCTGTACATGGCTGCTTTGAGCTGGATGTCTGTGCTGGCTTCCGCCGAGCGGCCCACAGGCCCCGCGGCCATGGAAATATTGCCCCCCAGGGTAATGCGCCCTTCCTGGATACTCTTAATGCCCTCTTCCGTGTTCACAACCAGCACCAGGGAAATGCTCTGCACACCGATCTGCAGTCCGTAGGACAGGCCCTTCATCTCCACGAAATAGGGGCCGTACCAGGTGCCCGTGTCGGGGTCTCGGCGCAGTACTACCCCCTCGCCGTAGCGGCCGCCGATCCCCAAACCGGCCTTAATAACCGAGGGGAAGATGGCGATGCCGTGGGCACTGCGCAGCACGCTGTGCATCTGTTCAGCATCGGGCTGCCCGGCAATCTCCTTGAGTACAGAAGCAGCGCTGGCTAGTAGATCCTCGGGAAGCTCCGCAGCCGCCGCCAGGCCACTGGCCAGCAGCACGATGATCATGGTGAAACACAATAGCTTCCTCATCCCTTTTCCTTCCTTTCTAAGCTTTATTCACTGCTTGGGGCAACCCCGGCTGGAATATACATGGGAAGGAAAGGGGGCCCCAAGCGCATGTCCCGTCTCTACATTCTGATCATCCCTAAAAGGGTGGGGTGGTTCCTATTTGGAGCCTTGATCTCGATGATCCTGCTCGGGCTGTACCACCGCTATCCCTTGGGCCTGCATGCCTTGAGCCTGCTCCACCAGGAGGTGATCTACGATATCATGCTGGACCCAGGCCACGGCGGCATTGACTCCGGGGCCGTAGGCCAGGGTGACATTTATGAGAAAGACTACGTGCTGGATATCGTGCTGCACATGGCCCAGTTGCTGGAGGCCCAGGGCCTCAAGGTGGGCTTGACCAGGGACACCGATCGCGATGTGAGCCACCTGGTGAGCGAAGGAACTCGCCACCGCCGGGACCTCTTGGGCCGTTTCAAGCTCATGAACCAGGCGCAGCTGGGCATGAGCGTCCATGCTAATGCCGCCAAGGACTCCACAGAGTCGGGAGCCATCGTCTTTTACATGCAGGACAGCTACTTGGGCCGCATCTACGCTCAACTGGCCTTAGAGGAGCTGGCCAAGGTCCAGGTGCTCAATGAGCGCACTCCCATACCCCGCAGCACACTGCTTCTGCTCAAGGCACGGCCTCCCGTTGTCCTAGTGGAAGTCGGTTTCATGTCTAATCCTGAGGACCTGGCCAAGCTGGGTGATCCTCAATTCCGCAGGGCGGTGGCGGGCGCTCTCTGCCAGGCCATTTTGCACTTCTGGGAATGGCGCCACGGCGAACAGTCAGAGCCTGGTGCGCAGGTCCTGCAGCAGCCGGTCAACCACCGCGTTGAGTCCCGCTAGAACATCCTCCAGGGTCTGATAGAAGGCTTTGCTCGCCTGCTCGTCAGCCTCATCGGAAATGGCTTGGACGATCAGATAAGGAACTCTGTTCAGGGCAGCCACATGGGCGATGGCAGCAGCCTCCATGTCCGCGCAGAGTGCGGCGGGGAAGAAGCGCAGTATCTCTTCCCTCTGTTCCCGCGAACCCACAAACAGATCACCGGACACCACCAGGCCTTTGTGCACCCTGTGGGCACCCAGCTGTTCTGCGGCCGCAGCAGCCGCCAGCTCCGCCAGGCGCGCATCCGCGGGGAACAAGCTTTCCTGCAGGCGGGGAATCACTCCCCTTGCGTAGCCGAAGCTCCGGGCGTCAAAATCATGCTGCTGAGCTCCGGTGGCAACAACGATGTCCCCTATGCTCACCTGGGGGCTGATGCCACCTGCCACACCGCTGGTTAGAATCACCTGCGGATTGAAATGATCTATGGTATACTGTGTAGCTAGGGCGGCATTGACTTTGCCGATCCCGCAGCGAACAACTACCGCCTCCAGATCGTGGAGCTTACCTCGGTAGATGGGTAAGTGGGCAAAGGGGGTTGCTGCTTCTTGTTCCGCGTGCAGTTTCTGCCGCAGCGCGGCTACCTCTTCGTCCATGGCTGCAATCAGCGCTACATCCACAAACGTCACCTCCGTCTTTAGTCTACCACAAAGTGGGATCCCATGGAAGGTGACTAAATCACAGTGTCGTATTAGTCGCAGTGAAAGGCAGATTGAAGAAGGGAATGATGCAATGGTGAAAGAACTCGTTTTCAATCACAGCTATGCAGAGCCTTTTGTACACGCCCATGAGTTAGAGATGCTTGCGCCTTACGTAAGTGAAGCGCACCGGCAGCTGCACGAGAGGACTGGCCCTGGCAGCTCCTTTTTAGGCTGGCTGGATCTGCCGCTACGGTTTGATCCGGCGGAGCTTCAGCGTATCAAGGAAGCGGCCCAGAAGATCCAAGAACAGTGCGAGGTGCTGATAGTTATCGGTATCGGCGGCTCCTATTTGGGGGCGCGAGCGGTCATTTCCGCCCTAACTCATTCGTTTTATAACCTGCTGGATAAAGAGGTGCGCAAGACACCTCAGATTCTCTTTGCTGGCCATGCCATCAGCGATAAGTATCTGAAGGACCTTCTAGAACTGGTTGCAGAAAAGGATTCTGCGGTCAACGTCATATCCAAATCTGGCACTACCACCGAACCAGCCATCGCCTTCCGCATCCTCCGGGAGGTTTTGGAGGAACGCTATGGGGCGGCGGGAGCCCGGGAGAGGATTTACGTCACAGCGGACGCTGCTTCAGGCGCGCTGCGCCACATGGCGGATCACGAAGGTTACACCAGCTTCGTGATTCCAGACAGCATTGGGGGCAGGTACTCGGTGCTCACCCCTGTGGGGCTGCTGCCCATCGCTGCGGCGGGTGTCGATATCGAAGCCCTGCTGGAAGGCGCCGCGGCGGCCTGCGGTTGGTACGGGCGGCCAAGTCTCCTGGAAAACGGTGCGTACCAGTATGCTGCCCTGCGCAACATCCTTTACCGCAAGGGGAAGAACATCGAGATTCTGGTCAACTATGAACCGTCGCTATTTTTCTTCTGCGAGTGGTGGAAACAGCTCTACGGAGAAAGCGAAGGCAAAGACCACAAGGGTATTTTTCCAGCTAGTGTCAACTTCACCACGGATCTGCACTCGCTGGGGCAGTTCATGCAGGATGGCACCCGCAGCATGTTTGCCACCACAATCTGGGTGGATCAAGCTGCAGCAGAGATCTCGGTGCCTTTCGATCCCGAGGACGAAGACGGGCTGAACTACTTGGCGGGAAAGAGCCTCAGCGAAATCAACGGCAAGGCCTTTCAAGGTACGGTACTGGCTCACACCGACGGCGGAGTGCCCAATTTGGTCGTGGAAGTGCCTGAACTCACTCCTTCTTACTTCGGAGCTCTGATCTACTTCTTCGAAAAGGCCTGCGCTTTGAGCGGTTACCTGTTGGGTGTAAACCCCTTTGATCAACCGGGAGTGGAGATGTACAAGCGGAACATGTTTGCTCTTTTGGGCAAACCGGGCTTCGAAGCTGAGAAGCAGGCCCTGGAAAAACGGCTGAAGTAGGAGGCGGCATGAAGCAGGAACTATACCCACTGACCTTTCATCCGATTTATAAGGAGAAACTCTGGGGAGGCCGGCAGCTGGAAAGAATCTTGGGCAGAACCTTGCCTCCCGGGCCTATTGGCGAAAGCTGGGATGTGGCCGCCCATGCTCATGGAACCAGTGTGGTGGATCGGGGGCCCCTCGCCGGGAAGAACCTGCAGCAGCTGGTGGACGAATACGGTGAGAAGCTGCTGGGCGATCGTTTTTCGGGCTCGGGGACTTTTCCGCTACTGCTGAAACTGATCGATGCCAATGACGATCTGTCGGTGCAGGTTCATCCTGATGATGCTGCCGTGCGCCGGCATGGCGGTGAAGCCTTCGGCAAGACGGAGATGTGGTACATCGTGCACAGCGAACCTGGTGCCTGGATCATCTGGGGCCTCAAGCCTGGCGTGACCAAAGAGAAGTTCGCCCAGGCTGTGGATGGGGGCCGCGAGGCCATCTTGGAGTGCCTGAACAAGGTCTTTGTGCGTCCAGGAGAGGTCTATCCCATCTCGGCCGGGTTGGTGCACGCCTTGGGCGCAGGCTGTCTGGTGGCGGAGATTCAGCAGAACTCAGACACTACCTACCGGGTCTATGACTGGGACCGCGTGGATGCCCAGGGTAAGCCCAGGGAGCTCCATGTGCAGCAGGCCTTGGATGTTATCGATTTCTCTCCCCAAGCACAGGACAAAGCTTACCACCTGGCCCGCTGTGCGCAGTACTTCCAATTTGAGGTGCTGGACAAGCCACAGGGCCTGGTGCTTGACTCAAAAGAGGGGTTTCAGATCCTTACTGCCTTAGGTGGTTCAACGCAGATCGCTTTTCAGGGGGGAGCTGTAGAGCTCGCGGCCGGTCAGTCCTGCCTGCTCCCAGCTGCCCTGGGGAGCTGCACCCTGCATGCAGCAGGTACAATCTTGCGCAGCAGTCCGCCTCGCCCGTAAACGGGTTTGGCGTGAACGTGCTGTGCCTGGAAGGGTGGGTGATAGTGTGATACACAGGCTGTCTCCGTGGCTGCTGGCTGCTTTGCTTGTGGGGCTGGTGCTGGGCGGTAATTCCGGGGAGGCCAGGCCGCTGCAGGTGGTGGCCACGTTTTCTATTCTGCAGGATTTTGTCCAGCAGGTGGGGGGCGAGGCGGTTGCGGTGCAGGCACTGGTTCCTCTTGGGGCCGATCCCCATACCTGGGAACCATCGCCCCGCGACGCAGTTCTATTAGCCAAGGCCGATTTAGTGGTGGCCAACGGGGCGGGATTTGATGATTGGCTTCTGCCCCTGGTGCAGGGGGCGGTCCGACCTGGTGTTCCCGTGATCCTCCTTGCTGAGGAGGGGATGTCCCTGCTGGCAGGCGGACACGGAAACCACGGGCACGAGCATGCGGCCGATCCTCACCTCTGGCTAAGCGTAGCCAACGCGGTGGCTTATGTGGAGCGGATCGCGGATGTGCTGCGCGAACTTCGGCCTGAGCAGGAGGCTTACTTCGCCCAGCGGTCGGGCGACTACACGACGCGATTATGGGCGCTGGATGAGAAGCTGGAGAAGGAACTGGGCAGGATCCCCGCGGAAAACAGAGTGATCGTCACATATCACAATGCCTTCAGTTATCTTGCTGAACGCTACGGCTTTTCCGTTGCTGAGTTTCTGGTGGAAAACCCGGAGGCTGAACCCAACCCCAGGGAGCTGGGCCGCCTGGTGGGACTGCTGCAGAGTTTGGGAAGGCCAGTGGTCTTCACAGAACCGCAGCTCACCAGCGGAACCCGGTATATGCAGACCTTGGCCAGGGAGGCGGGGGCGCAGGTGTTTACTCTCTACAGCGACAGCCTCACCGCTGAGGTGCCCACGTATATTGACATGATGGAACACAACTTACAGGTATTATTGGAGGCCTTGCAGTAATGGTGCCCAACACTGACCTTGCCTTGGAAATGCGGGGTGTCACAGCAGGTTATCAGGATAAGGTTGTGCTGCATGCAGTGTCCTGGCAGGTGCCGCGGGGCACCCTAGCTGCGGTGATCGGCCCCAACGGGGGCGGCAAGTCGACCCTGCTCAAAACTGCGGTGGGGCTGCTCAAACCCTTCAGCTTTCAAACACTCAGCCTCTTGGGGCAGAGCCCCCAGGAGGGGAGAAAAAGAGCCGCCTATCTTCCCCAACGGGAAGAAGTTGACTGGGGTTTTCCCATAACCGTGCTGGAAGTAGTGCTCCAGGGGCGGCTGGTGAGGAAGGGCTGGCGGGGCCGGCTCCGGCGTGAGGACTACGCGAAGAGCAGGGAGGCTCTGGAGTTTTTTGGTATAGCCGGCCTGGAAAAGGCCCAGATCGGAGCCCTGAGCGGAGGACAGCGCCAGAGGGTGTTTCTAGCCCGGGCGGTGGTGCAGGAAGCCGACCTCATTCTGCTGGACGAGCCTGCTGCCGGTTTGGACGCTCAGGCCCAGCACGAATTAGCGGACCTGTTCGTGGCTCTGCGCAGGGCGGGAAAGACCATTATCGCAGCAACCCATGACTTGGATTGCCTGACGGAATGCTTTGACCAGGTGCTGGCGCTGAACGGACAGGTTCTGGCCGCAGGTGAACCGGGCCACGTGCTGACCGAGGAGACCCTGGTTAGGCTGTTTGCCCGGCACTTCCCGAAAGTCGGCGCCGGTGGGGAGGTCATCGTGCATGAACCTTGAGTTGGTTTTCGAGCCTTTGCAATACAGCTTTATGGTGCGCGCCTTTCTCGGGGTGAGCCTGGTGGCCGTTATTGCCGCCATCATCGGCACCTTTGTGGTGCTCAAAGGCTTGGCTTTCCTAGGCGATGCCATCGCCCACACGGCCTTTACGGGGATTGCCGTGGGTCTTCTGCTGGGCATCAGCATCCACCTCAGTGCGTTTTCCTTTGCCCTCTTAACGGCTCTGGGAGTGGTGTTTTTGACCCGCATTTCCCAGGTGAGGAACGATACGGCTCTGGCCATCCTGTTCACCGGCGTATTCGCCCTGGGAATCGTGCTGCTGTCCACCAGCCCGGGGTTTGTGGGGGATCTGAACAGCCTGCTGCTCGGTTCGGTGCTGGCCATTCAAGCGGGAGACATCGCGGTGATTGCTTCCTTTGCCCTGCTGCTGCTCTTGGTTTTGGCTGTGTTTTTCCCCCAGTTCGTTTTGGTTTCCTTTGACCCGGTGGGGGCAGAGGCTGCGGGGTTTCCAGTGGTGGTGTTCCAAAGCCTGCTGTTGATTCTCACCGCCGCGGCCATTGTCATCTCCATCCAGGCTGTGGGAGTGGTGCTGGTAGTGGCCTTGCTGATCACGCCCGCGGCTACAGCGGGGCTGCTCACCAAGAGGCTGAAGGCGCAGATGGTGATCTCTGGCGTATTCGGTTTGGTGTCTTCATTGTTGGGGTTGTACATTTCCTACTTTTTCGGCGCTCCGCCAGGAGCCACCGTGGTGCTGGTGGCCACGCTGCTTTTTGCTGTGGTGTTGGTTGTTCAGAAGCTGCGGCGACCGGGAGGAAAGGCATGCTAGATCAGCCTCGGGTGCTTACAACTATGGTGCAGGACCATGAGGAAGGCCTGATGGTCCGCGATATTGTCTGCGGCCGTTTGGGGCTAACCCGCGGCCTGCTGCGGCGTATGAAACAAGGGGGCGGCGTTTTCCTCAATGGCCAACGGGACTATCTAACTAGAAGGGTGCGCGCTGGCGATCAGATCCAGATCGTCTTTTTTGATGAAAAGACGGAGCTGGAGCCGCAAGAACTGCCGCTGGACATCGTGTTTGAAGATGAGTATCTGCTGGTTGTGAACAAGGCCGCGGGCATGGCCGTGCATCCTACGGGGACGTACCAGCAGGGAACCCTGGCCAACGCCATCGCCCACTACTGGCAGGTGATTGGGCTGGAAACGAAGGTGCGCCTGGTCCATCGCTTGGACAAGGACACTTCTGGGCTGCTTTTGGTGGCCAAAGAACCGTATACGCTCCACCAGCTCCTCAAGCAGCTGGGCCGCCGGGAGTTGGTCCGGGAGTATCTGGCTGTCGTGCACGGGCGGTTGGAAGAGCTGCAGGGAGTGATCGCGGTGCCCATTGCCAGGGCCGCCGATCACGGGGTCAAGCGCACAGCCGATCCGGCGGGCAAGGAGGCCAAGACTGTGTACCGTGTCCTCAAGCGGACGCAGGGAGCGAGCTTGGTGCGGGCCCGGTTGGAGAGCGGCCGCACCCATCAGATCAGGGTGCATTTCGCCCATCTAGGCCATCCGGTTGTGGGCGATCCCCTCTACAGCCAGGCAGTACCCGAACTGGCCGGCCAGGCGCTGCACTCGTGG
>ERZ773359.2465-NODE-2465-length-23278-cov-10.417302_pt1 | contig 23278 bp, 22 predicted proteins | sample MGYA00374955_ERZ773359 | MGnify/ENA primary metagenome ERZ773359 (study PRJEB29098, sample SAMN04486028) | biogas fermenter metagenome | study: EMG produced TPA metagenomics assembly of the Biogas fermentation microbial communities from Germany - Plant 4 DNA1...
CTTCGATGACGATCCCGAATTTTTTGAAGAAGAAAAAAATGAAGTCCGCCTCGCGAATTATTCCTTATCTCTACCCCTGGTGCTCCAACTACAGGGTTCCTACCGTCTACCGCTCAATTTTTACTGGCATTTGGGGATGGAGAAGGGTTTTTCCGATGGTTGGGGGATCTCCAGTAAGCCCTGCTTCCAAACGGGGCTGGAGTGGCGTCCCCGTCATCTACTACGGTTAGCGGGTAACCTCTCTTACCAAGATGGGACCCTGGGTTATGACGGTCTTGTCGAACTCCGTCTTTTCTTCTTCTGGCTCAATCTCCATTTAGGTTGGGTTGGAGAAGGAGAAGGGGCCTATGTTGGCGCCATGACGGCGCTCCATTTCTAAGTATTCGCCTACGCTAGCAACCACTAGTAGCTCGCACCAGTTACCTTAAATTTACAAAGTGAATAGAATCAAAGCTGGGTTAGCCGACCAACTATCGACCAACTATTCTGGAGGATGAACGAGTAAAGTATACCATTGCGCTTCAACAAAAGACTCCCCGCGCTGCGGGGAGTCTTTCTGTCACCAACGTTCTAAGAATCTTCTTTAACTTGCTATTTTACTTTAACCCAACCTTACCTATAGCTTTCCATCCGCACCCTCTGCGGATGATCACTTCATCACCTTCAACCGTCGCCGCCGCCATTTATTCTTCATCTTTTCCGAGAAGCCTTTGCCAGGGTAGTTATGGGTCCACGCCCAGTAACGGACACCACGGGCAAAGGGTCCATGGCCGGTAAAAAGGTAGGCAACGGCAATACTACTGACCGCGGCTAATGCGAAGGTGACCCCAAACGCCAAATAATTAAAAAAGATCAAGCCGGCATGGATCCAGGCCAACCACTGGGCTTTAACCGGGATCAAGCCCCAAAACAAAAGCTCCCGATCGGGAAAAAGTTTGGCCCACGCCCAGGTCAGGCCGGTCAAGGGTAGCCACAAACCGGAAACATACATATTCACGCCACTAGACCAGGAGGCTAAGGTGAAAGCGAGGCCGGTGACCCCGGTCAGAAGAACCAAGAAAAGGCCATAGGTTTGTCCACCCCAACTACGTTCCAGACTGCCGCCGATAAACCATAACCAGAGGAGGGCGAAAAGATCGCCAAGACTCCGGTTGACTAAGGGATAGGTCAGTAAGGTCCACGGCCGCCAGAACCATCGTAAAGACGGATAATTAAAGAGGGAGAAGAGATTGATCCTCACAAAAGACAAGAAATAATGGCCGATGAAAAGCGCTAAACTGAACACAATAATCCCTTTGGTAATCGGAATATATTCACGATAGAGAAAACGTCGGAAATCCCTTGCGTACTGATTCATTTTTGCTCAAACAACCCCCGTCCACAGTTTTCACATAACATCACGCCGGAACCGCCTTTTTTGACCTTCTCCAAAACAGCAGGGGGGATGATCATATGGCAAAAGCCACACGTTTTATCCTTGATCGGCACCACGACGACCCCCTTTAATGCTTTGGCGGAACGTTGATAGAACCCTTTTAAATCCTCCGGCAAATCCCGGTCCAGAGCCTCCACTTCTTCTTGTAGCTCCACGCAGCGTTCCGCGAGGGAAGCTACCCGCTGGGCGACTTCTTCGGCCGCGGCCGTCAGCTTGTTTTGGAGTGCCGCCGCTTGCTTTTGCGCTTGGGCTAACTCCTGTTCTTTGGTTTCCAGTAGATAAAGCTGGTTAAGGATCTTCTCCTCCCGCTCCGCTTTGGCCGTTTGGTACTCGCCAATCCTTCTTTGCAGTTGTTCCAGTTCTTTTGGAACTGTAATTTTCCCACTGTACAAAGTGGTTTCCAGGTCACGAAGTTGCGCTTCGTAATCCTGGCACTCCCCCTCCAACCGTCGATTCTCCATATTCAAGCGCTTACATTCGGTCTGGATCCGTTCGGCCGCCTGCCGCGCCGTCTGCACCTGGCTTTTCAGGTCGGCAAGGACTCTTTCCCCCTTCCAAACGGCAAGCTCATCCTCACAAGCCATTAGGCGGCGCCGAGCTTCCTGATAGCGATATAATAAAGATAAATCCGGATTTTTACCCATCATCATCTAACTACGGATCGCACCGAGGAGATCCTTGTAGGTGTCGATATCCATCCCGATCTCGGATCGGCGGGCAACAATATCGGAGCCCTTCTCCTTTGCACACTTGACACACCTTTTGGTTTCCGGTAAAGCTTCCAGCCGTTCCGCTGAAATCGCTTTACCACATAGCTCGCATTTTTTGCCCATTTGAAACCCTCCTTAGTAGTCCTGGTCAGTCGTGACGGTAGGCGACAAGCTCCTTTATTTCATTGCCACTAGTATAATGTGTAGGGTTTAATTTGGTGTTCACTGAGATAGATCCGTGCTTTAAACTCAGATGTCAATGTCCGGTCTTGTTCTAAATACTCCTTGATTCGGTTCAGGCCAACCGCCTCAATGGTGTGGTGTCCCACTTCCACTATGGTCAAACCGAGCTGTTCGGCGTAGAGAAAATCATGGTAACCCAGATCTGAGGTGATCAGAACCTCCGCCCCTTTCCGCTTCGCCTGGCGCATATATTTTCCGCCGCTACCTCCGATCACCGCCAGCTTTTGCACCCTCTCCCGCGGAAAACCACCCCAGCGTAGGGTTTCTCCTTTAAATAAGGCTTTGAGCTCCGCGAGTAAATCGGGGAAAGGTTGCGGTGTGGGCAAAACCCCGACCCGCCCCAATCCGGCACGACCGCCTTTTTGGACGACCGGATAGAGATCGTAGGCCACTTCCTCGTATGGATGGGCGGCCAACATTGCTTGGATGATACGCTCCCGGGTCCAAGCCGGAATAATCGTCTCCAACCGCACTTCCGGGACGGACGAAACGGCACCAACGTCACCTAAAAAAGGATTGGCCCCACTTTGCGGCAAGAACGTCCCCACCCCCGACGTCCGGAAAGTGCAATGGCTGTATTTACCGATCCAACCAGCACCCGCTGCCGTTAAGGCCGTAAAGACCGGTTCGACGTGGTCTTCAGGGACAAAGACCACCAGTTTGAGATATTCTTCAGCCCCCTCTTCCACCGGTTCGACCTGATTGAGCCGTAAAAGTTCCGCCAGGTATTGGTTTAAGCCGTCGGCGGCCCGGTCATAATTGGTGTGCATGGCATATACAACAAAACCCCCAGCAATAATCTCCTCCCAAAGCGCGCCGCCGGGCCGGTCAAATTGGAGGTTATTAAGGGGTTTATAGATCAAGGGGTGATGGTTGACGATCATATTAGCCTTTTTCTGCCGGGCTTCGGCCAGAACCGCCGGAGTAAGATCCAAAGCCAGTAAAAGGCCGGTGACTTCGCGGTCGAAGCGGCCAACCTGTAACCCAACGTTATCCCAGGATTCGGCCAACGCTACGGGTGCCAATTCTTCTAAGATCGATGTAATCTCTCGCACAGTCGGCATTTACGCTTCACCTTCTGTCTAAGTCCCATTTGTTTGCTTTTTATATTAATAATATAAACCAAGGACTGTACATAATAACTATTAATTTACTATTTTCGAGGTTGTCCCCGCATTTCCTGCTTGTCGGGCAATCTTTTCGCCGTTTTTACCTTTAATTGCCACCTGAGCAGCGCTCCATGGACGCCAAAGCCGCATGATAACAAAAAAAAGTGGTGCCATGCCACTTTTATCCAATAATCTTCATAGATTGGTGGGCCCACCTGGATTCGAACCAGGGACCGATCGGTTATGAGCCGACTGCTCCACCGCTGAGCTATGGGCCCAAAAAATATGGCTCCCCGAGTTGGATTCGAACCAACAACCGCCCGGTTAACAGCCGGGTGCTCTACCGTTGAGCTATCGAGGAGTTTATTGCGCAAAATTAATTATACCCCCTTTTTTTACTTATGTCAAGGGTATCGGCGCCTATTCCAGGAAATCCTTCAGTTTCTTACTCCGGCTCGGATGGCGCAACTTCCGCAAGGCTTTGGCCTCGATCTGGCGAATCCGTTCTCTGGTCACCCCAAAGACCTGACCAACCTCTTCTAAAGTCCGGGCGCGGCCGTCTTCCAAACCGAAGCGGAGCCGTAAAACCTTTTCCTCCCGGGAGGTCAAGGTATCCAGCACTTCCTCCAGTTGTTCCTTGAGTAAAAGGAAAGAAGCAGCTTCGGCCGGGGCCGGAACATCCTGGTCTTCGATGAAGTCACCCAGGTGACTGTCTTCTTCTTCCCCAATCGGGGTCTCGAGGGAGACCGGCTCTTGCGCAATCTTAATTATCTCACGGACCCGCTCAACGTTCATCCCCATCTCTTCCGCAATCTCTTCCGCAGTTGGCTCCCGCCCTAACGTCTGTAACAATTGCCGGGAGATGCGGATCAGTTTATTAATCGTCTCCACCATGTGGACGGGAATCCGGATCGTCCGCGCTTGGTCCGCAATGGCCCGCGTAATCGCCTGCCGGATCCACCAGGTCGCATAGGTACTAAATTTGAACCCTTTATGGTAGTCAAATTTTTCCACGGCTTTAATCAAGCCCAGGTTCCCTTCCTGTATTAGATCGAGAAAAAGCATACCGCGCCCGACATACCTTTTGGCGATACTTACCACCAAACGCAGATTGGCTTCGGCCAACCGCCGTTTAGCGTTTTCATCACCATTTTGCGCCCGACGCGCCAGCTCTAATTCGTCTTCTGGCGACAAAAGGGGCACCCGTCCGATCTCTTTCAAATACATCCGGACCGGATCATCCAGTGAGATCCCTTCCGGGAGGGAAAGATCGACTTCTTGGTCTTCCTCACCGTCACCAGCCTCATTGCCCTTGGGTTCCTCATCTTCAGCCACAAAATCAATGCCTTTATTGGTTAGCAGTTCATAGATCCCATCGATTTCCTCCGGCGCAAGATCAATTTGCTCAAAGGTGTCCATGATGTCCTTATACGTCACAACACCCTTTTTCTTGCCTAAAGAAAGGATCTCTTTAATTGCGGCTGCTTTAAGCGCTTCTTGTTCTTCATTCCCTTTCGCTTGCTCAGCAAAGGACAGATCAGGCTTTTTAACCTCTTTTTCTTTACTCACTTTTTCAATCATCCTTCCCAGAGAAAACCGGAGAAATTATTAAGCAAATAATCAAATTTTTTATGTTAAACCGGAGAAAGTCGGAAACTCTTCCCGGAGCTTCTTATGGAGTTCGTTTAATAACGCTAAGTTCTCTTGTAACTTGGCTGGGGAAGTACCTTCCGCCTGCTGTTCCAGGCTGACCGCCACCTCTTGCTGTAACCGGCGGATCTCGTCGGTTAGGCGGCGTTGCCGCAAACGTTGCAAACAACCCTCCAGGTCAACTGGCAAGGGGTTCATCTGGTTTTCGGTCAACAGTTCCACATAAAGGGCGCGCGTTTCCGGAGGAAAAGCACTGGCCGGTGGGGGCCACTCTCCGGAAAGATCCCATTCCATCAGTTGCTGCCGTAGGATTTCATAAAGCGGGGTGGAAAACCCAAACTCTATTAACGTTCTTTTTATTCGCGCAAAATAATCTTTCTCCTGCAAACAGCCACGTAAAAGTTGTCTTTCCAGTTGTAAAAGTTCTTTTTCTCCTGCCGGAGCTGCTGGTTGTGGCTGATCATCAGCAATACCATTAGTATGCCGCTGGTTGTTTTTTATATCCAAACGTTGTTTATTTTTCCTTAAATTGTACCTGTATATGCGCCACTGGTCATAAATCGTCGTTTCCGAAACCCCTACCGCCGCCGCGGTTTGCTTGAGATAGGCTTCCCGCATGATTTCGTTTTTAACCTGGGTAAGGAGGGGAAAAACCCGCTGGACCGCCCGGGCCTTGCCGGTCGGCGTCGCAAGATCCGCATTCTCTAGAATATATGCCAGTTTGAAGGTGAAAAGGTCCACGCTTTCCGCCATGTACCGCCGAAAACCCGCGGCACCTTCCTTCTTCAGCAGGGAATCGGGATCCTCGCCGGCCGGCAGGCGGATTACTCGGACATCCGCCCCCGCCGCCGCCAGTAAATCCAACCCCCGGATCGTCGCCGCCTCCCCCGCCGCGTCGGCGTCGTAGGCAATGAACACTTTATCGCTATAACGCTTCAAAAGGCGGACTTGTTCCGGCGTCAAAGCTGTCCCGGAAGAAGCAACCACCTCATCAATCCCTTGTTGGTGGGCTTGGATCACATCCATATATCCCTCAACCACAATCACTTGGCCCCGCCGGCGAATCCCTTCCCGGGCCTCCGCCAGCCCATAGAGGGAACGGTTTTTCTGATAAATCAGCGTCTCCGGGGAGTTGAGGTATTTGGGTTGTCCATCCCCTAAGAGCCGTCCACCGAAACCAATAATCCGCCCGCGCGGATCGGTGATGGGAAAAAGCAGCCGGTCGCGAAACCGGTCATAGAAACCTTCGGCCCCACCGCAGACCAGTCCGGCCTTTTCCGCCTCATCAAGGGCAACTCCTTTTTTCCGGAAGAGGCCGACCAGCGCAGTCCATTGGGGCGGCGCATAACCCAAGCCAAACTTTTCCGCCGCCGCCCGGGTGATACCGCGGGCTTCCAGATAAGCCACGGCTTTCGTCCCGGTCTTGGTCTGCCAGAGAATCTTCTGATAGAACGCGGCGGCAAAGGCGTTTAAGCGATAAAGCCGTTCCCGTTCTTCTTTCTGTTTTTTCCCCGTCGGCGAAAGCTGGACCTCCGGCAGTTGGATATTCGCCCGCTCGGCCAATAAGCGGAGGGCGGGTCCGAAAGTCAGGTTTTCGATCCGCATGATAAACGTGAGGACATCGCCCCCAGCACCGCAGCCAAAACAGTAGAAAAGCTGTTTCTCCCGGCTCACGGTAAAGGAAGGGGTCTTCTCGCTATGAAAAGGACACAAACCGGTGAAGGACCGACCACGTTGTTTCAGGTTAACATACTCGGAGATCACTGCAACAATATCATTATTCTCTTTTACGTCGCTAATAATCTTTTCGTTTGTTAACCGATCCATTTTCTTCACCTATTGGCTTATTCGTCCCCCCAGGCAGATCTCCTCTTTATATACAAGAAGATCGTTTCAGTCAACCGTAATCACCTTCGTGATCACCTGGCCGGAGTAGCCCAGTTCACCAAGATCCTGTCCTTCGTAAATCATGCGCAGTCCGCCCGCATTACCAATTCGTAAGGATACATCCGCGGTTAGGAGCCATTCCCGCCTTTCACCGGGGGAAAGGGTGCCTTCAAAGATTAAGTCGCGGGACGGCAACCGGTAAAGACCAAGCCAAACCACCTCGCTGGCCTCAACAACCAAACGTCCTTTGTCGGCGGGCAAAACCGCTGCCGGTTCGACCGTCCCCGCCGTGCCCTGATCCCCTTCTTGTCCTTCTGTCCCTGTCTGGCCGCTGTTTTCGGCGGAGACCGCAGCCGACTCCGGAGCGGCACCAGCCGCCTCCGCGGCCCCTTCCGCAACCACCACCGGGGTGTCATCGGTCACAGGCCCCGCGGTTGGCTTTTGCGTAAAATATCGCCCAACCGCAACCCCGACCACCAAGACCAGGCCGACACTGGCCATAACCAGAAGGTTAGCTTTCTTTTGTCCCCGGTCGGTTCCCACCGGGGTTTGCCGCTTTACAGTTCCCCCAAAAGAAGCGGTGCCTTCGGTTTCTGCCTCCGCTTCGTGGTCGGTTTCTTCCGCGGCCTCCTGTTTTTTTCGCGCGTTATACTGGGCGAGAACCTGTTCTTCATCCAAACCCACATGTTTAGCATAGTTAATAAGAAAACCACGCACATAGACTTCTCCCGGAAGCTTGTGAAAATCACCCGCTTCCATGGCTTCCAATTGCTGATACCGAATCTTGGTCGCCATCTGTAGATCCGACAAGGACAACCCTTTTTCTTCGCGCGCTGCTTTTAACATTGCTCCGATCTCTTTCACTTATTGTCCCTCCTAAGCAAAGCGCCTGCTAAATGCAGTTATCTTGTTGCAAATAATTCGTGGAATCGACCCCAACTCCTCCTGCAAAATAAAGTCAATCGCTCAGGCGTCGTTCTTTCTCAACTCTTCCAACTGGCGGCGATTGATCAGCACAGTCCGGGGTTTACTCCCTTCATGCGGGCCGACAAAGCCTTTTTCTTCCATAGTGTCAATCAGCCGGGCCGCCCGCGTATAACCAATCCGAAAACGCCGTTGTAATGAAGAAGCGGAAGCTTGTTCCTGATCAATCACCAACTGCACCGCATCCCAGAACAGTTCATCTTCTTCCGCTGCCAGGTCACCCCGGGCCTCCGGCGCCGGGGGATTGGTTAAGGCCTCCACATACTCGGGAGCACCTTGCCGCCGCCAATGGTCGGTGATCATTTTAATCTCCTCATCCAAGACCAAAGCACCTTGCAAGCGGATGGGTTTCAAAGCACCCACCGGTGCAAAGAGCATATCGCCCCGGCCCAATAACTGTTCGGCCCCGGCGCTATCCAGAATCGTCCGCGAGTCCACCTGCGAAGAAACGGCAAACGCAATCCGGGACGGAATATTCGCCTTAATTAGACCGGTGATCACATCCACCGATGGCCTCTGGGTGGCCACCACCAGGTGAATCCCGGTTGCCCGCGCCATCTGGGCCAAACGGCAGATGGCGTCCTCCACATCGACCGGGGCAACCATCATCAAGTCGGCCAATTCATCAATGACCACAACCATATAGGGCATGGGAAGCTCCTCCGCCTTCACCGTCCGGTTATAGCGGGCGATATCCCGCACCCCTTTTTCAGCAAACGCCTTGTACCGCGCCTCCATCTCGGCGACAACCGCTTTGAGCACCGCAGCCGCTTTTTTCGCCTCGGTGACCACCGGCGCGGCCAGATGGGGAATTCCATCGTAAACCGATAGTTCCACCCGTTTCGGGTCGATCAAAACCAATTTTACCTCCACCGGTGAAGCCCGGTACAAAAGGGAAATTAGTAACGTGTTCAGACAGACACTTTTCCCGGAACCGGTCGCCCCCGCAATCAAGAGGTGGGGCATCTTATCCAGATTGGTTACACTCGGTTCCCCCGTGATGTCAACCCCCATGGCGATCCCCAGTTTCCCAGCGCTCCAAAAAGCGCGGGACTCAACGACTTCGCGGAGGGTAACCGTCCGCGCTTCCTGGTTCGGCACTTCAATCCCCACCGCCGATTTTCCGGGAATCGGCGCTTCAATCCTTAAACCCCGTGCCGCCAATGCCAAAGCAAGATCATTGGCCAGATTCACGATCCGGCTCACTTTCACGCCTGGAGCCGGCTGGATTTCGTAGCGGGTAATGACTGGCCCCTGATGGACCGCGGTGACCTGAGCCTGTACGCCAAAAGAGGCCAGCGTCGCCTCCAGTTGCTCCGATTGGTCCAGTAGTTTCTGATTCCGCCGGGGCCGGGGTGGCGGCTGCAAAAGATCAAGGGCCGGTAACTGGTAGGGGCCCAATTGGCGACCACTTTTTACCGCCATCAGCGCCGGAGCCTCCCGTGGTGGCTGTTCTTTACGGCGGCGGGGTTCTTTGCGCCGTTCTTCCTTTTTACTCCGGGGCGCCCGTGGCGGAAGAACCGCCTTTTCTTCTGTCGCCGCCGAAGCCTGTTCATAATGGAGATCAACCGGTGTTTTCCGTCGCCGGAAGAGCCCCAGAATTCTTTGGCCGATTCTTTTTTTAAGGTCAGCCAAAAATTGAAGCAAAGGGCGGTCAAGCATGAGAATGACCGCAATCAACAGCAACAAGCTTAAAACCACCATCGTCCCCAAGACGGAGAAGATCCGGTTCAATCCGTACAATATAGCGCTGGCCACCGCCCCACCGCCTTCTTGATAACCAAAGGGCAACGGTTCCAGCGGCACACCGACCGAAAGCAGATGAATCAGGAGAATCCCCCAGAAACAACCGATAATAACCCCCACATAACGGTAGGTCAAAGAAAACTTACGGTGATTTTTCAGTAATTGCCAGCCTAAGGCGGCAAAAAGTACTGGTAAAAGAAAAGAACCTTTCTTGCCCGTGACCGTATATAAAACCCGGCGGACTGCTTCGCCAAAGCTCCCCGTCTCTTTCATCTGTAAAGACAGAAAAAGCAAAACGGCCAAGCCTAAATAGACTACGCCGAGGATCTCCGTTTTTAACTCTTTCTGCCGGTCACTCCGTTCTGAACGGTTTTCGGTCTGGGACGGTCGCCCCTTTTGTTTTTTCGCCATCCTCAGATCAGCTCCTCCTTCCCTACCAGCGTCACTTCCGCCATATTGGCGGCATGATCCGCCACCCGTTCTAAACTAGCCAGCAGATCCAGGTAGGTAATGCCCGAACCGGGCCAACACCGGCCTTGATTGAGCCGGTTGATATGGTTCTGACGCATCTCTTCCTGTAGCTTATCGATGGCGATCTCCCGCTCCAACACTTGTCGCGCGAGAACCGGGTCGTCTTCTTCCAACGCAATCAGGGCTTTTTTGCAAATATCCAACACTTTATCGTAAAGCAGCCCGATCTCGTCCATCGCCACCTGCGAAAAAGGCAGTTTCTCCTCCACCTTCGCCTGAGCATACTCGCCGATATGTTCCGCATGATCCGCGATGCGCTCCACATCATTGATCACTTGAATTAGCCCGGCCAAATACCGGGATTGCGGAGCCGTGAGGATATTCTCCGATAGTAAATTGGAAAGATAAAGGATGATCTGCCGGCGCCTTTCATCCACAATATCCTCTTTTTTGGCAATATCCTTAATCGCCGAAGACTGGCCTTTAAAAAAGGCAATCCGGGCAAAATAAAGCATGTCAATGGCGATCTGCGCGGTTCGCATGATCTCTTTGGCCGCCCCCCGCAAAGCCAAACCCGGAGTTGGATAAAACTTCTCGTTCAAGTATTTCCGCTCGGTGCCCACTTCCTCCTGATGCCGCCAAGACCCGGTCACCCGATCACTCAGAAGCCGGGCAACAGGACCGGTCAGGGGTAACCAAATAAGGACCATGACTAAATTATACAAGGTATGCGCCATAGCGATCTCTTTCGTCATCACCCCGGCACCGGTCGGTAACAAACCGGTCGGTAAGGAAGAAAAGACAAGCTCTTTTCCGGCATCAATCAGGCCCCAAAGTTGAAGGGAAGCCCAGCTGGCCGCCGCCGCCAAGGGTACGCGGAAAAGAAGGAAGCCCAGCGTTGTTGCGCCCATAATCAACCAATGGGCCCAGACGGCTCTTTTCGTTAGAATATTACTTTTAAGCGCCGCAACGGTGGCAATCACCACAACACCAAACCCCGTCCCCAGTAAAAAAGGTAAAATCTCCGATAAAGACAGAAAAACGTTCTCCTGCCCACTCAAAGCCACCTGTCGGAGGAAGGCTTGTAAAAGACCGATGATGGCGATGTTGTTTTGCACCAAGGCCGTGGAGAAAAAACCGAACAAGTATCCGTATAATGGCGAAAACCGGATTTGCATTAAAACTGCTTGTAACAGCGAATTTTCAATCACCGGTTTCATTGCAACCGTCATTGTATTTAAACCGATAAAAACTAAACCAAAACCAAGCGTGGTAAACCCAAGATACTGGATATGGTGTTTCTTGCCAAAAGTATACAGTAAAAAACCGAGGCCAACAGCGAGATAAGCATAGCTTCCAATCTGAAATGACGTCAAGTGGACCAAGAGGGTCGCCCCCAGATTAATACCGAGCATTACACAGATCCCTTGTTTAAGCTGGATCAACCGGGACCCCAAAAGCCCAATCAGTAAAACCGTCGCCGCTCCCGTCTCTTGAAGGGCCAGCGTCATCAAAAAGCCGGTCCCCATGGCGACCAGCGGATTGTTGGTCTTTTCCATAAACCGGTATATCTTGTTGCCCGCGATGTTTTGAAAACCCATCCCCATCAGAGCAAAGCCCAGTAAAAAGAGACCAAGGCCGCCAGCCAAGCCGAAAATTATCTCTTGCATCACGCTTGCCATATTGCCTCCTATGAAAGTCGGATCTTTTTAAGCTTTACTTCGTTTCCACTAGTACTTTCTCCTCCCCTTGACCAGACCCGATCTTAAAGAAAAAACCTCTCTTTAAGAGGTTTTAAGCGGTTTTTAACTAAACAATTACATTCCCCGGTGTCCAACGGGGGTCCAGGTAATCGGCGGGGTCCGTACTGAGCAGACGGGCAATCACCTGTTCGCCCCGGTTATTGACGGTAACAAGCACCTTTTTGCCCTCAACCTCGAGCTCACGCCATTGTTCCGGTTTTTCCATCCCCTCCTCCTCTGCGAGGACCACCGCTAAGGGGTAAATCGAATAAAAAAGCATTTCTTCACCTCGTTTGTACCCCGGCTTCCTTTTGCTGGACCAACTCCCGGAGCTTACGCAAGCACTTATCGATCCCACCGATCTCATTGATCAACCCGGAACTGACCGCATCTTTCCCGACCAACACCGAACCGACATCGCGGACCAGATCACCGGTACGGAACATCAATTCCCGGAACTTCTCTTCCGTAATCGCCGAATGACTGGTGACAAATTTGATGACCCGGTCCTGCATTTTTTCCAGATATTCATAGGTTTGCGGTACGCCAATCACCATTCCGGTCAGCCGGATCGGGTGGATTGTCATGGTGGCGGTTTCGGCGATGAAGGAATAATCAGCCGCCACCGCGATTGGGACGCCGATGGAATGTCCCCCACCCAGGACCAAAGAGACTGTTGGTTTAGAGAGGCTCTCCAGCATTTCGGCGATGGCCAGTCCGGCTTCCACGTCGCCCCCGACGGTGTTCAGGATCACCAGTAACCCTTTGATCCGTTCGTTCTGTTCGATCGCCACCAGTTGCGGAATGATGTGTTCATACTTGGTCGTCTTGTTTTTGGGCGGTAGGATCATATGCCCTTCAATCTGCCCGATAATCACCATGGTATGGAGATCGGTCCCCGCTGCTGGCGGGGGTGCCATCTGCCCCAGTTGTTTCAGGCTCTGCAACGCCAACCGCTGACGACGGGGCGCATTCGGCTTCGCCTCTTCCCCTTCCTGATCCGTCTCTCCCGGCGGGGCCGCTTCGTTGTTACGGTACAAAAAGCCCAATTCCGCGCAATCCCGGTCCCATCTTCCTCGGATCTTGTACTTCAAAATATCCCCCCTGTCATTCCCTCCCGTTGGTCTCCCCCTATTATTTGCTTCTGGCCGGAAAATAATACTGCTTTTTACCACATCCGCCCTGTAGAGTGCGCCAGGGACATCGGTCATGCTCCTTGCATAAGATGAAAAGCAAAAACTACGAAAGCGGGGTTAGTCTTGAAAGCGCTTCTTCTTTGTGGTGGTGAAGGAACGCGTCTCCGCCCCTTCACCCATACCCAGCCGAAAGCTCTTCTTCCCCTCGCCCACCAACCGATTTTATTCCACATCCTCGACACCCTGGCTGCCACGACCATCCGCGAGGTTGTGATCATCATTGGGCCCAACGGAAAGCCTATTGTGGAGCTTCTACGTAAAACCAATCCGTGGGGGTTCGATTTCACCTTCGTTGACCAACCTAAGCCACTGGGTCTGGCCCATACCGTCCTGCTGGCCCGGGAAGTACTGGGTAACACCCCGTTCCTAATGTACCTGGGCGATAACGTGTTGGACGAACCGCTCCGCCCCTTGGTCAACCGGTTTGTACGCGAAAAACCCGACGCGCTCCTCCTCTTAAGGCGGGTCAAAAATCCCCGCCACTTTGGGGTCGCCCGGATCAACGGCCAAAACGTCGTCCATGTAGAAGAAAAACCGAACGAGCCCCAGAGCAACCTGGCGCTGGTTGGCGTGTACCTTTTTTCTCCCGCGATCCACCAGGCCGTCCAGGTAATTAGCCCTTCTCCCCGGGGTGAACTGGAGATCACCGACGCAATCCAGCAGTTGATCGCCGAGGGCAAAAACGTAGCCTACCATCTCTTTTCCGGATGGTGGAAGGATACGGGTACCGTAACCGACCTCCTCGCCACCAACCAGTATTTACTGAAAAAGTTGACGTCCGCCGTCGACGGTGAAGTGAAAAAGTCGACGGTCAAAGGGGTCCTGAGAGTGGCAAAAGGGTCGACGCTGAAAAACTGTCGGGTGAAGGGCCCGGTCACGATCGGGGCCGGCTGTCGGATTAGCGGTGCGACACTCGGCCCTTATGTGGCCATTGGTGATGGTGCCGAAATTGTCGACAGTAACATAAGTCATTCGCTGGTCTTCACCGACGCCCACGTGAAAGGGGTGACGTTCACCAACAGCATAATCGGGGAAAGGGTCCGCATCAGTGGTCAACAAAAAACGGCCCCCGTCCGTTCGCTGCTGGTCGGGGCCGATGCCATCCTGGAACTTTAGCCAGAAGGAAGTTGGACTTGTGTTTGGCTTGTCGTCCACTGGTTTTGGTTTTATCCTTCAACATAGTTGCTCGCCTCACCCCGCTTTGATTTGATCTACTTCGTAAAGCAATCTTTTGTCGCTGGCGTGAGCGACTTGACGGTTACCAGCGCGGGTGCTTATTTGGCGACAAATATTCGGCAGAAACAGGAAGGAGGAAGTGATGAAAGAGACGGTTGATCTGATCGTCGTCAATTACAACACCAAAAAACTTTTAGCCGCTTGTTTAGCCAGCCTCCGCCGGTTCAGTGGCGCGCCTGAAACTTATCGTCTTTGGGTGGTGGATAACGCCAGCACCGACGGGAGCGCGGCCTTCATCCGTAGCTTGCCCTGGGTAACCGGGCTTTTTAACCGTGAAAACCGGGGATACGCCGCCGCATGTAACCAGGGAATCAAAGCCGGAAACGCTCCGTACATCTTTATTCTGAACAGTGACACACAAGTGACGGCGGGTTGGCTTCCCCCGCTGATTGCGGCCTTACAAGACCCAGAGGTGGCCGTGGTTGGACCCCGTTTGGTCAACCCCGCTGGTTACCTGGTCGGGGTCGGGGTGGTTGGTGACGAAGCCGCGCCCCAGATCCGCGGTTGGGGCGTCCCCGACGATCCCACCCTTTTTACCGAACCCACGGCCTGCCTCAGCTTATGCGGTGCCTGTCTTGGCCTGAAAAGAACGCTCCTGCCGGAGCTGGGTTATTTTGACGAGAACTACTTCCACTACTTCGAGGAGACCGACTATTGTTACAACGCCCGCCGCCACGGGTATAAAGTACTTTATGTTCCCACCAGCCGCGTTGTTCACCTGGTCAACGGCAGTTGTCGTAACCAACGGCGCTTACAAGCTTATTTTCGCCAAAGCAAAGCTTATTTCGACCGGAAATGGCGAACCGGGGAGGAAAAGCATGAACTACCCTAAGAAACAAAGCCTATTGGCAATGCTGGTCGTCCGGAATGAAGCCGACCGTTTCTTACAGCCGGTTTTAGACCGGCTCAGTATCTTGGTCGATGGCATTGTCATTCTGGACGACGCCTCCACTGACCATACTCCCGCGCTCTGCCGGGCCCACCCGCGGGTAGTCCGGTTCGAGCGCTTGTCCGCGCCCCTTTTTTTTCATGATGAAGCCAAACTCCGGGAAAAACTATGGCATCTGACCGTCGAGCTCAACCCGGACTGGATCCTGGCCATCGATGCCGATGAGATCTTCGAAACCCGGAGCAAACAAGCAATCCTTACCTTTTTACAACAGACCCAGTATGAACTGATTACTTTCCCCGTCTACCACTTCTGGGGCGATCTCCGCCATTACCGGGTCGACCGTTGGTGGCACCCGGCCCGGGGGCGCACTGCCTGTCTGTACCGCTACCAAAGGTACCGAACGTACCACTGGGCACCCCGCACCCTGCACTGCGGGCGTCTACCGCAAGAAGCCTACTGGACGCCCCGGTTAGATAGCGCCATCCCCCTTCTCCACCTCGGGTATGCCCACCGCCGGGAGCACCAGGCGAAATACCGGCGTTACCTTTACCTCGACCCGCAGGGGGAGTTCTGTCCGTTGGTCCACTACCAGTCAATTCTATATTCCCGCCCGGAGCTGCGGTGTTGGCGGGGGGAAGATGTGGAGGCCTTGTTATGGAATTAAGCATCATTATTGTCAATTACAATACCCGTCCTTTTCTGCAACGGTGCCTGGCGACACTGGCCACCACGACAACGCTCCCCCACGAAATAATCATTGTTGACAACCACTCCACCGATGATTCCGCCGCCTGGCTCCACTCCTTAAACGCCCCCCACACCCGTGTCATCTTCAATTCCGAAAACCGGGGCTACGCGGCCGCCTGTAACCAAGGCCTCGCGCGTGCCACCGGCCGTTATCTGGTGACGATGAATGCAGATGTCATCACCCCGTTGAACTGGGCAAACCGGCTCATATGGCATCTAAAGCAACATCCTCTAACCTTAATGGTTGGTCCCAAAAGTCTGGGGATTGGGGGCAAGCAATGGGCCGGTCCCCAGGCATTCTCCCGTCACTTACCGGCCGCCGACCGTAAATTTGCCGCCCTTTACGCCCGTCAATCCCAGCGCGCCAAGTTTCTCATCGGCTGTCTGGTCCTTTTTGACCGCCGCTTACCCGCAAAGATCGGTCCTTTCGACGAAAAGCTGGCTTTAGGCGCTGATGACTTTGATCTGGCCCTCCGGATTCGCGAAAAAGGCTACCAGTTGCGGATCGCCTGTGATGTCTTGATTGAGCACACGGTCCATGCTTCTTTTGACCGTAGTGACCCGGTGGTAAACGAAAAACTGGCCACGGCCAGTTGGGCGCATTTCAACCGGAAATGGGCGTCTTACTTAGCACAATACGGATGGGAACGGTTGTTTGAGGACAAAGCACCGGTTTTCCCGGGGGAACAAGCCTTTATTTAATACTCCGGGGAGGCTCAAAGGTCCAGATCCCTTCTTGCTGTAGGTAGCCATCGTGAAAGGAAAAGGCCACCGGCCTTCGCACACTGACCCGTGCCCAATAGGATGTGGGCAGTTTGGCCACCTCCGCAAAGATCCGCTGTAAACGGTGGTGATAAGTATGCTCCCGATAGGCCCTTTGGTGCGCTGCGTCGCCGATCTGGCGGCGTAGTTTTGTTTTACCCAGGTAGTATTTGATTTTATCCGCCAAATCATCGGGGTTGGAAAAACTGACGATCTCTTTGCCTTCGGTAAAATATTTAAAAAGATCCGGTCGCGTCGCATCGACGATCTGAAAAGCGCCACAGCCCGCTAGCGCAAAGGCCCGATCGTTAGGACTGGTCGCCCCTACGCCCCGGCTATTTCCGGACGGTGGATTAACCGGATCGCGGTGGATGTTCAGATTGATCTTGGCCCCGTTAAAATATTTCTGCACCTCGTGGAAATCATGGATCACCGGTTGCACGAATTTCCGCAGATCCGGGTGTAATTCCCCCCAACGGTCCCAGACCCCGATTAATTTAACGTTCAATTTCTTGAGGAAGGGCGCAATCGCGTTCAGGACCTTCAAGCGATTGGGAAACCCCATCCCCACAAAACAGAGATCACTGCGGTATTCTTCCGCTGTCTTCAGGCGCCGATGAACTTCGGGATTACAACACCAGGGCAGATAAAAGACCCGGGGGTGATTATATTCGGTGACAGCCTGCCGTTCGTTGGTAAAGACCAGATCATAGGCTTCAACCATCGGACCACGGTGCAGATCGATCTCATAGGGATCTTCCACTAACCACAGAACCGTTTTCACCCCTAAGGAACGGGCATAATGGACCTGTTCCAGCGGAGTACGGTTCCCATGCACCACCAATAACACTTCGGGGCGAAACTCCTTGATGAGGCCGGAAGAAAGCTTCCGTGGGCCGATCTGCCGCACATGATGCTTCATCTTTTTTAGGGTCACAAAGATATCATAGGCGTAGCGGTAGTGAAAGCCCATTGCTCCGGAATCAACAAACAGGACCCTCATCTTCTTTCCTCCTTCGGTCATTAACCGTTTTCTGATTCGGAATATCGGAATATTATATGAGATCAATCTTTTTGAAGGAACAACTTGTTCCAGTAAAAGGCCCTTCTACCAGGGATCCCGCCATATACCGCTACGAATTCCTTTACCTAATCGTATTCTTGAGAACCCTACTTGGAAAATGCCTTGACCACATCACGCCAGACACAGCGAAGCCGTACACTAAAGAAAAGAGGTACCAGAAAGGATGAGCAGGTTGCGATTTTCAATTATTATTAATTGTTATAACACCTTACCTTTGATAAAAAAATGCCTCGAAGCAGCGCTGGTCAGCACGGACCAAAACAGCGAGATCATCCTGATCAATAACCATCCACCCTACACGGATGCCATGACCTTTCTGCACGAGTTCAAACACCCCCGGGTCCGCATCCTGGATCCGGGACAGAACATCGGCTGTATGCCCGGTTTCCAATACGGTGCCGAACATGCCCAGGGCCAATATCTTGTCAAGCTGGACGATGATGTACTCGTTCCCAATAAAAATTGGACCGCCGCGATGTACCAGGCCTTAAAGGACTTCCCAAAGCTGGCCTATGTTGCGCTCCTTCCCGCCGCGATCCAAGGACACCCGCGTCAACAGGTGAAAAAGGCCGGTTATACCCTGGAGTTCCGGCGCAGTACTATACTTTTCTGGTGCATGATGATCGATAAACAGTTATGGCGAAAACACTTTTACTTAACCGATCTCCCCCTCTACGGCGTAGGAGAACGGCATTACGAGCGGAAAGCAAATAAGCTTGGTCTCAAGAAAGCCTATCTGACTTCCCACATTTGCACCAGTTTAGGACGGACGGAAGAGTCAGATCCGCTTTATGGGGCCTGGAAACTTTTCTATGTTAAAAAGAAGGAAGCTCGAAGCGACTTTGAGACCTGGAAAAAAAGTTTTGTCCTCGGCCCGGCGGAAGCGGAAATCATGCGGCGGTTCGGTTACCCTGAGCACCAGATCGCCGAGGTTCGCACTTTGCTCAGCGCCGCGCAAGAAGCGGCACAAAGCCGGTCCACCCCAGAAGGAGGAGCAAACCATGTCCCTTAAGGATTTTCCTGACAAGAAGCTCCTCTCCGAATTAGAAGTCTTACGGAAAATTCACCGGGCCCTCCGCGAACAGAAACCTTTTTCCCTGGTCCGGATCGGCGATGGTGAAAATATCGTCCTCGCCCAGGGTAAATTCCTCAGCAACGAAGAACTGGAACAGACCTACTGGGTGCGGGATAGCCGTACCGGAAGAAAAGGAGTAGACCTCCCCAACCTCACCCTTCGCGACCGGATGTTGAAGGGGATCAAAGCGGCCGATGTTGTCGGTATCTGTCGACAGCAGAACGATGAAGTCTCCGCACCAACCAGATTTAAACGGGCCCTCACCAATAGAATCTTCGATTATTACAACTTACAGCCCCGCGAACTCTGCTATGTCTTCTGTAACCGCAAGATGGTCTCTTACCGCTATTTCTGGAAGATTATCCACCAATACCGAACTCTTCTCATCTCGAAGTGGGCCGATGAATACGCCAAACAGATAACCAGCAAATACGCGGATCTACCCCCACAGATCGTGGGGACCATCAATTTTGAGCATTATGACCAAATCTCCACCGTCCTCAAAAAAGTAGGTAAATACGAATTTGATCTGGCCTTAATCTCCGCCGGGGTCAACGCGGTGATTCTCGCCCCGGCCATTGCCAAGCGCTACAACAAAGTAGCGATTGATTTCGGGAAAACCATGATGTATACGGTCCGGCCCAACAACCGCATTCGTCCCTGGAATCCCCAGACCAAACCGGCCAAAGACAATCGGGAGAAAGCCTAACCAGACTGGAGTTGGTCTGACCGGCTAGCCCCAGAAAACCCTGCCCCTCACTGCCGAAGCCCAGGCCAGTTTGAAAGGGGATGATAATGGTGAAAACCCATGTTGATCTTGTAATGGTCACCTACGAGAGCGCACTTTCCTTGCCCACCTTTTTCCAGTCCTTACGGCAATCCACCAAACTGCCTTTTCGTTTATTGGTGATCGATAACAACAGTCAAGACCAGAGCAAGGCTTATTTACAATCAAAGGCACAAGATCATTTTTTCCGCCACAAAATGCAGTTAGTTTTCAACAAAAAGAATCTCGGTGTGGCGAAAGCCTGGAACCAGGCGGTAAGGATGACTTCCAGCCGGTATATTGTCTTCTTAAACCCCGATCTCAAGTTTACCCGGGACTGGCTCCCTAAATTAATACAAAGCGCCGCACGGCATAAAAAAGCAATGGTCGTTGGGGCAAAAATTCTCAACCCCGACGGCTCCATTTACCATGCAGGTGCCGATGGTAAAATCCGGGGCAAAGGACAAAAGGACCGTCCGGGCCTCTTGGACCAGGAAAAAAAGGTCCGCTGGGTCCAGGGCAGCTGTTTTCTGGTCAAACGCGAAATTTTCACCAAAATCGGGGGCTTTGACGAACAGTTCTTTATGTACGGCGAAGAAGTTGATTTTTGTTGGCGGGTGCGAAAAGCCGGTTATGAAGTGCTTTATGCTCCCGTCCCCATCTACCATTACCGACAAGGAGCAAACATCACCCGCAAAGAACGGCTTAAACTCCGTCAACGCAGCGCCCAGTTGTTAAGGGCAAAGTGGAAGAAAAAGTAGCTTCCTCCTGGCGGAATTGTTTTTTTATCCCATCCCCTTCATTCTGCAATAAAAATAAGATGAATGAGTAGAGGAGAGTTGGAAAGAAAGACGATTCCATCGGAGGAGATAAAGAGTGAAAATAACGGTAATCGGTTGCGGTTATGTTGGTCTAGTTACGGCTGCTGCTCTGGCCGAAGCCGGACACTGGGTAACGGGCGTTGACCGCGACCCGCTAAAGATAAATAAACTACGCCGCCAAGAAGTCCCGTTCTACGAGAAAGATTTGGAACCCTTACTACGCCGCCACGCAAAAACCGGACGGCTAAGCTTCACCACCAGCCTGGGCCTGGGGGTAGCCAATTCCCAGATCATTTTCATCGCGGTCGGAACACCACCCTTGAGCGACGGGGCGGTTGATCTTAGCCAAATCGAAGCCGTCGCCGCCGAAATCGGTCCCCAGCTTCATAGTTATACGGTAATCGTCAACAAATCCACCGTCCCGGTGGGTACCACCCAGCGCATCAAAGCCATCATTGGTCAGCACACCCGCCGCCCGGTTCCTTTTGACGTCGTCAGTAATCCGGAGTTTCTGCGGGAAGGTAATGCGGTCTATGATTTTATGAATCCAGACCGCATCGTCATCGGCGCCGATTCACCCCAGGCCTTCAAGCTCATGGAGGAGATTTACCGGCCTTTACTGAAAAAAAAGATTCCTTTAATCCAAACAAACCCGGAGACCGCCGAACTGATTAAGTATGCGTCCAACGCCTTCCTGGCCACTAAAATCTCGTTCATCAACGAGATCGCCGAGCTATGTGAAGCCGTCGGTGCCGATCTACCAACAGTGGCCCGTGGTATGGGCCTGGACCACCGGATCGGGCCCGAATTTCTTGCCGCCGGACCGGGTTATGGCGGTTCCTGTTTTCCGAAAGACACCAAAGCCTTAATTCACCTTGCCCGAACCCACGGCAAACAAGTTTCCATCGTCGAAGCGACCGATGCGGTAAACACCCGCGTCCAAAAGAAGATGTTGGCAAAGATCATCCGCACCCTCGACCCACCTACCGGAAAGACCATTGCCGTTTTCGGTCTGGCCTTCAAGGCCAATACGGATGATCTGAGGGATTCGCCAGCTTTACCGATTATCGAGGGCTTACTACGTGCCGGTGCCCAGATCCGGGTCCATGACCCGAAAGCTTTAGCCGCCGGAAAAGGGGTCTTCGGCGACAAAATCACCTACTGCGAAGATGAATATACTGCCGCCCAAAACGCGTCGGCGGTAGTGATCGTTACCGAGTGGGAGCAGTATCGCCAGCTTAACCTGGACTTATTAAAAGCCAAAATGGCCCAAGCCATCGTCATTGACCTCCGGAACCTTCTACCTCCGGAACAGGTCCGCGCCCATGGCTTTATCTACGAAGGCATCGGCCGCGGCAGCAAATAAAGGATGTGGTAAGCGTATGGGAAAATATCTGCTTTACAGTGAGGACCCGGCCGGTTTCGTCGCCTTAAACGTCCTCAAAGAAAAACAACATAGTGTTTTAGGGGTGATCGATTGTTCGGGACGCCTGATCCAACAGGCCCTCGATCAAGGATTCGCGGTCTGTCAAAACATGGAGATCCTGCCCAATGAAGCCCTAAACCAGGTAGACGGGATCATGATCGGCGTGGCGACCGAACCGTTAGCCACCCAACTGAAGAAAGAATTGAAAGCCAAGTTCCCCCGAAAAAAGATCAGCACTCTGCTCGACCCGGAATACTTGCCGGATTATCTAGCGCTCCGGCAATCCTCCCTCGAGCAGTTGATCAACGGGGAAACACAAGTAATGCCGGTCCAATACGGTAAGGGGGATGTCTTGATCTATGCGGAAAACAAAGCCGAATCAAAACGGGCTCGACATGTCCTAGAAGCAAAGATCCTCACCTTTATGCAGTCTTTAATCAAACCCGAGATGATCATCTACGATATCGGCGCGAACATCGGCATCCATAGCCTGCTCCTGGCCCGGGCGCATCCCAATTGCCAAATCCACGCCTTCGAACCGGAAACTTTGAACTTCTGGAAATTACTGCGCAACATTGAGCTGAATAAACTGCACAACATCACCCCCCATCCGATTGCAGCTGGGGCAAAACAGGAAGTTCGGTTCCTGTCCCTCCAGGGTTATCTCTCCGGCCTTGGTCAGCATTCACTCCAAAAAACGGTAAGCAGCCTGACCACCCCGGTTGAAGTCTGGGATCTGGATACCTATACCCGCAAGAAAAAAATCGCCCGTCCCGATCTGGTCAAAATCGATGTGGAAGGCTTCGAATTACAAGTCCTAAAAGGGATGAACCACACGATTAAGGCAAAAAGACCCAGTTTTATCATTGAAGTCCATGAAGCCCTCACGGACAGAAGCAAGGTGGAAAGTTTTCTCAAAAAACACCATTATGAAATTAAAGAGATTGGTCGCCAGCGAAAAAGAGGCTTCCTCTACGCCAAACCCGGAAAGAAGCAAGCCAAAAAAGAAGGAGCCAGTAAAAAGAAATAAAGGCGAAGGCCCCCTCCTAATGCGGAGGGGGCCTTTAAGGTACGTTCGTTCAACGTTTGCAAAACAAAAACTCCGGAACTTGCTCCGGAGTCAAACCTTGTCATTATTTTGGTGGGAAAGGGGGGACTTGAACCCCCACGACCTAGAAAGGTCAACGGATTTTAAGTCCGTTGCGTCTGCCGGTTCCGCCACTCTCCCTTGTTTTTATAAAGTGGAGGCGGCACCCAGATTCGAACTGGGGATAAAGGTTTTGCAGACCTCTGCCT
>ERZ773359.2466-NODE-2466-length-23276-cov-5.413031_pt1 | contig 23276 bp, 23 predicted proteins | sample MGYA00374955_ERZ773359 | MGnify/ENA primary metagenome ERZ773359 (study PRJEB29098, sample SAMN04486028) | biogas fermenter metagenome | study: EMG produced TPA metagenomics assembly of the Biogas fermentation microbial communities from Germany - Plant 4 DNA1...
CTCGCTAACATGCCAAAACCTCTAGGCTATCTGCAAGCTAACCTTGGCATGTCTTAACGCTGCGTCTTTTTGTTCTTTTAACGCTACTACCCCTTAACGCTCATTTCCGTATTTGGGCAAGCTTTCTCTATACCCCAACTGCATTGCGTTTAGATGTAATTGTAACAGTCCTATGGACTGTTTTACTGTTTACTTCTGCCTTTTATTTGCCGGGCATAAAATATTTCGGGGGGATTGGGATGAGTAAAGCAAAAGCATATCCATTAAAAGACGGTCTCAACACAGGAATGAGTTATGCCATTCTGGCTAAGGCCGATCGTTTGCAAAAACGTAGGCATGCCTGGAAAGCCTGGCAGACTTTAAAGGATTTTGGCTGCAAAACTTATTTGGTTGCTCCGGACATAGAGCGATGGGCGGGAACTAAAGTGTTTCCGGATTTGGCGAGTTTACAGGATAAAGTAGATGTGGTAGTGCCTTGCTTGAGAAACGAATATCTGGAGGATTTAGTCTCAACCTGTGAGTCTATAAACGCCAAGTATATTTGGTTTCAGGAGAATAACGGCAGTCCGGAAATGGAGGAACAGTGTAGGGAAAAAGGAATTCGGGTTGTAAAGGGTTGTGTTCTGAAACATAAACAGTTTAAAAAACCATTGGCCTATTTTAATCCCTGTTATTGGCACGGCCGAAAGGAGAACAAGGTACCGGATAAATACCAAATCAGAGGGTGGAAATAAGGTATCTTGAATTAAGTTAAAAAATAACTGGCATACTAAGAACAAAAAATATTGGGAGGTTCTTAGTATGCTTAAATATAGTCTGCGCTTATTGACCATATTTTTGGTCTGGACATGTTTTATGCTCAGTATTGCTTTCCCTGTTCAGGCCGCCAATATTGAAACCTCTGCTGAGAGCGCTATTCTCATGGATGCCGAAACCGGCAAAATTCTCTATGAAAAGGAATCGCATAAAGAGCTTCCTCCCGCCAGCGTAACTAAATTAATGACCTTGCTGGTTGCTTGTGAGGCTATAGAAAATGGCAAAGCGGATCTCAAAGACACTGTGGTGGCCAGTGAAAATGCTGCTTCCCTAGGTGGGTCTCAGATATATTTAGAACCGGGCGAAAAATTTTCTTTGGAAGAGATGTTGATTGCCATTGCCGTAGGTTCAGCTAACGATGCCTGTGTGGCTGTAGCAGAACACCTTTTCGGAACTCACGAAGAATTTGTGGCGGCCATGAATGAAAAAGCTCAGGCTTTGGGCTTAAAAAATACTCACTTCGTAAATTCTTACGGCTTGCCGGCAGAGGGGCATTATACCAGCGCGTATGATATGGCGGTAATTGGCAGGGAAGCTTTAAAACACCCTTTGATTACTAAACTTACCTCTATCAAAGAATATGATCTGCGTAACGGGGAATTCAAGCTTTGGAATACTAATAAACTCTTATGGTGGTATGAGGGGACCGAGGGTTTTAAGACCGGTTGGACTCAAGAAGCCAAATATTGTTTAGCTTCAACGGTCAAAAGAGACGGGTTGAGACTTATTTGCGTGGTAATGGGCGTACCCCAGGTTAGAGGTCACTTTCAGGAATCCATGAAAATTTATAACTATGGCTTTGCCAACTATAAATATAAAGAATTTGCTCCCGCCGGTTCCAAACAGGGAGAATTGGCCGTTATCAAAGGTTCCCAAACTTCGGTTGAACTGGTCGCCGAAAAAGCCGTCGGTGCCTGCGTGCTTAAAGGTAAGGATAAAGACCTGAGAGTAGAAACAAAAATAAATCCTTCAGTAAACGCTCCGGTTACTAAAGGACAAAAATTGGGTGAAATTATTTTATACTGCGACCAAGAAGAACAGGGCCGTATCAACCTTGTTGCCAAGGAAGATGTGCCCAGGGCAAGCCTTTGGGAAATGTTGCAAAGAACCCTTAAAAACACTTACGGTATGGCAAGTTCCCAAATGCAGCCCTAATCACTTTTTGGTTCATTTTCCTCCTTGAGTATTTGCCTGAGTCGGTGCAAAGCTGCCCTTTCAATTCTGGAAATTTGCACTTGGGAGAGGTTCATGACTTTGGCAATTTCACTCTGGGTTTTATCTTCGAAAAACCTCAACATTAAGACTTTCTTTTCCCTGGCCGGCAACTTATCCAATACCTCTTTAAGAGCAATATTTTCAAACCAGATCGGTGAGTTTTCTTTTTCCACGCAAAGCTGATCTAAAACATAGATGGGATCGGAATCGTCTTGGTAAAGGGTATCATAAATTGAGGACGGGCTTTGTACGGCCTCTAGGGCCATAATTACATCTTCGCTTTCTACCCCGATATCCGCAGCAATTTCTTTAATTGTTGGATCTCTTTTCAATTTAACAGCTAGTTTTTCCCGGGAGCGATTAATTTTATAAACCAGTTCCTTATAGGAGCGGGGGACCTTAATCGGATGGTCGTCTCTCAGGAAACGTCTGATTTCACCGATTATCATGGGTACAGCGTAGGTAGAAAATTTCACGCCATAGGAAAAGTCAAATTTATCAATAGCCTTAATTAACCCGATGGTGCCGATTTGAAAAAGGTCCTCCAGTTCATATCCTCTATGGGCAAAGCGCTGGATTAAATTGAATATCAGTTTTAGATTGCAGTTAACCAGGCGTTCCCGGGCGTCAATATCACCTTTTTGGGCTTTTTGCAGGAGTTCCATCATTTCTGAGTCTGAAAGTAAGGGGAAACGGGGGAGGTTCATGTCCGATAGTCTTTGCATCATTGTGTATTACCTCCCTCTTTAATGAGAGGGTTCCAGGTTCTTAAGGTACTTAGTCATAATTACTTTTGTACCCCGGTTGACTTCGGATTCAACTTTCACTTCATCCATGAAAGATTGCATAAAAATAAAACCAAGGCCCATTCTTTCCGGATCGGTGGAGTAGGAAGCCTGCATGGCCTGTTTTACGTCCGGTATACCGCAACCGGTATCAATCACTTGAATTGAAATTTTTTTCGGGCTTGATTCCACCTCCAAGGTGACAAAGGCCTCCGGATTATTCTTGTAACCATGAATAATTGAATTTGAAACAGCCTCGGATACAGCTACTTTTAATTCTTCCAATTCATTGATAGGCAGATTTAATTGCGACCCCAAAGCGGAAAGCAGCATTCTGGAGATTGTTACATTTTCCGGCAGACTGGAAAAGGTAAAGACCATTTTATTAACTTTCATTAGTTGTTACCCCTTTCGCATAGTTAGCATACTTTTTGCAAGGTTCTTTAAATTTTTTTCGCTTCAGGCCGTTTCTTTCGGTAAGAATTCTATAATTTTCGGCAAGCCTGACAATTCCATGATTTTATAAATATTAGGCGGAACATTGGCGATTTTGAGCTTTCCTCCCAGAGGAAGCAGTTTCTTATATCTTCCGAGAAGTACACCTAGACCCGAACTATCAATAAACGTTAGCTTTTCCATATGGAGGACGATATTTTTAATGCCTTTCTTATCTATTTCTATATCAATTGCTTCTTTGAGTTCATCGGCATTGTGCAGATCCAATTCGCCCTCAAGATAAACGTGGAGGGTTTGGCGTTCAATTCTCTTTCTCAATTTCTCAACACGCTCCTATATTCAAGTAGTAAAATCTATGTTCGACATGGCCCAGTAATTTCCTTTTTGTGCAGATTAGCTGATTTCCCCTAATTATTGCGAATAGCTTCATTTTTAGGCTTTAAAACTCTTAAGGTGGAATTTTTTGCTGAACATTCGGGAAATATACAACATGAAAGAGGTGAAATTAAGTGTCAAATTCTAATTTGCGTCCCCCGGTTATCAACCTGACTCCTGAAGAATACAAAACAATGGTTCAGAGAATTTCTCCTAAACCTAAGGCAATCAAAAATGCGGTACTGGCTTTTATGGTCGGCGGTTTGATTTGTAGCATAGGCCAAATACTCATTAATATCTATATCAATTATTTTGGGTTAAGCAAAGTATCAGCCCAAACCGCAGGAACTGCCACGCTAATACTTATAGGCGCACTTCTTACCGGCTTGGGAGTGTATGATAACATTGTTAGATTCGGGGGAGCCGGAGGGATAGTTCCGGTGACCGGTTTTGCCAATTCCATGGTTTCACCGGCGCTGGAATATAAAAGAGAAGGATATGTATTTGGGGTGGGCGGCAAGCTTTTTACCGTGGCCGGACCGATATTAGTTTACGGTATCGCCACTTCAATCCTTGTAGGGATTATATATGTGCTGCTAAGGCTCTAAAACATCTAAGCCAATTCATGCCGGCAATTCAAATTAGATTAAGCATGTTATTTATCAAAATCAATAAGCTGTAGTCTTAAGAATTTGGAATAAATGGAGATGACAAAATTGGGATCAAAAAAGGTAGGGAACCAAAGTATTATTTTCCAAAATCCTCCTTTTATTCTGGCCGGATATAATATTGTCGGACCAAAAGAAGGAGAAGGCCCCTTAAAGGACAGTTACGATCAAATTATGAAGGATACCTATAACGGTGAAAAGTCCTGGGAAAAAACCGAAGCCAAGATGCTGGAAACAGCATTAAGGGGAGTTGCCGATAAGGCGAAAGTAACTGTCGACTCTGTAGATTTTGTTTTAGCCGGGGACCTTCTGAATCAAATCATTTCATCCAGTTTTGCTGCCAGGCAGTTAGGGATTCCTTTTATTGGCTTGTACGGAGCCTGTTCGACAATGGCCCTATCTACGGCGTTGGGTGCCATGCTCATTGAAGGAGGATTTGCCGGCCAAGTGTTATGTGCTGCTTCCAGCCACCATGACACGGCCGAGAGACAATACCGGATGCCAACTGAACAAGGCAATCAGCGAGCAATGTATGCTCAGTGGACTGTGACCGGGGCAGGCGCCCTTTTGCTTGCTGCCAGCGGGACAGGTCCGAAAGTTACGTCAGCCACCCTAGGCCGGGTAATAGACTTAGGGACAACAGATACCAATAACATGGGGGCAGCTATGGCGCCGGCAGTAGCGGATACAATATTGAACCATTTTCAAGATTTAAACCGACAACCGGATTATTACGATCTCATTGTCACCGGAGATCTAGGAACAGTAGGTTTGCAGTTGCTAAAGGAAATTCTAAAAAAAAGCAATTTCCCCATGGGCAAAAACCTCTCCGATTGCGGTGTTATGGTTTTTAGCCCCAAACAGGATATCCATGCCGGGGGAAGCGGCTGCGGCTGTTCGGCGGTTGTTTTAAGCGGTTATATTTTAAATCAAATGAATAGCGGAGAATTAAAAAAAGTCCTGCTTATCGGCAGCGGTTCTTTGCATAGCCCTACTTCGGCTCTCCAGGGGGAATCTATTCCGGCTATAGGACATGCCGTATCTATTGAAATATCTTAACAGCATTTTACGGTCTAAAGAGGTGAAAATATGTTTGCCAATATTATTCCTGCCTTTATCGTCGGCGGGCTGATTTGTGTAGTTGGACAGCTGTTTATGGATTTAACCAAAGCAAATATCCAACCTGCCCATGTTCTGGTGAGCTTTGTTACTGCGGGAGTTGTGCTCGGCGGTCTTGGACTTTATGAGCCGCTGGTCAGAATTGGCGGGGCAGGTGCAACCATCCCTTTATCAGGCTTTGGCTATACCTTGGCCAAAGGAGCGATGGAAGGAGCTCAAAGCAGCGGGCTGTTGGGTGCTTTTTCCGGCGGTGTAGAAGCTGCCGCAGTCGGAATCGCCGCCGCAGTTATCTTTGGATATTTGACGGCCTTGGTATTTAATCCGAAAGGTTGATAAGAATGGCATTAACGGCAGAGACCACAATGAGTGTTTCCAAAAACTATCAAGAAAATATTGATTATTTAAACTCCAAGCTGGGGGTCCCGGACAGTTTTGATATTGTGCTCCGCGAAATGACCGTAGGGGGCAAAAAACTGGGTATTTACTCCGTAAACGGAATGGTTAGCCGTCCGGCAAGCAACATAATACTTGACACTTTTGTAGAAATAGAAAAAGCTGATTTGATAGTAAACACCTTAGAAAAATTGGTAAAATATAAAATCGCGGACTTGCAAGTTTCTGAAGTAGAAGCCATGGACGAAGTTATTTACTTTCTCTTGTCCGGTACTATGGTCATTATCGTCGAGGGTAAAAATCAAGCAGTTATTATTGACGTCCGGAGTTATCCCGCCCGTCAGCCTGAAGAACCCGATGTAGAAAGAGTGACCAGGGGTTCCAGAGACGGGTTTACGGAGACTTTGGTTTTTAACACTACTCTTATCCGCAGGCGTTTAAGGGATCCAGGATTAAGGATGAAATTGATTCAAACCGGAAGCCGCTCCAGAACAGATGTCTGCATTGCTTATATTGAGGATATTACTAATCCCGATATGGTAAAGTATATTGAACGTGAGCTGAAAAACATAAGAATCGATGGTATTCCTATGGCTGAAAAAAGCGTGGAGGAGTTTATCCTGGGAAGCAAGTTCTGGAACCCCTTTCCTAGAGTTAGGTTTACGGAAAGGCCGGATGTGGCAGCCATGCATTTACTGGAAGGTAATGTGCTGATTATGGTTGATACTTCCCCTAGTGTGATTATCGCTCCTTGCACTTTCTGGCATCATGTTCAGCACGCCGAGGAATACCGGCAGGAGCCCGTGGTAGGGGCTTATCTGCGCTGGGTTAGATTTATAGCTATTTTCCTTTCCGTTTTTTTGCTGCCAACCTGGCTGGCAGCAGCGTTAAATCCTCATCTTCTGCCGGAAACGCTAAGGTTTATAGGGGTAAGTGAACCGGCTAAACTGCCCTTGTTATTCCAGGCCCTGATTGGAGAAATCGCGATTGATATGCTGAGAATGGCGGCTATTCATACTCCCACCCCCTTGGCAACTGCCCTTGGCTTAATTGCTGTATTTATGCTAGGGGACATTGCTATCGCCGTCGGGCTCTTTACCAATGAAATTGTTTTATATCTGGCCATTTCGGCTGTCGGAACCTTTGCCACGCCAAGTTATGAATTATCCCAAGCCAATAGGCTGGCTAGGATATTTTTACTCCTGATGGCCGGATTGTTTAACTTCTGGGGACTGGGCATTGGTGTTCTTCTGTTATTTTTCCTGTTATGGAGAACGAATTCTTTCGGAGTACCCTATCTCTGGCCTCTTATTCCTTTGGATTACAAAGCACTAAAAACAATAATCGTCAGGCATCCTGTGCCCATTCATAATTTAAGACCAAGTATTTTTAAACCCTTGGATAGGGTGAGGCAGCCCAGAGAAAGACCGACCCGGGAAAGACCTAATCCTTCTTAAAGCCGATGTATTATTTTGATTTTCTTGGACGGACAAAAATCAAGTCCAAGGAAACAAGAATCAAGATGGAAATTAAGATTATTTCCAGGCGATTATCGTAATTAGTGTCCGTTACAATCAAAACAAAAGGTTGACTTGGCAAATTATGATTGCCGGGCAAAGCATATAAGTAGGAATTACAAGCAGGGACCATTAAGCCGGGATTGGCTAAGCTAGTCGGTGGCATGGCAAAAGTTCTTGCCGGTTTGATGTAAGTAGGAGAATAAGGTGAGGATAATAGAGAACTAGTCCTGGAAGGAATTCCTTTTCCACCATGTGTTGCAAAAAGGGACCTGTTCATCTATTATCCTCCTTTCTTGGTTATAGGGAATCTATCTCGGATCAAACATTTGGTTAATATTGGAAACCTAGGTTATTATATTACTGCTTCTGTGATCTTGACACAAAAGTTCAGTCTAAGGTAGAAAAAGTAAGGGCTTCGGGGTTAACGCTTATTGTTTATGTAAGGTTGATAATTTATAATAAAGTAAAAATACCTTTAATAAAGTAAAAATACCTTGCTGGTAATCCTGTTCATTGAGGTGTTATTATGATCATCGGCTTTGGTTTCGGCAGTCCGTTAACGGCTTTGCTTATGCTCATTGTTACGGGGTTTTTGTCTTATTCTATTTTTAAAGCTCTTAAAGGGATGCGGGACGAACGGGAGAGATATCCCGGACAGCACTATTTAGAGGATAAGGAAGAATTGAAAAGAAAAAAGCGGGAATTTTATTATGAACAGAGACAAAGGGCCTGGGATATGATGCGGGAATACAATCTAACGGATGAGGAAATCGAAAAAAGGGTCGAAGATGAGTTTCGTTAACCAAAAGGTCAAGACTTAGAACTTGACTTTTTTCTAATTAATCGAGTAACTACTACTCAAATCAGAAAAATAATTTTTCAATTTTGTTTTTTCTGATTATAATATATTGGAAATACTATTTAGAACTTTGATACCAGACAGGGAGGATCATTAATGGAAGAAAAAATGGCCAAGCTTAAAGAATATCTTCAAATGGAAACAGAAATTCCCTTTGAAGAGTTCAAAGAATATTATACTGGTGTAATTGACTTGCTAAATAAGGAATACGACAAGATGGATCAAACAGCTTGTCTTCAGGCCAGGTATATTTGCACCATTGTGCAGGCCAACGCCGAAAGTAGGGCTACAAGGAGCAAAGCAAACAGTAAGGCCTTTAAAAAAATGGCTGCCAAATGCGCCTTCTGGGTTGAGGCTATTGATTATCGCCTGCAAAAGAAAGAAGGATTAACCAGAACCTTTATTGAGGGCGCAATGAATGAAATCAATCAAAGTATGGAGGAGGCTGGCTCCGGAGTACAAGGGTAATTTGGCAGCGGGAAAAAATTTAAACAGGCTTAAATAATAGGAGTAGATATGAAGATTATACTTTCTCACCGCTATCATGATTTTGATGCTTTGGCATCCATGGTTGCGGCCCAAAGGCTTTGGCCGGATGCGGTTTTGGTTATAGAAGGCATTTCCGGTTCGGCAGTTCAGGATTTTCTTGCTTTGGCCAAGGAACAGCTGCCCTATATCCGCTTGAAAGATATTGAGCCGGATAAGGTTCAGGAAATCATCCTGGTAGATACTCACGATTTGCAAAGAGCAGTAAGTAACCGTAAAGTATTAGAAAAATTAAAAAATGCCAAGTTGAAGATTTTTGACCATCATCCCTATAACGGGCCTAAGGATGAAAATATAAGCATTCAAACAGTCGGGGCCTGTACCACAATTTTGGTGGAGATGATTGTCAGCAGGGGAATTAAAATCAGCAGTTTTGATGCTACCCTTATGGCCTTAGGGATTTACGATGATACAGGCAGCCTGCTGTTTGAAAGTACCACGGCCCGTGACCTTTTGGCAGCGGCTTTTCTTTTGGAGCAAGGGGCCCAACTTGGAGTTATTTCCGATTATTTGCGTCGACCACTAACACGGGAACAGATGGATATTTTTCAACAATTGCTGGATAATGGCCAGACTGAGAAATTCAATGGCACATCGGTTTATATTTCTTATGCCGAATCCAATATGTATTGCGGAGGCCTGGCTCTTTTGGCTCATCGCCTTGGTGAAATTGAAAGTGCTGCTGTTTGGTTTATTGTGGTTAAAATGGAAGACCGAATTTATCTCGTAGGCCGGTCACGAGGGGAAAGTCTGCCGGTTAATAAAATTATGCAAGCTTTTGGCGGTGCGGGACATCATAAAGCGGCCTCGGCTGTTGTCAAACAGGGAGAAATTGATTCTGTTCTGACCCAGCTAAAAAATGAGATTCGCTCCAGAGTAACAAAACCTTATCTTATCAAGGATATTATGAGTTTTCCGGTAAAAACCGTGTCCCCGGATACCAGTATAGCCGAAGTTGGGGAATTGCTTTTAAAGTATGGGTATACCGGGGTGCCTGTGGTTGATAACAAGGAGCAGCTAAAAGGGGTAATTTCCCGCCGCGATGTGGATAAAGCCTTGAAACATGGGTTGGGTCATGCCCCGGTTAAAGGATTTATGGCCAGGGAGGTAGTGACTGTTAAGCCTGACCAAAGCTGGGAAGAAGCTCATGGTTTAATGGTTACCCATGATATTGGCAGGTTACCCGTTGTTAATGACAGTCAGCTGGTCGGGATTGTTTCCAGATCGGATATTCTCAGTTTGCTTTACCGTAGCGTGGTTCCGGTCTCCAGCCAACTGGAAGAGCAAAGAAGTGCCGCCAGAAGAGAACAGACTTTAAACCAAATAAAAAAGATGCCGGCAGAGCAGCAGGCCCTTTTGGCTAAGATTAAAAAAGTTGCGGACAATATTACTCCCGCCGTTTATTTAGTTGGAGGTTTTGTACGCGATCTGTTTCTGGGAGTGCCAACCAAAGATTTGGATATTGTGGTTGAGGGTAACGGAATTAAATTTGCCCAAAATTTAAGTTTAGAGCTAAAGCCTTGCAAGCTTGTCCTTCATGAACCCTTTGGTACAGCCAGCTTGCAGTTTGCTGACGGGACTCATATCGATATTGCCAGTACAAGAAGAGAAAATTACGATTTCCCAGGAGCTTTACCTGTAGTGGAAACCTCCTCTCTGAAGGAGGACTTGTTTCGTCGAGATTTCACAATCAATGCTCTCGCTATGTGTATAAACCGGGAGTGCTATGGCCAAGTGATAGATTATTATGGCGGTTTGCGTGATTTAAAACAGGGTGAAATTCGTTTTTTGCACAATTTGAGTTTTATAGATGATCCTACCCGTATTTTAAGGGCCATACGCTTTGCCGGTAGGTATAATTTTAGGTTGGCTAAGGTAACCGGGGATGCCATAACCACAGCTTTGGAAGCAGATGTATTTTCCCAAGTGAGCCCGGAAAGATTCACTGAGGAATTACTGCTTATCTATGACGAGCGGAATTACCAAGCCATGGGCCTTAAGCTCTTGCAGACCGGTGTTTTAACAAACTGGTTTAAGGTTGATTTGCCTTGGAATTTTACTGAGCAACAAAACGTCGGCCCTTGGCCGTTGGAGAAGCGTTGGTTGGTTAGTATTAAAAATTTCCATAGCGAACAAATAGAAACTGTTATCGACCGCTTAGCCTTAAGTAGAAGTATGTTAAAAGTTACTACCGAGTACGGGCAAACAAAAGAAAAGTTGCGACACTATCTTGAAAATAGGGGTCAGGTTCAAGCCCTGGATCCTGTTGAACTTGATAAAATTCTTTATGGCGTACCGACCGTGGTCCGCGATGTTCTGGCTTTAGACGATAGATTTGCAACCGTCCTTAAACGTTATATAATAGCATTATCGGGAGTTGATATGAAAACTACCGGCAGTGATTTAATAAAATTGGGCTTTAAAGAGGGGCCGGAAATTGGTCTTATTTTGCAGGAGATTAGAAATCTTTGGCTTAGGGGGCAAATCGAGACCAGAGAGGAAGAAATAGAATATCTTAAAGAAATAATTCATACCAGAAAAAAATAAAGGAGATATTACTTTGAAAAAAAGAATTTTTAGCGGTATGCGACCCACTGGTTCGCTTCATATCGGACATTTAAGCGTTTTGCAAAATTGGGTAGCACTTCAGGACGAATATGAGTGTTTTTTTGGAGTTGTGGACTGGCATGCGCTAACCACAGGTTATGAAGATAAGCTGAATCTTAAGGAATTAACCAAAGAAATGGCTCTGGACTGGCTTAGTGTAGGGCTTGATCCCCAAAAATGTGCGATTTTTGCCCAGTCCCAAGTAAAAGAACATGCCGAATTGCATCTATTGCTTTCTATGTTTACGCCTATCTCTTGGTTGGAAAGGGTTCCGACCTATAAAGATCAAATCCAGCAGCTTGGTTCCGAAGGCAAGGATTTGCATACTTATGGTTTTTTAGGCTACCCACTGTTAATGGCGGCAGATATTCTAGTTTATAAAGCTGCAGTTGTTCCGGTAGGGGAAGATCAGATACCCCATATAGAATTTTGCCGGGAGATTGCTCGCCGGTTTAATCACTTGTTTGATAAAGTTTTTCCCGAACCCAAGGAATTAATCGGTGAGGTTCCGCTTTTACCGGGTGTGGATGGGCGCAAAATGAGTAAAAGTTATAATAATACAATTTCACTTACAGCCTCTCCGGATGAGATTGGTTTTAGAGTCAGGCAGATGGTTACCGATCCCCAGAGAATTCGCAAAGATGATCCGGGCCACCCCGAAGTGTGCGTAGTTTATAAATTCCACCAAATCTACAGTCCAGATGTAACTAGAATTGAACAGGAATGCAGGGAAGGTAAAATTGGTTGTGTAGCCTGTAAGAAATATTTAGCGGAAAACATCGATAAAGTTCTGGCCCCTTGTCGAGAACGACGCCAAGAGTGGGCATCGGATAATAGAGTTGAACAGGTGCTGGCTGAAGGAGCTGAAAAAGCACGGGTTATTGCCGGCCAAACCTTAAACGAAGTCCGAAAAGTGATGGGTTTTTAATGGCAGAGCTTAAATCGGCCACTTATATTGAGCTCCCGGTCTTTCAGGGGCCGTTAGATTTGCTTTTGCATTTGATCCAGCAAAACAAAGTCGATATTTACGATATTCCTATTGCCCTGATTGCCGATCAGTTTGTGGGGACGGTCCGGAAAATGGAGGAACTGGATATGGAGATAACTTCCGAGTTTCTGGTCTTGGCCGCCCAGCTGCTTTATCTTAAATCCCGTCAACTCCTGCCCAAGCCGCAAAAAACCGAAGAGGATATTGGACAGGAAAAAGAAATGAAACAGAATCTAATCGACAGGTTGATTACCTATAAGGCATTTAAGGAGGCAGCCTGTTATTTAGGTTCTAAAGTAGAGTCTTCAGGTCACAAATATTTCCGGGAGATCGACCTGGAGGACATTTATTCCCAGATGCCCCGCCCCAATCCTTTACAGGGGGTCGCCATGGAGGATCTCTGGCGAGCTTTTCAAGCGGTACTTTTAAGAGTGGAAAAAGGCGAAGATATCCAATATGTGCAACCGGAAGAAATTTCACTGGAAGTAATGACTAAAGATATTATCCGTCGGATGATTATTCATCCCCGAGGAATGAAATTTACTCAGCTGCTGAGACAAAAAACAAGAATAGAAATTGTGGTTGCTTTTTTATCTATTTTGGAATTGTTAAAGGAAGGCAGGATCAGGGCGGAACAAACTAAAAAAGATAGTGATATTTTTATAGTTCCTACAGAAAAGGCTTGGGATTTTAATAACGAGGTGCCAGTCTAATGCTGTTTGCTGATCAGGAAATGGCCGCCTTGGAGGCTTTGTTGTTCGTAGCTAAAGAACCTTTGAGTATATCTAAGTTGGCTGACATTCTGGAGATTTCAGAACAAGGTGTTGTCGAACTTCTTGATAGTCTGCAAGAAAGATATGCAAGTAAGGATAGCGGCCTAACTTTAGTGGAGATTGATAATTGTTATCGGTTAGGAACCAAGCCGGAAATGGCTTCTTATATAGAAACTCTCTACAAGCAGCCTGTCCAGACCTTGTCCAATGCTGCTTTAGAAGTGCTTTCTATTATTGCTTACCGCCAGCCTATTACCAGGGGAGAGATCGACTTTATACGAGGAGTTCAGTCCGAGAGATCCCTGGCGACCCTGGTTGAAAGAGGTTTGGTGCAAGAAGTCGGCCGCAAAGACAGTCCGGGAAGGCCGATTTTATATGGTACCACCGAGCATTTTTTACTCCATTTCGGACTAAAGTCCCTGGATGAACTACCCGAGTTGGATATTTGGCAAGAGGAAAGGGAGGAAATGGAGAAAGACTGCTAGCAGGCTATGTGGTTGAAGTTGTTAAGTAAATGTGTTAGTATAAAATATAATTTTTCATAAACAGGATAGAGGCGCGGTTATTTCGAGTAGGTGCTGGGAGATGGCAGTCTGTGAACAGTACTCAAGGGATTAGCCGCCGAAGTATATATCTTTGCCGAAGATATATACTGGGCTCAGACTGGAAAAAAGTCTGAGACTGTCGTCCTGATAGGATGAAGCGCTATCCGGGAACCTAAGAATTTTACTGGTTTATGTTTTCCTTAATACCAGTTTTTTAGAATTTACGGTTTACGGGTAGAACCGTAATTTTTTTAGGCCGTTTTATGTTTATATCTTGATACCGAAGCCAGCGTATATGAAGCCGGTGATAATTTTAGGAGGTAACACAATGTCTAAGAAATCATTGCCCTTTTCCGCGGAACAGCTAGAACAAATTGCCGAAGAGTTTGGGACTCCGTTTCATATTTATGATCAAAAGGGGATTATTGATAATGTCAGAACCCTGAAAGCAGCTTTTGCCTGGGCACCGGAGTTTAAAGAGTACTTTGCCGTAAAAGCAACCCCTAATCCTTATATCCTGAAAACCTTAGCTGCTGAAGGAATCGGCGCGGATTGCAGTTCACTGCCTGAGCTTATTTTGGCCGAGAGAGTGGGCCTAAGAGGAGAAGAAATCGTATTTTCGTCTAATGATACTCCGGCCCAGGAGTATATAAAGGCCAAAGAATTAGGCGCCATTATCAATCTTGATGATATCAGCCATATTGATTTCCTGAATCGTGTAGCAGGAATGCCGGAAATGATCTGTTTCAGGTATAATCCCGGTCCTCATGGTCTGGGAGGCAATTCCATTATCGGCAAGCCCGAGGAAGCTAAATACGGGGTAGCCAAAGATCAAATATTTGATTGCTACCTTAAGGCTCAGAAGTTAGGAGCTAAACGTTTTGGGCTTCATACCATGGTGATATCGAACGAACTTGACCCTGATTTTTTCGTGGGAACAGCGCGCATGATGTTTGAACTGGCTGTCGAGTTGAAACGCCGGGTGAATATTAGGGTTGAATTTATTGATCTCGGTGGCGGTATAGGTATTCCTTACCGTCCGGAACAAGAAGCGGTTGATCTAAATTATTTGGGTCGGGAAATTGAAAAGTTATACAATAAAATTCTTGTGCCTGCCGGTTTGCATCCTGTCAAGGTGGCCATGGAATGTGGCAGAATGATTACCGGCCCCTATGGCTATCTGGTAACCAGGGTTCTTCATAAAAAAGAGATCTATAAGGATTACGTCGGGGTTGATGCCTGTATGGCTGATCTCATGCGTCCGGGGATGTACGGTGCTTATCATCATATTACGGTTTGCGGCAAAGAAAACGCTCCCTGTGACCATGTGTATGATGTTACCGGCAGCCTGTGCGAAAATAACGATAAATTTGCCATTGACAGAAAGCTTCCATTAATCGAGATCGGGGATCTACTTGTGATTCATGATGCCGGCGCCCACGGCCATGCTATGGGTTTCAATTATAACGGCAAGCTTAGATCCAAGGAGCTGCTGCTTAAAACCGACGGAACGGTTGAAATGATTCGCCGGGCAGAAACTATCGAAGATTACTTTGCAACCTTGGATTTTTCTAAACTATAATTCTCTATTATCACGGCGTTTAGGGCGCATCCCAGAAGAAGGATTTCACAGCTCCAGTACAGCCATAGCAAAAAAATCATGATGCCGCCCAAGCTCCCATAAACCAGGGAGTAGCTATTAAAATGTCTAAAGTAAAGGGAAAAACCCAAAGAAAGCAACAGCCAACCTACGGAGGAAAACAGGGAACCCGGCAAGATCAGATTTAAGGGATATTGGGCGTTGGTTGCCATGCGGTTAAAAAGGACAATAGCAAAAACAAGGAATAAAAATAAGACTATAAAAGACATTTTGGAAAATATAACACTTAAAGATTTCCCGCTGAGATTAATTAACAAAGTAATAATTAAAGTTAGAGAAATAGTAAATAGCACTACCAGCGAACTTAAGATCAATTTAATAAAACCTTGTTTTTCCGCCACACCATAAGCCTTTTTCATGCCACGCAGCAAAGCCCTAATCCCGTTCGTGGAGGCCCAGATCGCCCCCAACATACCAAATGATAAAAGAGTAGGGTTATGGGTGGAGAAAATTTCGTAAACAATATTCTCCACAATTTGCAAGGCCTCAGCAGGTAGGAAATATTTTAATTCACTAAATATTTTTTCGCTGCTGAGTTCGGCAAAACCGGCCAAAGTAAAAAAAAAGATTAATAAGGGAAAAAAGGACAGCAACAAATAGTATGTTACCTGTCCTCCCAGAGCCATCAGTTCGTTTTTATTTACTAATTCCCAATAACTTTTAATAAATTGTTGCCATTTCAAACAATTCACTCCCCAAACCTTAGAAAATATTGATGATTTTTAAGCTTTCCGTTTCGGGGATATCTTTAAGAAGAGTTATTAAAGTATCAAGTTCCGCCAAGGAGAAGGATTTTTCCTGATAATAAACCAGTCGATTTAGTCTCTGGTAACTGATCTCCACATTATTTAATACATTGTGATTTACGACAAGCGCCCACCATTGCTTGGTTTTCTGCCAGCTCTCATAATTATTATTTATTATTTGGGAGGCCTTTTCCCATTCATCCGTTTCAATAAAGGTGCCCGCTTGCTCAAGATTTTCTTCTATCATACTGGCTGTCTCATTCACCTTGTAGCTTACCAATATGGCAGAGCCAAAAAGAATAATGAACCCTAACACAATTATTACTGTGGCACGCATATATTTTCACTCCATACTGGTTTTGGACTTATTATTTGCTTATTTTGATTTGGCCTGGACATAAAGCTGGCCTTTACCGTCAACGCTGGCTATTAGCACTTGACGGTAATCATTGATGCCTGCTTTTTGCAGTTCTTGCTTGAGCCATTCTTCTGTGACGTTGGCATGGGAAAAATTCTTGTGCTGCAAAATCCCGTCCATAATAAGCGTTGATGCTAAATTTTCACTCGGAAGTTCAAGGTTTAAATCTTCAGGAGTGGCCGGACGTTTCATAACCTTAGGAATAACGCTTAAGTCACCATTGGTTTCTAAAATAGCGTATTCCACATCAGCAATATTAGGCATGTCTTTAGCTCGCAACTGCTCCATAAGGTCGCTTATACTATAGCGCAGTCTGCGCAATTCACTTTCCAGGATTTGACCTTTATTGATAAGCAGGGTTGGGGTCCCGCAAATAAATGCTCTGGCTTTTTCACTTTTCAGGGTTATTTGGGAAATTGTGACACCTAATAAGAACAATACCAAAACAGGCAGTAAGCCTGAAATCAGAGGAATCGCTATATCCTCACTAGGAACTGCAGCCAGTTCGGAGATCATTAAAATAATAACTAACTCAAATGGCTGAAGCTGGGCAATTTGTCTTTTACCCATGAGCCGCAGTACTAACACAACTATCAAATAAAGAATAGTCACGCGAATAATACCAGCTAGCAATTTTTAGCTCCTTTCCATAATGCTAAAATTTATTCTTTCCCTGGAAAAAATAATTATTCGCCCAAGAATTTGGAAAATAGAAACATAGCTAACCTTCCCAAGAACAATGTTTTAGTATACAATAAATAAAACGAATAAACTCGGAATTTATATTTTTTTGGTGATAGGGGGAGAATTCGTGTTCGAGAATGACATACTTGTTGCTGGGGCGGATCCCGGTTTTGGTGCCATTAAACTTGATGTTGGCGATAAAAAGATTCTATTCCCGGCAGTAATTTGCAATGGGAATGAAAGAATTTTCTCAACCCTTGGCGGAGTAAAAGAAATAAACGGCACTGATCTTGAAAAGCAAATAGCTTCGTTGGATGTTATTGTTAAAAACAACTCCACAGGGGTAGAGAGGCATTTTTTCATGGGCAGTCTGGCCGAAAGTCTTAACCCTAAAGAAGCTCATTATTGCTGGGATGAGGATAAATCCACCGATGAAGAAGCGATGTCTCTTCTTATTGCCGGGTTGGCGTTAGCCCAGCCTTATCCCAAGACCAATATTTATTTAGGAACAGGAGTACCCGTAAAATATTTTGCTCCTCTTAAAGATAAATATGAAGCTGAATTAAAGGGTTCCTTTTCCGTAACCTTTCTCTCCGGTCCCTTTAAAGGACAAGTTCGCAGCATGAATATCCTTAGATCAAGGGTACTGCCCCAAAGTTATGGCGTGTTTATTAAGGAGACATTGAACGAGGACAGTACGCCCAAAGATCCTAAATTGTTTGCCGGTTACGTAGTGGTTATCGATCCGGGCTTTAGGACTACGGACATTGCTACTTTTTATGACGGTATTATGCTTGACCCACCTAACTCTTTCAGTATGGAAAAGGGACTGCAGTGGGTTTATGCCGGGGTAGCTGAAAAACTGAAAGAAATGACCATGGATCACACCAATCCCATTGAAACCGACGATAAAGAATTGGATAAAATATTCAGAGTTAATAACGGGCTTTATCCTTGGAGTAACGGCGCAATTGACCTTAATCCCATAAAAAATAAAATGCTCGCCCAATTAGGGGCGGATATTTCCAGGGAAATTAATAAAATCTTAAAGCCCTTGGCCGGAAGGATTCATACTATTTTAGTCGGTGGCAAAGTCGGGGAAATGGTGTATGATTATCTTAACCTCGATAATAAAGTGTTGATTGAAGATCCCCAGTTCGGCAATGCAACGGGATTCCGTATTATGGCTGCTAACTTGGTAAATAATTTAACAAGGAAAGTATCTGTTGATAAATGAAAACTTCAGGATATTTAGTGTTGTATATATCTGAAAATGATGACTTTGAGTTGTGGCGGGCCTTATGCCAGTTTACGCCCGAGGAAAGAGCTTCTGTGGTAAAAACTGCGCTTAAAAAAACATTGCTGGAAGAATACTCCAGCCAGTCAGCGCCAAAACAGGTTCCCCCTGAACAAGAACCTCCCTTTGCAGCCCAAAACTTGCTAAAGTCAGGAGCGGGTATTTCCGGAAATACAGCGCCCAAGTCTGTTTTCAGTTTTACCTCTCCTAAGTCCCTGGCTCAAAGTTCGGTCACTTCGGGTTCGGAAGTTTCCATCTCTGAGACTGCCGGCGCGGTAGCCACTTCCCCAATTAATGATTTAATTTTAGATGACCTGGGGACTGAGCTTATTGAACCCCAATCCAATGAGGATTTTATAAGCTCCGAACTTACCGGCCTCAATGATTTAAGCGCTTTCATACAGCCGGAGGAATCTCCGGATAAAAACTCTATTCCGGGTCTTAATTTTCTTTTGACCAATGTTATTGGAGAAGAGGACGATGAAACTGTGGTTGAATATATAAGAAAAATGAAAGCGAGCAATGACGAGGATGTTGGGTAAGATATCTACAGACATCTTGATGAAAATGTAAATATCGACAGATTAGTAATAAAGATAAATCCAATGCCGCTTTCAATAGGCGGCATTTTGTTTTTCTCTTTATTTTTTATACAATTACATACAATATGCTTAATCTTTTTAAGCTGATTCTAAAAAGAATATTTAAAATGTTGACCAAGAGGCTCTGTTTGGGAGAGCATATTTTGGCCCGTAAGGAGTGGTTTTTCTGATTAAGCAGAAGTTCGACGTAACCGGGATGACTTGCTCCGCCTGTTCAGCCCATATTGAAAGAACCGTAGGTAACCTTAAGGGGGTACAAACGGTCAGTGTAAACCTTTTACAAAACAGCATGAGCGTGGAATATGACGAACAGGCCTTAGATAATAATTCAATTATCAAAGCAGTCCAAGAAGCCGGATATAATGCTTTTGTCTCTTCCGGCAAGGCCCAAGCAAACAGTAATACAGCCGCTATTACAGGCGGGACTGCCGGTTCCGCCGCTGTACCCGGGTCTGATCCTGCGGAACAAGAAATTAAGCAAATGAAAAAACGTTTGTTTGTTTCCCTACTTTTTTCTGTTCCGCTTTTGTATATTGCAATGGGTCATATGCTCGGCCTGCCGCTGCCAAGCATACTCTTAGGACCTGAAAATGCCCTTAGCTTTGCTTTTACTCAATTCCTATTGGTTTTACCGATAGTTATTGTCAATAATAAGTATTTTCTAGTCGGTTTTAGAAGCTCATTCAGGCGGGCTCCCAATATGGATTCCCTCATAGCTATCGGCTCGGCGGCGGCTTTAGTCTATGGAATTTTTGCTATTTACAGAATAGGCTATGGCCTGGGGCATATGAATTTAACCTTAGCCGAACACTACGCTATGGATTTGTATTTCGAGTCGGCTGGAATAATCCTGACTTTAATCACCTTGGGCAAATATCTGGAGGCCAGAGCCAAAGGAAAAACTTCCGAAGCAATCAAGAAGCTGATAAACTTAGCCCCCAAAACAGCGCTGGTGATCAGAGATAATCAAGAAACTGAAATTCCGGTGGAGGAGGTCCGGGTAGGGGATATTCTTATTGTTAAACCGGGGGGGACGGTTCCCGTTGACGGCATTATTGTGGAAGGCAATTCCTCAGTAGATGAATCAGCCCTGACGGGAGAAAGCATGCCGGTAGATAAAAAAGCAGGGGATAGGGTGACCGGAGCCAGTATTAATCTAGCGGGAACTTTTAAATTTCAGGCTTTAAAAGTGGGAGACGATACCACCCTGGCTCAGATTATCCGTTTGGTGGAAGAAGCAGCCTCTTCCAAAGCACCTATTGCCAAGCTGGCGGACCGCATCAGTAGTTATTTTGTTCCGGCTGTGATCGTGATTGCCCTATTGGCGACTACGGTCTGGCTATTTAGGGGTTATCCCTTTGAATTTGCTTTTTCCATAGGCATAGCCGTACTGGTTATCTCTTGCCCCTGTGCCTTGGGGCTCGCTACCCCTACTGCAATTATGGTGGGTACAGGGCGAGGTGCGGAGAACGGAATCCTGATAAAATCGGCAGAGGCCCTGGAAATTGCGCACCAGATTCAAACCGTGGTTTTAGATAAGACCGGGACGATAACCGAAGGAACACCGCGAGTTACTGATATTATTACTGACAGGGAAACAGCTGGGCTTGAGGACAAGGAGCTTATGCGGCTTGCCGCTTCCCTGGAAAAATCATCGGAGCATCCTCTGGCTAAGGCTATTGTGGAAGAGGCAGAACGTCTGGATTTAGAACTTTACCCGGTGGAAGATTTCCAGGCAATACCGGGCAGGGGAATTAAAGCGATACTTAATAATAAAAAATTTTTAGCCGGAAACTTGAACCTGATGACTGAAAACAAGATCCCAATCGGAAACTTGGCGGCTAAAGCAAACGTGTTGGCTGAGGAAGGCAAAACCCCTCTCTTCTTTGCCGATCAGGATAAGGTCTTAGGGATTATTGCTGTGGCCGATGTGGTGAAAGCTACCAGTAAGGCTGCCTTAGATAGCTTTGCCAAGATGGGAATTGAGGCCATTATGCTCACAGGGGATAATAAAAAAACCGCCGAAGCGATTCGTCGCCAACTAAATATTAATAGAACAATTGCCGAAGTTATGCCCCAGGATAAAGAACGGGAAATTCGTAATATCCAGGAGAGCGGCCGGAAAGTGGCCATGATTGGGGATGGGATTAACGATGCTCCGGCTTTGACCAGAGCCGATATCGGGATAGCTATAGGGGCGGGAACCGATATTGCGATTGAGTCTGCTGACATTGTATTAATGAAAAGCGATCTGTTGGATGCCACTGCCGCCATTCAGCTGAGTAAAGCAGTAGTCAGAAACATTAAACAAAATCTGTTCTGGGCTTTATTTTATAATACCCTAGGTATACCTTTGGCTGCCGGTCTTTTTTATCCTTTGCTCGGCTGGAAGTTAAGCCCGATGTTTGCCGCAGCGGCCATGAGTTTAAGCTCGGTATGCGTGGTATCCAATGCCTTGAGATTAAAAATGTTTAAGCCTGAAAATAAATATCAAGGAGAGATAACCATGCAGAAAACTAAAACTATGACTATTGAAGGTATGAGCTGTTTACATTGTTCCGGACGAGTGGAAAAAGCTCTAAATGCTTTGGACGGTGTACAGGCGGTAGTAGACTTGGATAAAAAGACCGCCCGCATTACCTTGGAGAGAGAAGTCAGTGAGGAGCTGCTGAAAAATGCCGTTACAGATGCAGGTTATGAGGTTGTAGAGCTGCGTTAAGCGGACTAACGGAAAAAGAATTAATAAAGAGTATATTAAGGGTTTATGCTTAAGGAGCATGAATCCTTTTTCTTTTCATATACATAAAAAATGATGCGAATACACTTAAAAAATATTTATAGTAAAAAAGGGAAGAGGAACTATATGGCGAACTTTTCACAGAAATAAAACTTTTTCACTATTTGCCCTTTATCTTAACAGATTCTACATCGAAGTCCGGGCTGCCGGCACGAAAGGATGGTACACGATGTTTAAATCAGTAATAGCTTTTCTAAAAAGAATATTTAACATCCAGGGTCTTCGGAGAAGAAAATGGCAGGCCGGAATCAGTATAGCTATAGTTGTGGTTTTACTGGCTGGAATCTTCTGGGGTGTGGGCGGCACGGGCTTGTTTCTCAAACCGGTTCAAGCTGCTGAAGTCAACATTGTGGCTTTAAATTCGGACCGCCTGGGAATTGAAATCGATACAGAGTTTTTACTGTCCAGCAATCAACCCCTGGCTAAAAATGAAGTCCAGAAAGCTTTAAAGATTGAGCCTCAATTTGACTATAGTTTGGATAAAATGGATGGGGGAAAGAAATATAAAATTATTCCGCTAGTCAAGTTGGACCCTAATAAGATTTATACCTTGTCTTATGATCAGGATGGAAGCGGCAGGGAAAATATGAGCTGGGCCTTTCAGACTAAGAGCAAATTTCATGTTGTCCGTTCTTTACCCGCCAATCAAACGACCAATGTGCCAATAAACACCGGCATAGAGATCACTTTCTCCCATGATAATTTTGATCTTAATACAGCTAAAGATTATTTTAGTATTTCGCCTCAGGTCAAAGGTAGTTGGGAAAAACACAAAAAAACCCTGGTGTTTGTACCGGACAAACTGGAGCCGGCCACAATTTACCAGGTTGTGTTGCAGAAAGGTTTGACTCTTAAGGGGACCAAGGAAACCTTAGCCCAAGACTATGCCTTTAGCTTTGAAACTGCCCCTCTGCAACAGGAAACAGAATCATTTATTATGAACTTGGATACGGCTCTGACTGAATTTTCTACTACCGAAAAACCGGTATTTCCTGTTCATTTCTATGGTGGAGACGTTAAGGCCGGCGAGCTAGCGGTTCACATCGATCTTTACCGCTATCCCGGTTATCAGGAATTTAAAAAATCTCTTGGACAGAGGGATAAAATCCCCAGATGGTCCTATCTGGCTTGGAATCAATATCAAGAAGAGTTGAACCCGGCCTATAAAATAGCCGGCTATGACACCAAACTCCTAAGCGCCGACACTTATACCCATTATCTTGCTTTTCCCCAAACGCTGCAGCCTGGCTATTACGCGGCTGAGTTCTCAGTGAAGGACTGTGTGCGCCAAGTCTGGTTCCAGGTCAGCGACCTGGCGGTCTATTTATCCCAGGGAACAGAAAAGAGCTTGTTTTGGGCTCACAATCTCCAAACAAAATCTCCCGCTGCCGGTGTGGAAGTAGTAGT
>ERZ773359.2469-NODE-2469-length-23268-cov-21.991858_pt1 | contig 23268 bp, 19 predicted proteins | sample MGYA00374955_ERZ773359 | MGnify/ENA primary metagenome ERZ773359 (study PRJEB29098, sample SAMN04486028) | biogas fermenter metagenome | study: EMG produced TPA metagenomics assembly of the Biogas fermentation microbial communities from Germany - Plant 4 DNA1...
GAGTCGAACCCCTGACCTCTTGAATGCCATTCAAGCGCTCTCCCAACTGAGCTACGGGCCCATATTTTCACGTCAACTATTAGTTTAACTTGCCGCGGCTGATTTGTCAAGGGGAACTTTTGTTTTTCTTCTGTTAACCGCTTAAGGTCTGCTTGGAAAAGCGGGAGTGCCGCCGCAGCAGCCGGCGCGCTGCCGCTTCGTCCTTTTTCATCTGGGCGACCAGCGCGGCGGCGGAAGGAAATTTCTGCTCCTTCCGGATAAAGGCCAGGAATTCCACAACCATGGTTTTACCGTATAAATCCGCAGCCACATCCAGGAGATAGATCTCCGTTGTTGGCGGGTTTTCCGTCTTCAGCTGGCTCTCTGTCTCCGTCCGGCCTTCTGTTTCCGGCCGGTTCCCGGAGAAAGTCGGCCGCACCCCAATATTGGCCAGGCCAAAATGGGCCTGGTCGTCAAAGAATACCCGCACAAGGTAGACCCCGTATCCGGGCAATAAACGGTTGGCCGGTACTTCCAGGTTGGCCGTGGGAAACCCCAATCGCCGCCCGCGGTGGGCGCCGTGGGCCACCCGGCCGGTGACCATGTAAGGGCGGTCCAGCATGAGGTTGGCCTTTGCCAATTCCCCGGCCAGGAGAAGCTCACGTATGCGGGAACTGGAAACGATCTCCTTCCCCATTTTAACCGGGGGGATGACCTCCCCCAGCAGCCCATGGCGCCGGCAAAACTCCAAGATCTCGCCGGTCCCGCCGGCCGCCCCGGCCCCGAAACGGAAATCGTACCCGACAATAAATCCCTGTGCGCCCCAGTCCTTTACCATGGTCAAAAACTCCTCCGGGGCCATGGAAGCCAGTTCCCGGTTGAAATCCAAGACCAGGCAGCCGTCCAACCCCAAGTCGCTGAAGACGGCGGACCGTTCTTCGACGGTGGTTAAGAGCAAAGGGGCGCCCTGCCGTAAAAAGCCGGCGGGGTGCTCCCGGAAGGTGACAACCAGGCTAAACCACCCGTTTTCCTGCGCTTTTTCTTTCAATCGCTTAAGTAAAAGCCGGTGACCGCGGTGGACACCGTCAAAATTACCGATAGTCACCAAAAGGTCTCCGCGCGCGTGTGTGTCCAATTCCCGGCGCATTTCCCCAATGGAAAACCAGGATTTCACCTTTTCACCTTCTTTGCCCTTATCCGTCTGCTTTCCGCGGGAAAACCCTGACCGGCTGGAAGAATTCTTTCCCGCCCCTTGCGGTCAGTTTCAGGATCGCCGCCAACCGGCCGCCGGCGACACCGGCAACAATTTTCCCCCTGCCGTAGATAGCTCCTTCTCTACCGGCGGGGATCATATTTCCATGCTCGACCCGGGCGGCGGCTTCCGCGTCCAGTTCCAACCGGGGCAGGTGGGCCAGGGCCTGCAGGGGTGGGATAATTTTCTCTGCCACTGTCCCCTCCTCGACCGCGGCGGCAATCTCCGCCAGCGACCAGGCATCCTCCAGGGTGAAAGGGCCGGAAGCCAGGCGCTCCAGTTCGCCCAGGCAAGCGCCGCACCCGAGTTCCCGGCCGATATCATGGCAGAGGGTTCGTACATACGTCCCTTTGGAGCATTCCACCAGGAACTCCGGGCCCTCCTGGAAACCGTAGACCGGCTTTACCGGGCCGGAAAACTCCAGGCGGTAAATGTGGATTCTCCTCTTTTTCCTGGGGAGTTCCTGCCCGCGGCGGGCCTGTTTGTAAAGGGGTTGCCCCTCAACTTTGACCGCGGAGAACATCGGGGGGAGTTGCTCCTGGACCCCGGTCTTCCCTTGAAAAACTGCGGCCAGTTCTTCCTGGAGGACCCGGGTCTCCCGGTCCTGGGCAATAATCCGGCCGGTGATATCCTGGGTATCAGTGACCACCCCCAGGACCAGCCGCCCGCGGTAAAGTTTACGCTCTTCATCCAGGTAGGGAATGATCCTGGTAGCCTGTCCCACGGCGGTAACCAAAACCCCGCGGGCCATCGGGTCCAAGGTTCCCGTATGGCCGATCCGCTCTTCCCCAAGTAAGCGCCTTAACCGGGCCACTACTTGGTGCGAGGTACAACCAGGTTCCTTCTTAATGACCAGAAAACCATTAAGCACGCTCTTTTTCTTCCCCTGCCGTATTTTCCTGACCGGCGCTAGTTAAATAATCATGCAAAAACGGTAACACCTGCTCAACCGCTTGGGTGACCGGGGCTTTAATGGTGCAACCCGCGGCCCGGGCGTGTCCCCCGCCGCCAAAATGGGCCGCCAGGCGGCTGACATCCACCGCGCTCTTCGACCGCCAGCTCACTTTCGTCTCTTCCGGGTTAATTTCTTTGAAAAACAAACCAATTTCCACACCGCTAATGGAGATGGTATGGTTGACGAAGTTTTCCGTCTCCTCCAGCGGTACGGAATATGCGGCCATCAATTCCTGGCTCATCGCCATCCAGGCGATTCTGCCGCCGGCGGCCAGGCGCAAAGTGGCGAGGACCTCCCCCAGCAGCCGGAGGGAGTCATAACTCCTCTCCTCGTACACTTCTTCGGCGATCCGGGACGGGGAAATCCCGTAATCAGCCACCAGCCCGGCAGCAAGCGAAAGTACCCGGCCGCTGGTGTTGGAGTAGCGAAAGAACCCGGTATCCGTGGCTACAGCGGTATAAATGGCCTCTGCGATCCTCTTGTCCGGCGCAAACCCGCCATCGGCCAGGAGATCGTAGACGATCTCGCCGGTGGCGGCCGCTTCGGGTAAGACATGGTTGAAATCCCCAAACATGGAGTTGGAAATATGGTGGTCAATATTGACCAGCGGCGCGCCGGTGGCAAACACCGCTTCCGGGAGGAGCAACCGTTCCCGGTCGGCGCAATCCAGGGCGATTATCACCTCCGGCGTGAGAGAGGCGGTTGTCGTGATCTTCTCTGTTCCCTCCAAAAAACGGTAAGTCGCCGGCACACCCCCGGGAACAACCATCGCCACCTCCTTGCCGGCGTTTTCCAACCCCAGGCCCAGGGCTAACAAAGACCCGATGGCGTCGCCATCGGGATGTACATGGCAGCCGAGTACATAACGATCATATTCCGCCAAGAGCTGCAGGATCTCTTCTCTTCCGGTCACTCCTGTTTCTCTCCCCGTTCACTGCTGATTTCGTCCAAAAGCGAGAATATACGCGCACCTTCCTCCAGTGAGGTATCGGCAACAAACTGGATTTCCGGGGTGTGACGGTTCCGGATTCTTTTCCCAAGTTCAGCACGGATAAAACCCTTTGCGCTTTCCAACCCCTCCATAGTACTCTCCTGCTGGCTCTTGTCCCCAAAGACACTGACGTAGACCTTGGCATGGCTCCCGTCCCGGGAAACCTTCACCTTGGTGATGGAGGCAAAACCAATCCTGGGATCCTTTATCTCTGTTTGCAAGAGTTTCCCCAGTTCTTCCTTGATTAATCCTGCCAGCCGTTCCGCCCGGTGACCCATCATCTCCTCACCCCCAATTAAGGTGCATACGCGTGGGCGAAGAAACCTTATCCCCCAGCGTCGGTCGTTCCTGTTCTCTTCACCGCTTCGATGATGAAGGCCTCGATAATATCGCCTTCCTTAATATCGTTGAATTTCTCGAGCCCTATACCACACTCAAAACCCTCGGCAACCTCCCTGACGTCATCCTTAAACCGTTTCAAGCTCCCGATCTTTCCTTCATGAATGACCACGTTATCCCTGAGCACCCGGACCTCGGCGTTCCTGGTGATCTTCCCTTCCGTCACATAACAGCCGCCCACACTCCCGATTTTCGGCACTTTAAAGACGGCCCTGACCTCCGCCCGTCCCAGGACCACCTCACGGTATTCGGGGGCCAACATTCCTTCCATCGCCTTCTGCACGTCTTCGATGATATTATAGATTACCCGGTAGAAACGGATATCCACCTTCTCCCTCTCTGCCAGGCGCTTGGCAATGGGATCGGGCTGGACGTTGAAGGCAATAATCACCGCGTTGGAAGCGGAAGCCAGCATGACGTCGCTTTCATTAACCGCGCCAACGCCGCCGTGGATCACCCGGACCCGCACCTCATCGGTGGCAAGCCGCTCCAAGGATTGGCGGGTCGCCTCCACCGTCCCGTGGACATCGGCCTTGAGGATGATGTTTAACTCCTTAATCTGGCCTTCCTTAATCCGGTCAAAAAGATCTTCCAGGCTGACCCGTTGTTGTTTTCTAATCTCTTTTTCCCTATGAAACTGCTGCCTCTTCTCTGCCAGTTGGCGGGCAACCTTCTCATCGGTGACGTAAAAGGTGTCGCCGGCTTCCGGCAGATCCTCCAGGCCCACTATCTCCGCGGGCTCGGAAGGACCGGCCTTGCGCACCTGTTTACCCTTATCATTGACCAGGGCCCGGACTTTACCGGAGAACATCCCGGCGATCACCGTATCTCCCACCTTCAGGGTGCCGTTTTGGACCAGGACCGTGGCCACCGGGCCCCGCCCTTTATCCAGTTTCGCCTCGATCACCGTTCCTTTGGCCGGGCGGTTGGGGTTGGCCTTTAGCTCCCGTAATTCGGCAACCAGGAGAATCATATCGAGTAATTCGTCCAAGCCCTGCTTTTTAAGGGCGGAAACCTCCACAAAGACCGTGTCGCCGCCCCAGTCTTCAGGGACCAGTTCGTACTGGACCAGTTCCTGTTTTACCCGGTCCGGGTTGGCAGCGGGTTTATCAATCTTGTTAACCGCTACAATAATTGGGATCTGGGCGGCTTTGGCGTGGTTGATCGCTTCCACCGTCTGCGGCATCACCCCGTCATCCGCCGCCACCACCAGCACGGCAATATCCGTGACCTGGGCTCCTCTCGCCCGCATGGCGGTGAAGGCCTCATGCCCCGGGGTATCCAAGAAAGTAATCTTTTTCCCCTTCACATCCACCTGGTAGGCGCCGATATGCTGGGTAATGCCCCCGGCTTCCGAGGCGGTGACATTGGACTCCCGGATGGCGTCAAGCAGCGAGGTTTTTCCGTGGTCCACGTGGCCCATAATCGTTACCACCGGCCAGCGCGGCTGGAGGGAAGCGGGATCGTCTTCGATCTCTTCCACCTGGAGGACCTCTTCCTCAGTGGGGGCGGCGGTCACTTCCACGCCGAATTCTTCCCCCACCAAAGCGGCGGTATCAAAATCAATCTCCTGGTTAATACTGGCCATAACCCCCAGGGCGATGAGTTTCTTGATTACCTCGGACGCCGCCACCTCTATCGCCTGGGCAAACTCTTTCACCGTAATGCTGCCGGGGATCTCCACCGACTTAACGTTAGTGACAGGTTGTGAAGGACGGGCTCCTTTCCCGGCTGGCCTTTTTCCCGCTGGGCGCTGCGGGCGCTTTTGTGCCTGCGCAAACGGGGCCTTCCCCTTCTCCCTTTTGCCCGGGGATTTTTCCATTGTTTTCCCGCGCCCGCTTACCGCCGGTTTTTGCCTTTCTCCCTTAGGGGGAGCGGCAGGCCGTTCCTTTTTCACCTCTGCCCGCACCGCCTGTTTAGCGGCGGCAGCGGTTTCTTTCGGCTTTTCTTTTTGAGCCGGTCCCGCCTGTTTCTTACCGGCGGCAACTGCCGGTTCCTGCTTTTTGGGAGGTACAGCCGCTTCTTTCGCGGGCTTTGTTTTCGTAGCGCCGGCCGCCTTGGATTCTTTCTTCCCGGAAGAGGTGGTCACTTTCGCTTTTGCTTTTGCTTTCTCTGCATCCTGTGTGGGCGACGCGTCCTCTTTCCGCCGGGGTACCGCTTTCGCTTCCGGCGCAGGTTTGCCCTCTTTCTTGACGCCGGTATTAAAAGACCGGCGGACCTGTTCCAAATACTGTTCATCCACCGTACTCATGTGGTTTTTTACTCCGGCGCCCAGTTCATTCAAGATGCGGATCAAATCTTTGCTCTGAATCCCCAACTCTTTGCTGAGTTCATGGACGCGTATTTTCCTCGACATCAAACCACCTCCGGTTATTTTTTATCATCCTCGCCCGGCGCGCGCTGCGCCGCACCCGCTGCCTGTAACTCTTCCATGATTAAACCAGTCAAACCGTGAGCGGGCAATCCCAATACAACCTGGGCCTTTTTCCCGATGGCACGGCCCAGTTCTTCACGGTTGGCCAGATAGTAAAAGGGCACATCATAACGGCGGCAGATCCTCTCCATCTTTTTCCGGGTATGGCCCGCGGTATCCCCGGCCAAAATCACCAGCTGGATACGGCCCTTTTCCACGGCGGCACAGGTGGCGTCAAAGCCCAAGACGGTTTTCCCCGCCCGCCGCGCCAGGCCAAGGAGGGAAAGGATCCTATTCACCAAGAATCACGGCGGCCAATTGCTCCCGTAACCGTTCCTTGTCCGGCGGGGCAATTGTTGCCTCCAATTTTTTCGCCAGCAGATCCCCTTTAAAGGCCTTCTCCAGGCATTCCGTTGCCGGGCAGATATAAGCCCCCCGGCCGGACTTCTTTCCCGTCGGGTCAAGAAGGACCTCCTGTTCAGGGGTGCGGACAATACGCAAGAGTTCTTTCTTGTTACGGATTGCCCCGCAACCGATGCAGGTGCGCTGGGGGATCTTCTTCATGCGCTGCTTCATTTGGATTTACTCCCCTTTTTCTTCTGGCCTGATTCTTTTTCCCCCTCCCCGCTGAGCTTTGCCTTTAATTGATCGGCCAAAAGCTGGCCAATGGTAAACCCGCTGGAACTCTCCTCACTGAAGACCACTTCCGTCTCTTCCTGCGGCGGCTGCGCCACTGTCTCCAGTTCCTCTTCTTCTTTCAATATATCTTCAAAGAGATCCATGCCTTCTTCCATCTCGTCCATTAAGTCCCGGGCCCTTTCCCGCCGCCGCGCCCGTTTTTTGGTCTTCTTCTTTGCCGGCCGTTCTTCTTCCTCTTCTATCTCCTCAATTTCCTCGGGGATAAAGTCCTCGGCAACAAACTCTTCCTCTTCTTCCCCGGCTTCCTCTTCGTCAAAGATCTCCTCTTCAGCCTGGTCTACGCCGGGCTCTTCTTCGCCCTCCGCCAGATCCACTTCCTCAACCTCGGGAATGGCGGCCTCTTCAAGCTCCAGTTCCGCTTCAGCCTGGGCCTGGAGTTCCCTTTCCTCCTCCAGCAGGGCTTCGATCTCTTCCCGGGCCTCCTCGGCCTGGGTTTCGCTCTTAATATCCACTTTCCACCCGGTCAACCGGGCGGCGAGCCGGGCATTCTGTCCTTCTTTCCCGATGGCCAGTGAGAGCTGGTTGTCGGGGACAATAACCAGCGCCGTTTTTTTACTGGGAAGCAGCTTAACATCGTAAACCCGGGCCGGGCTCAGTGCCCGGATGATAAAGAGTTCCGGTTCGGGCTGCCAGGGGATGACATCAATCTTTTCACCCCTCAACTCCCGGACAATCATCTGAATGCGGGAACCCCGGGTCCCGACACAGGCCCCCACCGGGTCAACATTCTCATATTTGCTGTAAACCGCAACCTTTGAACGGACTCCGGGTTCCCTGGCAACCGCCTTGATCTCCACGATCCCTTCTTGAATCTCCGGAACCTCGAGTTCCAAAAGCCTTGTCAACAGGCCGTTCCGGGTCCGGGAGAGGATGATCTGCGGCCCCTTGGTGGTCTTTTTCACCTCTACCAGGTAGGTTTTGAGCCTGGCCCCCTGCTCGTACCGTTCACCGGGGATCTGTTCACCCGCGGGTAAAATCGCCTCCGCCCGTCCGAGATCGATAAAGACTGTTTTCTGCTCGAAACGCCTGATCACGCCGGTAATAATATCGCCGACCCGGGAGGAATACTCCTCATAGATGAGGGCGCGTTCCGCCTCGCGGATCCTTTGTACCACTACCTGCTTGGCGGTTTGCGCCGCAATGCGGCCGAACTCCTGGGGGAAAATTTCGATCTCGACTTCATCTCCAAGCTGGTACTGGGGGTCAATGGCTTTTGCCTCGGCAAGGCTTATCTCCGCCGCGTCGTCCTTTTTCTCCTCGACCACAGTCTTATAGGTAAAAACCCGGAAGTCGCCGGTTTCAGGGTCCAGTTGCACCCTGACCCTCTGCGCTCCCTTTTGGTCTTTTTTATAGGCGGAAGTAAGCGCCGATTCAATGGCTTCAATTAAAATCTCCTTGGAGATGCCCTTTTCTTTTTCCACCACCGCCAAGGCTTCAACCAAATCGCGGTTCATTTCCTGATTTTCCTCCCTTATTCCTTACTTTTCAGGCGTTATATTTCCGGATCCAAACGGGCTTTGGCTACCATGCGCCAGGGGATAGCCAGCTTTTCGCCATCGACTTCAACCAAAACCGCCCCGTCTTCCTCTGCCGACCACCCGGCAAGGATTCCTTTTATCTTCTTCCGTCCCTGCCAGGGAGAGTAGAGCCTCAACTCCGCCGGTTCCCCGGCAAACCTTAGGAAGTGTTCGGGTTTGGTTAAAGGCCGGTCAATACCGGGTGAAGAAACCTCCAACAGGTACGCGCCGGGAATCGGGTCTTTTTTATCCAAAAGGGCGCCCAGGTGCTCGCTGAAAACCTCGCAGTCCTTAATGGTGATCCCTTCGGGGCGATCAATAAAGACCCGCAGCACACGGCGGGAACCTTCCCTGGTAAAGAGAAGGTCAACCACTTCGTAACCGAGTTCCGCCCCGGCCTGCTCTACGATCTCCCTTAACAGGGATTTTTTCTCCTCCATCGGTCCTTCTCTTCTTCCCCTCTCTCAGATTAGCTCGATAAGATGAAAGAGTGGGTCGCGCCCACTCCTTCTCAGAAAATCTTAATCGCCCATAGTATATCATACTTCGAAAATTTTAACAAGAGGTCACCGGCGTCCTTGTCCCGGGCGGGGTCACTGCCGGCCCGAACTCACCCTATCGCCGTTTATGACCAAATCGAACTTTTTGACCAGGGCTCGGCCGGCCGTCCGATCGCTGTACATTATGCCGAATTCCACCGCGCCCAGCCAGAGATCGCTGATCTCGCCTCGTGCATCTTTTATATAATCGAGAAAAAGGCTCAGGTCGATTTTTTCCGGAATTTTCCCTTTTTTGCCGATCCTGAAATCGAAATAAAACCAATCCGGCCATTTCTCCTCGCGGAATAAATCATATGTATAAGATCCATCCGCGATGGCCCCGGAGACCTGCGGAGAATGGAGAGAGTCATACCAGTCAAAGAAGATCATAACCTCATCAGTGACTGCTTTGCGAACCTCTTCATCTTTCTTATCCCCGATGGTGGGTTTTTCTTTTGTCAAGAAGAATTCTAAAGTAACGTACCACGTCCCGGTTGAATTGGTTATTCGATAATCAAAATCCAATTCCACCAGCAAAGAGTTGATCTCATGCAGTTGTTTGGGTAAGAGTAATTCATCATCGTCCACCCCTTGTCCCCACGGTTTTATCCCGTAGAAGATCTCAGGGTAATTGTATTTATCCTCGCCGGAATCTCCCCGCTTCCACTCCCAGCCATAGCTCCCGTCTTCATAAAGGCAAATTTTCTGGTCGGTCGCTTCTTCTGTCCCCCACATATTACTATGCAATATAAACCCGGGAGCAACTTCGATCTCATCATAGCGTCCGGTTTTATACTCCTTAATAACAAGGTCGGCAAAGGGATCCCAGTAGACCGGCAGCCGGGAAAAACCACTACCATGCAGGCTACGGCGATAAGTAAAGCCAAAAAGAATCTCCGCGCATTTTTACGCGCACCCACGCAAACACCCATTCGCTCGATTCCTCCCTTTCTCAAGGTTTTGCCATTAAGTTATGCTATTAATATGAAATATACTACATAATATGTCAGTATTCTCCAACAACCACCAATTTCCTTCTTGAACCCGCGCACCGTTTCTTCTACTTATGGATTGAATAGAATACGGCTCAGCGGTCGAAATAAGCGGTGACAAAGACGGCCGGCGAATTCCAGTAGGTTGTCACCTCATTGGTGGACCAGCTCCCCTCGTGATCAATGTAAGCCCGGGCAGGCGGGTCGTTCCTCCGCAAATATTTCTGGGCCGTCGGGTCCTGAAGCCTGCTGTTGGGCCCTCCCGCCACCATCCCGGGTACCGGCGCTTTAATATTGTCTGCGCCGGACGGCCGGTGGTGCGGGTTCATCACCGGGTTGCCGCCAAAACCTGTAACATAGCATTTTCCCAGGACATTACGGCCGAAAAGGTAGTGGAGGTGGTCCTGAGCCGCCCGGATATACTCCTCCTCCTCCTCCGGGGACAGGAGATGGGCAATGATCAGGATCATCGCCCGTCGCATCACCAGGCCGTTGCTGCCCCAGTAATACTCATTACCGGTCAGGGAAAGCCCGTAACCATCGTTGGCGGCCCGGGAGGCCAGTATACGGGCGTGGCTGAGCAATTTCCCCCGTAAAAACTTGGCGATCCTCTGGTCTTGTCTTCCCTCATCCATAAAGAGATAGGAGACAGTGCCAAACCCGCCCACGCTCTGCCAGCCCAAGGCGGTCAGGTCAATATTCGCCCGGTGCGTGCGGAGAACATAATTATGATATAACTCCTTGCCGGTTACCCGGTACAACTCCACCGCAGCCCAAAACCGCTCGTCCTGGTTGTTCCAGTCCCCGTATTCCCCGGTCTCCATCCCGGGCGGGTTTTTGTAATTAGGCGCATCAGGGTTCTTCTCCAACCACTGCCAGGCCTTCTCCGCCGCGGCCAGCGCCCTGCCGGCGAACTCCGGATCAATACCGGAATAGATCCGGGAAGCGGCGGCCATAATCGCAGCAAACCCACTAGTGGCCGTGGGCGAAACCTCTGTAATATAACGGGGTTCCCGGTCCGCTTCCGGCATAATGAAACCGGGAAACCGCCTGGTTGATACCTTATGGTAGACCCCGCCGGTCGCCGGGTCCTGCATCTTCAAGAGCCAGTCCAAAGCATAACTGCACTCATCCAGGAGATCGGGGATCCCGTTCCCGCTCTCCGGGATCTGTAAAGAATCGCAAAAAGCCTCGGGGAACAACTCATAGGCCAGCAAGAGATCGGCCAGGGTCACCACTGCCGGCACGGTATACTTCCCGAAATCGCCCGCATCATGCCAGCCGCCGGTTGTATCCTTATGTTTCTTCCGGTCGGTAAAGAAAAAGGCGTCTTCCAAATGGCAGGCTCCATGTCTCCAAACCCCGGCATATTCAGGTTCCAGGGCAATACCGCACCGTTGGTAGTAGAGCATCTTCAAAAGGGCCTTTTTTGCCTCGCGGTAGACCCCGGGGTCAATACGGAAAGGATAGGATCTGCCCACGCCGGGAAGGTAGAGAAAATAGTGGCCGGCCTCCGTCACCTGGGAAAAATCGGCGTAATAAATCCGGGCCCCGGAAGACCCGTCATCTACCGGTTTTTCCGTGGTTGTGCCGGTAAAGACCACTTCTTGTTCATCCTCTGAACCAACCCGGATAAGAAGAAACTCACCGCCGTGCCCGTCGATAACCGCCACCTTCCGGTCTTGCGGCCGGTAACCCAATTGATTGATCTGAATCCGCTCGCTGGATCTTTCATCAACAATCGCCTTCATCGTCTCTTCACTCCATTCAACGCCTGCGTACATGCGACTACCAGTTGCCGTAATTTTGCTTCCCATCCCTGTCGCGACTCTTTGCCGCCTGCCGGGAAGAAACTCATGCCCGTTGAGAACGGCGAAAAAAAGAAAGGATGCCAGCAAAATCCTGCCTGCCTTTTTCATGAAAATGCCCCCTTTTGAAAGGTCTCCCTGTACCAAATGCCCCGTGTTCCCAATCTGTATTCGCCAATATCTTCCGTATCTCCTACCCATAAAGGAATTTCCGGTTTCCTGTCGAAGAGACCCGTAGAGTTCTCCGGGTGGAAAGGGGGATCCATATGTGGTCTGAACTGCTCCATTCAGAATTTCTCAATAACCGGGTCATCGATTATTTATCCGCCATCGCCATCTTTCTTGCGGGTATCATCATCATCCAAATACTGAGAAAGATCGTTTTTGGCCGTATCGGGCAGAAGGTAAAAGAAACCGCCTCGACCTTTGATGATTTTCTCCTTAAGGCCCTACGCCGGCGCTTAATCCCATTCTTATATTTTACCGCCTTATACCTAAGCCTGGACGTTCTTTCCCTCAGTCCCCTCGCTGGAAAAATCCTGCGGGCGGCGGGCGGCATCGTCCTGGCCTATTACAGCGTCAGCTTCCTCCTGGATGTCGCCGGTTACAGCCTGGAGTCCTACTTCCTGAAGAAAGAGGACCAGACCAGGAAAAACATCCTCAACCTCTTTTTGGTGGGGATAAAGGCGATCGCCTGGGGGTTTGCCTTCCTTGTCCTCTTGGATAATTTCGGGGTCAAAATCTCCGGGCTCCTGGCAGGTCTAGGCATCGGCGGTGTAGCAGTGGCCTTCGCCGCCCAGGCGGTCCTCGCCGATCTCTTCAGCTATTTTACGATCTTCTTTGACCGGCCCTTTGAAATCGGCGATTACATTGTGGTTGGCGAGTACATGGGGACAGTGGAGTATATCGGGATGAAAACCACCCGCCTCCGGAGCCTTAGCGGGGAGCAGATCATCTTTTCCAATACGGATCTGACCAACTCCCGGGTGCGGAATTACAAGCGCATGAAGGAACGGCGTGTCTCCTTCCGGATTGGTGTTACCTATGATACACCCCCGGCACAGTTGAAAGAGATCCCGGGGATTATCGCCGGGATCATCCAAGGGATCGCAGGCGCCCGCTTTGACCGGGCCCACTTTCTTGCCTACGGGGACTACAGTCTCCTCTTTGAAGTCGTCTATTATGTCTTATCCAGGGATTACCGGCAATACGCGGATATCCAGCAAGAAATCAACCTGGCGATTAAAGATGAGTTCACCCGGAGGGGGATAAAATTTGCCCTGCCCACCCGGACGCTCCTGGTGGAAACGGGGAATACCGGAGACGGAAAAGCCTTTGACGCTTAAGAAATCCCGCCCGCCAAAGGAATCCCGCCCCGGACGGTGGGCAATGACCAAACTGGTCCGGCCCTTCATCAAAGCTAGTGCTCGATAAAAACCGGCCCGATCCGGTCGATCCGGTTGGTCCAGATCCCGCCGGTATAATGGGCCGGCAATTGCTGCAGGTCCTCCACCCGGTCAAAGCCCTCCGACCACTTGCCGTCCCCCAAAACCAGGATGACCCGGGTATCCACCGCCTTCATCCGCGCCAGGAAGCGATGGGGCCAGCCCCAAAGGAAACGGGCGTATTTTAAGGGCAGGTGCAGCTGGGTGCCACGGATCGCCCGGGGGATATACCCGGTCCAACCCAAAAGAGCGTAGGAGAGCAGGGCCCTTTTCAGCGTGGCTTTTGACATCACCCGGAGCTGCGGGAGTCTCTCCTTAAGAACGGCCACAGGCCTGTCTCCCCCGTAAACCGTTAAGTTGGCCAGGCGTTCTGCGGGGAATCTCTGGAGGAAACCGGCCAGGAGTTCCCCTTCTTGCGGGTCGTTGCTTTTGATATGGATCAGAAAAGACCCATCGGGGAAATGGTCAAGGACTTCCTCAAGGGAGGGCATAAGGCCAACCCCTTTACCGCGGAAGGGATAGGTCTTCCCCCCGTCGGCGGTATAGCCATAACCGATATCCAGCTTTTTCAGTTCCGCCAGCGTATGCTCCCTGGTCACGCCCTGCCCGTCGGTGCGGTAGTCAAGGATCCAGTCATGAAAGACGGCAAAATGCCCGTCTCTAGTCGGGTGCACATCCAGCTCAACAATGTCGGCGCCGGCTGCAAAAGCCGCTTCCATTGACGGGATGGTATTCTCCAGGTAAGGGTGTTCCGGTTCATAAATAATCCGCGCGGTATTGGTCTCCCCGGTGATCCCTTCCATGGGAAAGGTCTGCCCCAGCCCCCGGTGGGCAAGGAGCAAGGGTCTCCCCTCCCCTTTCGGCACGAAAAGCGAGGTATTATTCAGGTAAACAAAGAGGAAAAAGGCCAGAAAAACCCGGGTTGTTTTGGATTTGGCAATTCTCCGGATCAAAGCGTTCCCACCCCAGTCTGTACCCAGCCTCACTTATCACTTGTACTCATTCTCCACCGGGACCAACTGGATTTCGAAAAGAAGCGGCCAGAGTTTTCCGGTGACAAAGATCCGGTCTTCCTCCTGGTCATAGGCAATACCGTTAAGTACGTCCTCCATGCCTCCGGTTATCTCCGGATGGAGGAGGCCGCTCAGGTCGATCCACCCGGTTACTTTCCCGGTCTGCGGGTCAATGCGGACAATATAATCCGTTAGCCAGATATTGGCATAAATCTCGCCCTTTATATACTCAAGCTCGTTAAGGTTTTTTACCGGCCCTTTACTGCTGGTGACTTCGATCTGCCGCACCGGTTTATAGGTCTCCGGATCAAGAAATGTCAAGGTTGAAGAGCCGTCACTCATGATCAGGTGCTTTCCGTCATGGGTCAAACCCCATCCTTCGGTCGGGTAAGAGAAAACCTCCAGGACCTCAAAGGACTCGCGGTCATAGACCAGCCCCAGGTTCTCTCTCCAGGTAAGCTGGATAATTTTCTCCTGGTAAATAGTGATCCCTTCGCCAAAAAGGTTCTCCGTTAATTCCCGCTTTTTTATCACTTCCCCGTTTTCCGGCCTTACCTTCCGGAGGGAAGAGCGCCCGTAGAGCCCTGTGCCTTCATAAAAAAACCCGTCGCTGTAAACAAGGCCCTGGGTAAAAGCCTGGGGATCATGGGGGAATTGATTAACTATGACATATGTGTAGTATTGCTCATAGTATTCCTCGCCGGCTTCCGGTTTTTCCGCCCTTCCAGTAACCTGGCTGGAAAAAAGCAGGACCAAAAGAAGACCAATGCCAATAACCTTTCTTGCCAATAAACACTCCTCCTCCCGGGAAAATATCGCCCGTCGCCAGGCTTTTATCTTCAACACCGGTTTTTCCCTTTTCACTGTAATGCCCGGTCTGGATTGGTGTTCAGCTCAAAATAGCACTTGCGCCTGGCCTTATGGGCCGGCGCAAGTGCGAAAGACCGGGAATACCTGTCTTAGGTTAATTGCCCTTCTTTTACATATGCTATGCTCCGTTCAAATTCTTCCTGGATCTCTGCTGACGGTTCTTCCGTTAACAAAGTAACAATGACAATCGCGAGACAGGAGGCGACAAAAGCCGGAAGCAGTTCATAGATGGCCCAAACGCCGCCCAACGGATTAAGCACGAGCTTCCAGAAGAAGACCATGCCGCCCCCGGTCACCATCCCCGCGATCGCCCCGGCCCTGTTCAGTCTCTTCCAGAAGAGGGAGAAGAGCATCAGCGGGCCGAAGGTCGCCCCAAAACCGGCCCAGGCAAAAGAGACGATCCGGAAAATGATGCTGTTTTCATCCAAAGCGATAATCATCGCAATTGCGGCAATGACCAGCAAGGCAATTCTTGTCATGTATAAAACCACCCGGTCGCTGGCGTCTTTCTTGAAAATACCATGGTAGAGGCTTTTCGAAAAAGCCGAGGCAGCAATGAGCAGGTAAGAGTCGGAGGAGCTGATCGTGGCCGCCAGGATCCCCGACATCACCAGACCGGCAAGGAAGGGCGGGAAGAATTTGGTTGATAATAAGATAAAGATATTCTCCGCCGAACTGGGGGTAAGGAAAACCGTGGGGTAAAGGGCCCTACCCATGAGTCCGATGCCGACGGCGGCCGCCAGGGAAATGGCACACCAGATGGTGGCGACCCTCCGCGACAAGGTGAGTTCGTTGGGGTCCCGGATCGCCATGAACTTCAACAATACCTGCGGCATGCCGAAATAGCCCAGCCCCCAGGCAAGGGTGGAAATCACGGCGAGAAAACCGTAACTACCGGCAGCCCCAAATAAAGGCTTGTTATCAGCTACAACCTGAACACCATCTTCCATTACCGGTTGGGCAAGGCCAAAAAACTCCAGGAACCCGGGGAAGTCTTTGATATTCTCAACAATGGCATCCACACCGCCGGCCAGTGAAGTTCCGGTCAGAAAAACAACAACCAGGGCAACGATCATCACTGTACCCTGCATAAAATCGGAGGCGCTTTCCGCCAGGAAACCACCGATAAAAGTATAGAATAACACAAAAACAGCGCCAAGAATCATCATCAGTTGATAATTGACTCCAAATAACGAAGAGAAAAGTTTGCCCATGGCAACAAGACAACTGGAAGCATAAACCGTGAAGAAGACTAGGATAAACAAGGCCACTATGGCCATGACGACCTTTTTCTCTTCCTTAAACCTGTTGCTGAAGAAGTCCGGAATGGTAATGGCGTTGCCGGCCACCACCGAATAAGACCGCAGCCTTTTTGCCACAAACAACCAGTTCAGGTAGGTCCCGATTAAAAGCCCGATGGCGGTCCAGATCGCTTCAGCCAACCCAAAAAAATAAGCCACCCCGGGCAAGCCCATTAAAAGCCAGCCGCTCATGTCGGAGGCCTCCGCTCCCAAGGCGGTAATCCAGGGACCGATTTTTCTCCCGCCAATTAAAAAGTTGGCAGTGCTTTCCCCCGCCCGGCGGGCATAAAAAAACCCGATCCCGATAACGATTAACATGTAGATAACCATTGCCAGGACTACCTGGACATTATCTACTGCTTGCAATATTTTTTCCCCCTTTTCGTAATAATGACACGCGGCGCCCCTGCGCGCCAAAACCCCTTGCTTCCAATGCCTTTATCACCATGACTCTTATCATTCGCCCTTTTCGGGGATTTTCCTTTTTAATTGTGGATTTTTAGATTTTCCCCTTTATTTTGCCTTTTCCATCCTTTGTGCCAAAAGCGTACCGGTAAAAAACGTACCGGGATTGGTGGAAAACCATTCACTCAATCATATTTTTTAATGCTTCCAGGTCCTTGATTTTGATTGTGGATTTATGAAAATCAATTACCCCTTCTTCTCTCATCCTACACATCTCCCTGGAAAGGGAAGGCCGCGCCACATGCAAGAACTCCGCCATCTCATTTCGTTTCAGCGGCAAAGTGAAAGTGGCCGACCCCTGTTTTTCATGGTGTTCCAGGAGAAAGGCGCTGATCTTGCCCCGCAGGTTCTTGATGGTCAAATACTCCACTTTTTTATTGAGCGCCAGGGCCTTGTCCGAGACAATCCGGAGCATATTGGTGATTAGCCGCCGGTGGCTAGGGCATTGCCTTTGACAATTCCCGGTGATCTTCTCCGGTGGCAAGAAAAACGCCTTACTATCCACCTGGGCAAGAACGGAGGCCGGCCATTTCCGCGCCCCGGAAAAGGCCGCGGTCTCCCCGAAAATATCACCCGCGCCCAAAACCGCCATAATCACCCTTTCCCCGGCGGCATTCTCCTTAACAACCATTACTTCCCCTTCGAGCAGGACACCCAAGCCATGGAGATCGTCACCCTGGACCGCCAGATATTCATTCTTTTTATAGCTGCGAACCGCCGGGTTTAAGCATTCCAGCATAATCTCCAGTTCTTCACTGTCAATCCCGGCAAATAACCGGCAGGCCGCCAATGCTCTTTCCCATTCTGTAAAAATTGTGATCACCCTCATCCCTTGGTAACTTTGGTTACCGCTTTTTCAGTATTATTCTATTATAATAACAGTGAAAATACAATACGGAACCTGCGGGAACAGATGTACCGGGTATGGCAAGGGTTCGGCCGGTAATCACTGCGAAGGGGACCCCGAGGGGCAATTGCGGGAATTGCAATATGCCGGCTGGAACAGACAGGGCGTGCGCCGTTAAAAATATAAGGGCAAATTATAGAGAAAGGAGGTTAGAAGATGCAAAGTTACATATTAGGCAAGAAAAAACCGATCACATTGCTTAGCGGCATTTTGATTCTAATCGCCTTTACCGGCAAATTTGGGTTTAAAAATGAAGTTTTAGCCCTCTGGTCCCTGGCACTCGCCTCAATTATGGGGGTGGCGCCCATTGCCATCCAAGCCTACCAAGCGCTAAGGGTTAGGGTTGTCAGTATCGATCTTTTGGTTACCATCGCCGTTGCCGGCGCGTTTTTAATAAAAAACCTTGAAGAGTCGGCCATTGTCACCTTTCTCTTCCTTTTCGGCGCTTATCTGGAACAGCGGACACTGAACAAGACGCGCTCTGCCATTAAAGAGTTGACGGAAATGGCGCCGGAGAGCGCCCTGAAGCAAATGGAGAACGGTGAGTTTATCGAAGTAAAAATCGACGAGGTTAATGTGGGCGATATCCTCCTGGTGAAAACCGGGGCGAAGGTCCCTGTTGACGGCAGTGTTTTAGCGGGAGAAGGCTATGTTAATGAGGCCAGCATTACCGGCGAGTCGCTTCCTGTTGGCAAAGAGAAGGGAGCAACCGTCTATGCCGGAACGATTCTGGAAAATGGAACCCTGCAAATTATTGCCGACCGGGTCGGGGAAGACACCACCTTTGGCCGGATTATTGAACTGGTTGAAGAAGCGCAAGATTCGAAGTCTAAAGCCGAACGGTTTATCGACAGGTTCGCAAAACACTACACCCCCGCAGTTTTGGCCCTTGCTTTTATCGTCTGGCTCTTTTCCCACGACATTGAGCTGGCCATTACCATCCTGGTCTTGGGGTGCCCGGGGGCGTTGGTGATCGGCGTACCCGTTTCCAATGTGGCCGGTATCGGCAACGGCGCGCGCCACGGTGTTCTGCTCAAGGGCAGCGAAGTCATTGACGATTTCAGCAAGGTTGACACCATCGTTTTTGACAAAACCGGCACCTTGACAATGGGCAAACCTGAGGTAACAGAGGAAGAATTCTACGGCGAAGATGTGGAAGAGGTATTGGCCTGCCTTGCCAGTGTGGAAAGGGAATCGGACCACCCCCTGGCCACCGCTGTTGTCGAATATATCGGGGAGACAAAACTCTACCCGGTGGAAAAAACCAATGTGATAAAAGGAGCCGGGGTTGTCGCCCGGGTCAACGGGCGCCGGGTCGCCGTCGGGAATGTCGCCCTTATGGAGCGGGAGAATGTTCCTTTGGACGAAAAGGCCCGTGCGGGAATTGCCCGTTTCGAAGCGAACGGGAACTCCCTTGTTTTAACGGCCATCGACGGTGAACTAAAGGCGCTCTTGGGTATTCGCGACCAGATCCGCCCGGGTGTCAAAGAAGACCTGCAAAGACTGAAAAGACTAGGCGTGAAAAACCTGGTGGTTCTCTCCGGGGACAACCAAGGAACGGTTGATCTGGTCGCGCGCGAACTCGGGTTGACAGAAGCCCACGGAGGTATGCTCCCAAAAGACAAGGCGGCATATGTGGAAGAGCTAATCGCCCGCGGTCACACCGTGGCCTTCGTCGGCGACGGGGTAAATGACAGCCCTTCACTGGCCCGGGCGCAAATCGGGATTGCTATGGGCGGCGGCACCGACGTGGCCATTGAAACCTCCGATGTTGTCTTGATGAACTCGAATTTCCGCCGCTTACCCCATGCCCTGGGTTTGGCCAAAGCAACCGCGGGCAACATGCGCCAGAATATTCTGATCGCCGTCGGGGTCGTCCTGGCCCTGCTGGCCAGTTTGATCTTTAGCGAATGGATGAACATGTCGATTGGTATGTTGGTCCATGAAGCCAGCATTTTAGCGGTGATTCTCAACGGGATGCGGCTTCTCCGGTACAACTTAAGGTATTAACTCCAGGTGAAATACTGAGAACAAGTGCGGTATTGAGAGAAAAATAGAGACTATAAAAGGAGGGAGAAGAATGAAAAAAGCGACACTACAGTTGGAAACATTGAGCTGCCCGTCGTGCGCGCAGAAGATTGAAAACGCGGTAAAACAGTTAAACGGCGTGGAAAAAGAAAGCGTAAAGGTGCTGTTTAACGCAAGCAAAGTGAAGTTTGACTTCGATGAGGAAAAAGTATCAGTGGCAGACGCGGAAAAGGCCATCGCCGCCCTGGGCTTCGAAGTTAAGAGTTCGCAAGTGAAATAGGGGAAAAAAGATCCCCGGATAGATTTGTAATCTTCTCCGGGGATCTTTTTTTGCGTTGCGCCCCGTCTATGCCGGTACAGATAAATAAGACCAGAACACGTACGCGCCCATGGTGTAGACAAGGCAAACCGGTATTCCGCAAATCCCACCTTTATCTGGTGAAAAGGGTTAAATCAATCACCTCTCCCATGCGCTGGTACCCGGCGGCATTGGGATGCAGGTGATCACCGCTGTCGTAAGCAGGGTCCAGCAGGTCCGGGTAGTCCGGGTCCCTGAGCGCCAAATCAAAATCAATCACTGCATCAAAGACACCGCTCGTCCTGATCCAGTTGTTTACGGCCTTGCGCGCCTCTTCCCTGAGGGGATTGTCGTATTGCGACCCGCCAAAAGGCAAGATGGTTCCCGCATAAACATAGATATTATGCTCATGGGCCTGCTCCACAAACCTCTCGTAAGCCCTGATCAACTGCTGGGCAATGTTTGGGGAATGGCTTCCCCCGATATCATTGACACCGGCAAGAATGATCAGGTAACGGACCCCGCTTTGCTCCAAGACATCCCGCTTGAATCTCCTATATACCGTGGGCCCCAACCCGCCCGAGATGACGGCATTGCCACCGATACCATGGTTCAGCACGGCGATATGGGCCGTGACCTCATCCGCCTGTAACCGCCCGGCAAGAATATCAGGCCAACGGTTATCCTGGTTGGGGATTGAACCCAGGCCGTCAGTAATCGAATCTCCCAGCGTAACCACGGCTGCCGCTTTTGGATTGCTGGTGCAAACATCGATCCCGGAAATAATATACCAACGGTTTGTTACCGCCGGTGCGGGCATCCGCACTGAATCAACGGCGGTGTTGGTAGAGATATATGATGTGGAGCGCGAGCCCGGGTGGCCGGTGATGGCGGTCGGTACTTCGCCAAAGTGAATCGTAATCGCCATCCTTGTCAGGCTGGGCAAGGCATAGTCCATTGGATCGGAAACTGCCGTCTGCCCGGGGGGTAAGGTCACCGATGGGCTCCCGTTGAAAGTTACCATTATGCCTGTTTCGGGTTTGATCCGGTACAACCCATCCGACTGGGCCAAATGCACGGCCTTGATCTCCAGGGGCGCATTACCGTATTCATTCGAAAGCTTTAACCTGATCCGTTCGCCGCCAATGGAAACGCGCACCACCTGGCGGAGGGTGTTATTGGCCAGCCCCGGCTTGGGGGGCATGTTATGCGGTTCCACCAGTTGCTGTGAGGCAGCCCAGGTACCAACCCAATGCCCATCTTCACACCCGGCGGGGGAAGCGGGAGCATTGTTGCCGCCATTACGCACAGAGGCTTCCGCTACCGGAGTGAGAGCAACCTCGACAGCGGGAACGCTTGCGGCCATACAGGCCAGGAGAAACAAGATCACAAAGAGACTTTTTACGAACGATCTTTTCACTTTGTCCTCTCCTTTTAATTTTTCTGTTTGCAAGAGCAATTAAAGACGTGGCGGGATGCCTTATTCCCGCCTTTTTTCCAAGTCCGGCATTCTCACATCCGGCAGAAAAACGTCAGCGGGTAAAGATCAATCAATTGTTTGGATATAATAACGCTCCCCCGCTTCCACCGGGAAGGAAATAACTCCAGGCCCGGCGGGGGCAAAGGTGATCCTTTCCCCAATATTATCGGTTAGTGTCACGACGGCGCCCGCCCGGAGCCGGCAGGTCTGGGAAAAACGGGAACGGATTACCGCCTGTTGTAACCGGCCGTCTTCCCACCATATATCAACTTCATACCCGCCCCGGGCCCGGAGGCCTTTTACATGGCCTTTTGGCCAGTTTTCCGGAAGAGCAGGTGAAAGGGTGATTTCACCGGTATGGCTCTGGAGCAGCATCTCGGCGATCCCGGCTGTAGCTCCGAAATTGCCGTCAATCTGAAACGGGGGATGGGTATTGAAGAGATTGGGCAGGGTGGAGTTTTTCAGTAGTTCCATAAGGTTGGCGCCGGCTTTTTCCCCGTCGCCAAGGCGGGCCCAGAAATTAATGATCCAGGCCCGGCTCCAGCCGGTATGCCCGCTGCCATGGGCCAACCTTGTTTCCAGGGTTTTTCTGGCCGCCGCCGCCAGTTCCGGGGTGTGCCGGGGGCTGATCATATTCCCCGGGTGCAGGGCAAATAAATGAGAGATATGGCGGTGGCCCGGTTCGGCTTCTTCATAATCTTCCGCCCACTCCAGGAGGCGCCCGTCCCTGCCAATCTCCGGCTGGGGCAGGCGGGGGAGGCAAGCCCGTAGTTTCTCACGGAAGACGAGGTCTAACCCCAGGATTTCCGCTGCCTTGATGCAGTGGGTAAAAAGGGTATGGATAATTTGGCTGTCCATGGCCGGGCCCGCGCAAAGAGATCCCCTTTCACCGGTGGGCAGGATGTAAGTATTCTCCGGGGAGACCGAGGGACAGGTTACCAGGCGGCCCCGGGGATCGGGAACGAGGAAATCCAGGAAGAATCCGGCCGCTTCTTTCATCACCGGGTAGACTTTTTTTAAAAATTTCCGGTCCCCGCTGAAATGGTAATGCTCCCACAGGTGCAGGCAGAGCCAGGCCGCTCCCATAGGCCAAAAGGATGCCGGCGGGTAAAGATCCTGGGGGGCGGTATCACCCCAGATGTCCGTGTTGTGGTGGGCGACAAAACCACGGCACCCGTACATCACTCTGGCGGTACGGCGGCCGGGCCCGCGCATGCGTTCAATATGCTCCAAAAGCGGCCGGTGACACTCGGGAAGGTTACAGGTTTCCGCCGGCCAGTAGTTCATCTGGGTATTGATATTAATCGTGTATTTGCTCTCCCACGGCGGTAACATCTCCTGGTTCCAGAGGCCCTGAAGGTTGGCGGGTAAGGAGCCCGGCCTGCTGCAACTGAGCAAAAGGTACCGGCCGAATTGGAAGTAGAGTTCGACCAGACCTGGGTCGTCGGCGCCTTTTTTTATTCTTTTCAGTCTTTCGTCCGTGGGCAGGGTCTCCGGCCTGGTTTCTAATCCGGTCTCTTGCCTGGGCCCTGATCCGGTATCCTGTCCTATATCTTGTCCGGTCTCTTGCCCGGTCTCTGACCCAGCCTCCGATCCGGCCTCTAACTTTATCTCTGGTCCAGCCTTCTGTCCGGCTTCCAGCCTGGTCTCTGGGCTGGCCCGAACGGTTCGCCCCGTCAATTCCAACTCCACCCGGTGGAAAAAGGACTGGTAGTCTTGGCGATGCCGCCGGTACAAAACTTCATACGGCTTGCCCGCAGCCGCGGCTAAAACCCGCAGGCAGGCTTGTTCCGGATTCTTATGCCGGTAGCTGGTTTCCCCGGCCACGAGCAAGGTAACGGCATCGGCTCCTTCGACAATGAGGTTTTCACCAATGGTATAAACCCTTCCCCCTTCCGGAACGGCGCGAAGAGCAGC
>ERZ773359.2470-NODE-2470-length-23266-cov-12.512343_pt1 | contig 23266 bp, 19 predicted proteins | sample MGYA00374955_ERZ773359 | MGnify/ENA primary metagenome ERZ773359 (study PRJEB29098, sample SAMN04486028) | biogas fermenter metagenome | study: EMG produced TPA metagenomics assembly of the Biogas fermentation microbial communities from Germany - Plant 4 DNA1...
ATAATTGACTCACTCCTTAGCATGTATTTCCCTCCAATCTTTTGAATCCTATTAGAGGGATTATAGCTTAAGGGGTGGGTAATATTTATTCCGGCTTTCCTAGGTCAATTATACGCCGGCGGTGACATCAATCCCTTGTGAGGATGTTTAGAAACATAAAATACCTCAAGGCAACGCCACTACAAAATAAGAAAAAGACAAGAAACAGAGAAATAGAATGTAAATTTATCAAGGGTTCTAGGGGTTAAAAGGGTCAAAAAGAGAGAAGTTTCTCAGTTTGGGTATAAGCTAACTTATTTTTCTTAATAAGGGGTTTAGGGGTTGTCTCTCTTCAAGTTGCATAATTCTACTCTAAAATGATTTTTGAGAGGTCCTTAGTTGTCATCCTGCCAGTAACCATTTAAACTGCGATGTATACAGCTCCCGGTATATACCACCTGTGGCCATTAACTCTTCGTGAGTACCTGATTCCTTTATTTGCCCTTCATCCACTACCATTATTCGATCAGCATTGCGTATAGTAGATAGCCGGTGAGCTATGATGAACGAAGTGCGCCCTTCCAGCAGGCGCTCCAACCCCATTTGTACCAGGCGTTCAGTATGTGTATCTATGCTTGAAGTAGCTTCATCCAATATAAGTATACGCGGGTTAGCCAGGAGTGCACGAGCAAAAGATATAAGTTGACGTTGCCCCACCGACAGTCTGGAACCTCGTTCTTTAACTTCAGTAAAATAACCATTTTTAAATTCCCTTATGAAATCATCAGCACATACTGCTTTAGCTGCTGCTATTACTTCTTCATCCGTTGCGTCTAACTTACCATAGCGGATGTTATCCATTATAGTACCAGAAAAAAGGAAAGTATCCTGCAACACTATACCCAGCTGACTACGAAGCGACTCCAGCGTTACGTCCCGGACATCGAATCCGTCTATCAATACCCTTCCTCCTGTTACATCGTAGAAACGAGCCAGGAGATTTATTATAGTAGACTTGCCCGCGCCAGTTGGTCCTACTAATGCTATATTCTCTCCAGGCTGAACCACAAAACTTACATCTCTCAGTACTGGCTTATCTGGTTCATAGTAAAAATAGACATGGTCGAATTCCACATGCCCTTTTATAGGTGGAAGCACGATAGCGTCTGGTTTATCAGCAACCTCGGGTTCAGTATCCAGTATTTCAAATATGCGCTCAGCTGACGCCATAGCTATGAGAAGCTGATTGTAGAAGTTACTCATGGTGGAAAGCGGCATCCAGAATCGGCCTATATAACTGGTGAAAGCCACCAGCGTACCCACAGTTACTTCTCCTCTCGTTACCATACCAACTCCTACCACAAACACCAGCGCATTACCCACTGCTCCCATAATATTTAAAAGAGGCCAGAAAGCGTTATTGACCCGTATAGCGTTCATGTGAGCTGTTTTTATATCACCATTCAACTCTAAAAATATCTTCTCATTCACGTCTTCCTGCACAAAGGCCTGAGTAACACGCATACCTGATATGTTTTCTTGCAAATAAGCGTTCATATTGGAGTTCTTCTGCCGCACTATCTGCCAGCGTTCCCTTATAACACTGCGCAGACCAAACATTATTGCCACAAGAGCCGGCAACAGGAGAAACGATACCAGTGTAAGACGCACATTCATACTGAACATGATAACGATTATAGCTATTAACATTATAAAATCATTGATCACGTTGATGAGACCATTGGTCAGAAGGTCGTTTAGAGAATTAACATCATTTACCAACCGCATCATGATTTTACCTGCTGGTCGGCTGTCAAAAAAGGTAAACGACAGACCCTCTATGTGCTGAAATAAATCCATACGCATGTTATATAACATGCGCTGACCCATACCGGTCATCATAGTAACACGCTTGCGGTTTATAAAGTAAATGGCCACAGTAAGAGCAGCAAATACCAGAGTAAGGTAAATCATGCCCTTTATATCACCGGCGGCTATGTAATTATCTATGGCCAACTTTATTATGTAAGGGCCGGCTAACCCAAATAGCGTTGCTACCAGCATAAGCATGAAAGCCGCAAGCAAGTGTTTTTTAAAAGGACCCAGATATCCTAACAGACGAATAAATTGATCTTTGTTGAATGGCCTACGGAGTGGTTCGTCATCAAAAAATCTATTTACCCTAGCCATAATACCTCATCCTCATCATCAGTCACTAACTCTGGAGCAACGTTTTCTGCTACCAGGTCCTTATATTGCTCTTTAAATATCTCATAATAAAAACCTCTGGCTTGGAGCAGTTGATCATGGCTACCACGCTCAACTATACGGCCTTTCTCCAGAACGATAATCTCATCAGCGTCTTTTACTGCCGAGATGCGGTGGGCTATAATAAACGTAGTACGGCCCACCATAAGGCGTTTGAGTGCCTGCTGTATCTCGTGCTCAGTTTCCATATCCACGTTGGATGTGGCATCATCCAGTATCAACACAGGCGCATTTATGAGTAATGCCCGGGCGATGGCTATACGTTGTTTCTGACCTCCTGACAAACCCACTCCTCGTTCACCTACTATCGTGTCATAGCCCTGAGGCATCTCCATTATGAAATCATGAGCACGAGCTGCTTTAGCTGCCGCTACAATCTCATCCATTGATGCATTATCATTACCATAGGCTATATTATTAGCTATGGTATCAGAGAACAGAAATGTTTCTTGCATGACCACCGATACATTGCGGCGCAATGTTTTCAAGTCCCAGTCTCTTACATCCACATTATCTACCAGAACCCGTCCTTTTTGAGGATCATAGAAACGACATATCAAGTTTACTATAGAGGTCTTACCTGCTCCGGTGGCACCCATTATAGCCACTTTTTTGCCCGCCGGAGCATCTATATTTATATCTTCAAGCACTATATCCCCACCATACTTAAAAGTTACCCTATCAAAACGTACATCGCCTCGCACTTTATCCGGTTTATAGGCATTTGGCTTGACTGGCATCGAAACATTTGTATCCAGAAGATTGAATATTCGCTGACCCGAGGATATGGCCCATCCAGTCAGGTTGAGTAACATTCCCAGCTGGCGCATAGGCCATATTAAAGACCAGAGATAACCGTTAAAGGCTACCAATATGCCCACAGTCATTTCCCCTCTCATTACTAACCATCCACCATAGGATACCAGTGCCACCACACTCATGCTGCTTAAAAATTCAAGCAGTGGTCCAAAACGGCCGTTCAGCAATCCTGCTATCATGTTTTTTTCATAGACCTTACTATTCTCAGCTCGAAACCGCTCTATTTCGTATTTCTCACGAGCAAAAGCTTTCACCACTCGTATGCCGGTTATGTTCTCCTGGAGAAAGCGGTTGAAGGCTGCCATCTGGTGGCGTATATCGCTATGTGCTTGCTTTACCTTTTTTTCAAAGCTTACAGCCGTTATAGCCAAAAGTGGCGAAAAAGATAGACATACCAGGGTTAGCTTAGCATTCATATTAAAAAGAACAATAGTCACACCTACAAAGGTTACCATGCTGGATACCAGCATGGGAAAACCTCCCACCATAAAGACCCGTACCCCCTCCAGGTCACCAGTCAGGCGCGACATAAGCTCACCTGTATGTGCCTCATCATAAAAGGAAAAAGAGGCTTGTTGAAGATGATTATACATATCATGGCGAATAGAATAAATGACTTTTTGAGAAAGGTCCTCAAAGGAATAGCCGTGGGTATATTGCAGTACAGATCCCACAACACTTGCTGTCACAAGACCCACAGTTAATAACCGCAATAAGTCAAGTTCTCCGGCTCTTATGACTCTGTCTATCAATAATCCTGTCAGGTAGGGGCCAACCATACCCACCCCTACCGCAGCCAGAAGGACAATAGTAGTCAGTATAAACTGTAACTTATAAGGTCGTACATAAGTCCACAACCGCTTAAAAACATCCATAAACCTGCCCTCTTCTTACATCATTGGTAGATCCCGACGTCAAGACAAAAAGAGATTTTTAAGGTAAATTGTTCCAGCCTGTTTGTTTTTCTTTTCTCCCCCTCCGGCCCTGAGTACACTTCCCGGAGGGGTTCCGGGTTCAGAGGATTTGCGAAGCCTCTCTGCGAAAATACTATCAAATAGCCAATCTCTGCCATCTCTACTGATTTTCATAAGAAGTAGATTATAATCCTCACCCTCTTTTACTACCCACAGCAACAGGAAGAGCAAGGAGGTTCCATAAGTTCAAATTGTCTATGTATTATTATTTCGGTATTCATTAGCTCTATCATTTTATGCTTTTCCTTATTGTCTGTTTCTATAACGTGGCCCTCTTTCCAGTTTCCTTAATGTTCAGCCTCGCTTTCTTATCACTAAATATCAATGGTAGTTCCTTAAATAGTTATTTCTTCTACCTTATTATCTGGTCGGGGCGTATCTGTGTACTCACCTGGATACTCTTTACATAGTCTCCCCTCATTCAGTACCTCTTTTGTTATACTAACCTTTAGTGCTGCATCATAATAATACTACCCATTTCCTTACTCTCTCCATCCTGTACATCTACAGGATAAATACAGCTTGCTCTTCTTTCCAGCTCAAGAGGTCCCTTACATTTTAGTCTATGACCAAATATAATAAAAGTCCGAATCAACACAAAAACAAATTATTTTAAAAAAAGAACCTAGCTAAATTTAAAGCTAAGGGGGTAGAAAAATAAATACCGCCAAAATTGACAGGCTGGATATAATTACCAGCAAGTGATAGCTCTGAGCCATCTTATGTGCTCGGGAAAATAGAAAGTCCTCCTCAAGCTCAAGGCCGGGAAAGAAAGACTATGAGAACTGTTGAGATGATGAGGAAACCGCCCACTTCTACGGCAAAAAGGGGACTTGACTATGCCTGAAATCTTTAATCAGACATCAATAAGTTTATGGTTCAAAGAAATCCACCACATTCCCTAATACCGGAGAAGGAATATAGAAGCTCTTTCTTGCTCTCCAGAAGATAAATCCTTCCTTAATTAGTGAAAGGAGAGAAGGATATGAAAGGCCTTTAGTAGCGGTTTCATCCTCTCAAAATTCCCCTATGTCAGTAGTCAGCCCCACCAGAAGTAAGGGCCTACCTCGAGTCTCAGAGGGGCTAGCTAAAACTGATGCTACAGATGCTCATCTCATAGCTGAATATGCTTTCTTAATACCCTTTCAGCCATAAGGTGCAACCCGGTAATTAGAGAATTCCATGAACACTTATAGAGAAAGAAAAAGCCTCTAAAGTAACTAAACTCTCGCACGAGGAAGCTTCTTGCTATCATGAATGCCATGGTAAGAGATAATACTCTCTGACAAGAATTTTCTCTCCCAGAGATGGAGATTCTTGTCATCTGCATCGTGACATCTATCACAGTTAATGCGAGTTCGCCTTTTCGCTGAGAGAGGACTTTTCTCCCGGCAATCTTCGTCTTTCAAGCTTTTTTAATTTTACGCCACAGGCCGTCCGGTGGTAATCCCGAGTTTTAGTATAATGTACCTTGCTTTTTGAAATGAGAAAAGGAACCCTCCCCCTTCCGTCATTTTAAAAACTTTCTATCGGAAATCCACATACTTTTGTCCTTAATAACATGGACTCCTGATAAATACATTCAGAGTGACGAAAAAGAGGGGTGCCGCAAGCATTGAGGAAAATGTTCTTTCTTCAGTGGTTTTTGCTCTCTTACTTTTTGTCCTTCATGTTTTTCGCTTACACCGTGGGCTGTCTGTTTTTCAAACAGCCTCCAGTTAGCGTTTGACATCAAGAGTCGGGTTAGGCTAAAATGGGTTTGTAGTATAGTGAGCGTAATCCAATAAAATATTTAAGAGGGAGGGATCTGAATGGCACAAAAAACAAGGGAGTTAGTTAAAGACATTGCCGACGAGCTAATTAGATTGCTCAACAAAGCCTACGCAGACGAGCTAATAGCCTACTTTTATTACAAGACCGCAGCTCTATTGGTCAAAGGTATCCATGCCAATACAATCGCCGATCAGCTGGAGGAAATCGCCCAAGAAGAGCTCGAACACTCAGAAGAACTAGCCGAACGAATTATCCAGCTGGGAGGAGAACCGCTGGATGACTGGGATGCTATTACCAAAAACGCGAATTATCCCAAAATAGATATACCTGAAGACAGATCCGATTATGTGGGAATACTGAAAGCAGTACACGTGGCAGAGCAAGGAGCCATAGGAGTTTATGATGACCTCATGAAATTCCTACAGTCTTCTCAAACCAAAGACCCTGTCACTACACATCTCATCCGGCACATAATGGGAGAAGAGATGCACCACGAAGAAGAAATTGAAACTTTACTGGGACTGTAAGCAAGGCCTAAAAAAAGAAGGGGTTTTGACCCCTTCTTTTTTTAGATAACCCTCCTCATGTAGCCTCCAAAAGTTATCAGAGTTGTAAGCCACTTTTTTCTCACCTGGGGTTTTTTAATCCAAAGATGATAGTGCCAGAAAAGCAGCCTCTCCCTTCTTGACTTTACCCTGGGGTGTGCTATATTACTTGTACATTAAGAATAAGAAACGGCTGAGAAAGAGAGTAGTAGGGGGAAAGGAGAAATAACAGAAAGCCGGGTTATGTGGAAGCCGGTATTTCTTCTTCCTGAATCCGCTCTGGAGCCGAGGGAAGGAAAACAAGTAATTCCCTCCGCCTTAAGCGTTAAATAAACGAGGGTGGATAAAACCACTGAATGAGGGTGGCACAGCGAGAAACTCTCGCCCCTGGGGGCGAGAGTTTTTTGTTATATACTATAAAGCGAGGAAGGAGAAACGTAGTGAAAACACCTTTTTTGATAGCTCCCTACTCTACCCCAACCCCCCGGAGGGCGTTTCAAGGTAGAGCGCAGAAAATCACCTGTTACCAGGATGAAGCTTTTAAAGCACTCCTCGGGAGGGCAATGGGGGGTTTGCAGGATGTTTTTCAAACCAAGAACGAAGTTTTGATCCTTCCCGGGGGAGAAACTGGCGCTTTAGAGGGAGCAGTGGTTAACTTTTTCTCTCCTCAGGATAAAGTACTATTCGGAATAATGGGAGAGAGCGGAAATCGATGGGCTCAGATTGCAGAACGGTTCGGCCTTCAGGTGCTTCGCCTGGGAAGTGAACGGGGTGAGGTAATAACTGCCCCGGATGTGGAGCTTCTCTTGCGAAGTGAGGCAGGAAAAGACATAAAAGGAGTTTTCATTACCCACAATGAAATTTCCACCGGAGTAGTAGCTGATATCGAAAGGTTAGGGAAAGTGTGTCAGAAACACCATCTCCTCTTTTTAGTAGATGCCCTGAATTCTTTAGGAGTTGTTGATTTAAAAACCGATGAATGGGGAGTAGATGTAGTGGTTGCTTCCCCGAAAAACCTGATAGCTCCAGATCCTTATCTTTCCCTTTTCAGCGTAAACGATAAAGCCTGGAAATATAATGCCAAAGCTCGTTGTCCTCGTTACTACTGGGATTTGGCTCAGACGCGAAAATATTTCCACCACCCTACTCCAGAAAGTCCCTGTATTCCGGTATCCTTCCTTTTCGGTCTGGATGAAACTGTGCAGACAATCAAAAAAGAGGGTCTGGAGAATATTTTTTCCCGCCGGCGAAAACTCTCCCAGATGTTAAGGCGGGGAATAGAAGCTTTAGGCTTAGAGTTACTGGTAAAAGATGAATATATTGCTTCTCCCTCGGTTACCGCTATAAAAGTTCAAGAAGAGGTAGAAGCAGAACAAATCACTTCTTTCCTCAAGGAAGAAGGAATAACAACAATAGGAGGCGAGACTAAACTTCAGGGAAAAATAATTTTAATAGAGCATTCAGATTGTTTTTGTGCTTTCGATATTGCTAATATAATTGCCACTCTGGGTAGAGCCTTAAAAGCTCAGGGAGTGGTGGTGGATTTAGCTAAAAGCTTAACCCGAGTTTGGGAGGTGTATGATAATGAGTGAAAAAATCAAAATTTTGGGAGCAGCAGGAATTCCTAAAGAAATGGTAGAAAGGTTAGAACAAGAAATAGGCCCGGTAGAAGTTCTATCCTCCGATAGTGAGGAAGAAATCATAAAAGCTATTCAAGATAAGCAGGTCTTTGTTGTTCGCTCCAAACCGAAAGTTACCGCTCACATTATTCAGAATGCTCCTCAACTAAAAGTGATAGCTCGACCGGGAGTGGGAACGGACAACATCGACCGCAAAGCCTGTGAAGAGCGAGGTATCAAAGTGGTCAACACCCCGGAGGCTTCTGCTTCCAGCGTAGCAGAACTCACCATCGGGCTGGCTATCGCCCTTCTGCACTATATCTATCCTACCTGCCATTCCCTGAAGGAAGGAAAATGGTTAAAGGGAGAATACACAGGAAAAACAATAGAAGGTAAAACCTGGGGAATAATAGGATTCGGAGGCATCGGTCGGCGAGTAGCGGAAATAGTTAAAGTTCTACGAGCTGAAGTCCTGGCCTATGACCCCTACGTTCCTGATGAGGAATTTACCAAAAGAGGAATAAAAAGGATTGCGCGATTAGAAGAGCTGCTGGAGCAAAGCGACATCGTGTCCATACATGTAGTTCTTAATCAGGAAACAGAGGGAATGTTTTCTGAAGAAGTTTTACACAAAATGAAAAAGGGAGCATATCTCATAAACACCTCTCGAGGGAAAGTTATAAATCAGAAAGCCTTGGGAAAAGCACTAGAGGAAGGATATCTGGGAGGAGCAGCGTTAGACGTTTACGAGGTGGAGCCTCCTATGGACCAGGAGCTCCTCTCTCTCCCCAATTTGATTTGCACTCCTCACATCGGGGGAAGTACGGAAGAAGCTTTTTCGAACGCCACAGAAATTCTGGTTAGAAAAATTAAAGAAATATTTCACATCAAAGAGACAGCTCCTTTAGGCTCTTGAGGGATAGAAATGAATAAATTTGAAATTTTAGACCATACCGCTGATGTGGGATTAGTAGCCTGGGGAGAGACCAAAGAAGAGGTATTTGCCAATGCCGCTCTGGGAATGTTTTCTCTCATCTGCAATGTAGAGGAAGTGAACGGAGGATTTACTACCCAGGTAGAAGTGGAAGGAAGTGATTATGAAGATCTACTGGTCACCTGGCTCAACGAGCTTCTTTACCTTTTTGAAGCTGAGGAAGTACTATTGAAAGAGTTTAACATTCAAGAATTAGGACAATATTACCTCAAAGCCCAAGTAGAAGGAGAGCCTCTCGATACTCAAAAACACCACGTTCAGCGGGTAGTCAAAGCCTGTACCTATTACGAGGTAAAGGTAGAAGAAATAAGACCCCAGCTCTGGCGAGCCCAAGTTTATTTTGATATTTGAAAAGGAGGACTTATACCATGGCTGAGGCCTGGAAAGGACCATTGCAAAAAGTCGACGATTGGCGGTGGCTAATTCCCCGCAGCTACAAAAAGGGGATGCTCACCGACGGCATGATTTATGCCAGTGAAAAGATGATTTCTGCCATTCGCAAAGATCAGGCACCGGAGCAGGTGGCCAACGTAGCCTGTCTTCCGGGAATTGTGGGACGCTCTTTAGCCATGCCCGATATTCACTGGGGATATGGTTTCCCCATTGGCGGAGTGGCAGCTACCCAGGAGAAGGGGGGAGTCATTTCTCCTGGAGGAGTAGGTTTTGATATCAACTGTGGAGTGCGGGTGATAAAAACCAACCTCACCGAAGAAGAGGTAAGGCCACATCTTGAGAAACTCCTTTCCCTTCTCTTTACTAATATCCCCTCGGGAGTAGGTTCCAAAGGCAAACTCTCCTTCTCCATCCCCGAGTTAGAAAAAGTTCTGGAAAAAGGAGCACGCTACATCATCAGCCGGGGTTTTGGATTTAAAGAGGATGAAGAAAACATAGAAGAAAGGGGAGCTATGGAAGGCGCAGACCCGGAGACAGTGAGCAGCAAAGCTCGAGAGCGAGGAAAAGGCCAATTAGGAAGCCTGGGTTCGGGAAACCACTTTTTAGAGTTAGAAGTGGTAGAGCGAGTTTTTCGTCCTGATTTAGCAGAGGTTTTTGGGCTTTTTCCCGGGCAGGTAATCATTATGGTACATACCGGAAGCCGGGGTTTAGGACACCAGGTATGCACTGATTATCTGGAAGAAATGCAAAAAGCCATGAACCGTTATGACATAAAAGTTCCCGACCGCCAATTGGCTTGCGCACCCTGTGATTCTCCAGAAGGAAGAAGATATTTTTCGGCTATGGCCTGCAGTGCCAACTTCGCCTGGGCTAATCGTCAACTCATCACCCACTGGGTGCGAGAAATTTTCGAGCAAGTTTTTCAGAAATCGGCTGCCAGTTTAGGAATGTTTACTCTATATGATGTGGCTCACAATATTGCCAAGTGGGAAGAGCACGAAGTGGAAGGACAAAAGATGAAGCTCTGCGTTCACCGAAAAGGCGCCACCCGGGCTTTCAGTGCCGGCAGTCCTGCTCTTCCTCCTCGCTATCGAGAGGTGGGTCAGCCAGTTTTAATTCCTGGAGACATGGGAACGGGCTCCTATATTCTCGTGGGAACAGAGTTAGCCATGCAAGAAACTTTCGGCTCCACCTGTCACGGGGCAGGTAGAGTGATGAGCCGCTCCGAAGCCGACCGGCGCTCTAGAGGAAGAAACATAGCTAATGAGTTAAAAGAGCGAGGAGTTTTAGTTCAAGCGGAAAGTAAAGCCACTTTGCGAGAAGAAATCCCGGAAGCGTACAAAGATGTAGGAGAAGTAGTAGAAGTGGTGGAAAGAGCGGGAATTTCAAAAAAAGTGGTTTATGCCCGCCCCTTAGGAGTAATCAAAGGATGAGAGGAAAGATAAAATGTTAGATTGGAAATGGATAAAAGAAAACAAAGAATCTGTGGAAGAAGCTCTGCAAAAAAGGGGAATGGATTCCGGGTTTCTGGAGGAGCTTTTCTCCTGGGATGAAGAAAGACGTGCTGCACAGCGAGAAGTAGATATCTTGCGCCAGAAGAGAAACGAGATTTCCCGGCTGATAGCTTCCCTGAAAAGAGAGGGCAAAGACCCTCAAGATGCACTTCAGGAAGGGGAAAAAATAGCGGGAAAAATAAAAGAAGAAGAGGAAAAACTCCGGGAAGCAGAGGAAAAATGGAGGGAGAAACTGCTCTTCCTCCCCAACATTCCTCATCCCACAGTCCCAGTAGGAAAAGATGAAAATGACAACCAAGAAGTAAAACAGTGGGGAGAGCCGCGACATTTTTCCTTTACCCCCCGTCCTCACTGGGAAATTGGGGAAGGATTGGATATTCTGGATTTTGAGCGAGGAGCAAAAATTGCCTCTTCTCGCTTTACCGTATTAAAAGGCGAGGGAGCATTCCTGGAGCGAGCACTCACTAACTTTATGTTAGACCTCCACACCCAAAAACACCACTACCGGGAAATATTTCCTCCTTTTTTAGTTAACACCAAATCTTTAATTGGCACCGGGCAGCTTCCCAAATTTTATGAAGACCTTTATCATTGTCAGGATGACCTTCACCTCATCCCCACGGCAGAAGTCCCGGTTACCAATTTACACGCCGAAGAAATCCTCCGGGAAGAAGAGCTTCCCTTATATTACGTGGCTTATAGTGCCTGTTTTCGAAGAGAAGCAGGCTCTTATGGAAAAGATGTGAGAGGCTTAATCCGTCAACACCAGTTTAACAAAGTAGAGTTGGTGAAGTTCGCTCTTCCTGAAAACTCCTATGAAGAGCTGGAGACACTTCTTCAGGATGCCGAAGAAGTGTTGCAAATTCTCGATCTTCCCTATCGGGTGGTGGTATTGTGTACCGGTGATCTGGGTTTTTCCGCCAGCAAAACCTATGATATTGAGGTATGGATTCCTTCTCAAAATAGATACCGGGAAATTTCTTCTTGCAGTAATTTTGAAGATTTCCAGGCCCGGAGAGCCAATATCCGCTTTCGCGACCAGGGGGGCAAAGTGCGCTATGTGCATACTCTAAATGGTTCGGGATTGGCAGTGGGTAGAACTCTGGTAGCCATCCTGGAAAATTACCAGGAAGAAGATGGGACAGTGACCATTCCCGAAGCTCTCCGGCCTTATCTCAGGGGACTAAAATCTATAACCCCCCAATTTGAGGCTTGATAAATGGAGAAAATAGGAATAGGCATAGTGGGGTTTGGTTTTATCGGTCGGGTTCATGCCCTCGCTTTCTCTTGCATTCCTTATTGTTATCATGACCTTCCCTGCCTTCCTGAAATTCGAGGAATAGCCACCTCTCGTCCTGAAACTGCCCAGAAAGTCAAAGAAGAGACCGGCGTTGTTTTTGTCACTTCTTCTTTTTCTGAGCTAATCAATCGAGAGGATATCGATATCGTGGTAGTTGCCCTTCCCAACGTCCTGCACCAGGAGGTAGTAAACAAAGCGGCTCGCGCTAAGAAAGCTATTTACTGCGATAAACCTCTCTCCTCTAATTTAAAAGGAGCCCTGGCAATGGAGGAAGTAGTAAAAGAAGAGAATGTTCTCCTGGGAGTGGTTTTTCAGAATCGCTTTGTTCCGGCCCTTTGGCGGACTAAAGAGTTGATTCAGGAAGGGTTCTTAGGAGAAATTCTCCGGTTCCGAGCTTTGTATCTTCACTCCGGCTACTTAGATGTAGAGCGTCCCTGGAGCTGGCGTCTGGATGAGGAGTTATCCGGTGGAGGGGCACTGCTGGATTTAGGCTCTCATCTTGTGGATCTCTTATTCTATTTAACAGGAGAAGAAGCAAACATCAAAGCTTCCTGGGGAAAGACTTTTATCCCCGAGAGAAATGGGAGAGATGTAAAAGTAGATGACTGGTCTTTGGTTCTTTTTGACCTAGCAGATGGTGGTGAAGGAAGCATAGAAAGTAGCCGGATATCCACAGGGAGTGCTGATGAGCTGAGATTAGAAATAGAGGGAAGGAAAGGCGCTATCCGGTATAATTCTATGCAACCCAATTATCTTGAGATTTACGACCTAAAAGATAAGGCTTCTCCCCTGGGAGGAAACAGAGGGTTTAAGGCACTGGAAACTATTTCTCAATTCCCTCCTCCTTTTGCCCTTCCGGGAAAATTCCCCCTGGGGTGGATAAATGCCCACATGGCTTGTGCTCATGACTTTCTACTGCGCTTTGCCGGAAGAGATGCCCGGGGAGCTACTTTAGAGGATGGAATAAAAGTACAGAAATTTATCGAAGATGCCTATCATTCCATGTCCGGGGGTTGAAGAAAGCTCTTCTTTTAAAGTATAATAAATAAGGAAACGGGGAGGGGTGTCCCGAATTGGCAAGGAGCCGGTCTTGAAAACCGGTAAGCCGAAAGGCGATGCGGGTTCGAGTCCCGCCCCCTCCGCCAGCAGAAAACCTCCTACCAACCTACCAATAAAAAAAATATCCTGCAGCGTGAGATAAAAAGAACTTATAAAGGGGATAAATCCCCCCCATAACCCCTCAGAGCGTAAACAAAAAGCTATCGACATGAAAACTACCGGAAGAGAAAAACATCTTCCGGTAGTTGCAAAAACAAAAAGGGAAGCGAGATTGCAAAGACCTGGTGGTTAAATATGTATTTTTATCCTATCCTGGGCAAAGCTTGATAAGAAAGCAATAATATGCTAATATTTATTTCGCCTTGAGGGCCCATAGCTCAGCGGTAGAGCAGCCGGCTCATAACCGGTCGGTCCCTGGTTCGAATCCGGGTGGGCCCACCATTCTATTTGATGGAGAGAAGATGGAAAGATTAGAAACTGTAATTGGCTTCCTGGAAGCGATTTTTCCTTCCTCTCTTGCTTTCCCTTCTGATCCCACTGGTTTGCAAATTAAAGGGCAAGACCAGGTAGAAAAAATACTGGTAGCTTTAGAGCTAAATCCCCGGGTATTTCGTCAAGCGATAACAGAAAACTATGATTTTCTCTATCTTCATCATCCACCCATTTGGGAGCCTATTACTTCTCTTTCCATTGATGACCCGTGGCTATCTATGTTAGGAGAGCTTTATCACCAAAAAGTTTCCATCCTTGCCCATCATACCAACTTAGATAGTGCTAAAAATGGCCTGGCCGAACAGTGGATAAAGATTTTATCTCTGGAGGGAAAAATACAACCTCTCGAACCCCATTCCCTTCGGCAATTTAAAGTGGTTACTTTTGTCCCTCCTTCTCACCGAGATAAAGTACTAGAGGCCTGTTTTTCTTCTGGAGGGGGGAAAATAGGCAACTATGAAGAATGTAGTTTTCTTCTCTCCGGAAAAGGAACTTTTCGACCTCAAGAAGGAGCTCACCCTTTTTTGGGAAAAGTGGGAGAAAGAGAAGAGGCAGAAGAAATCAGGATAGAGGTCAACGTGGAAGAGAGTTTTTTGCCTCAGGTGGTAGAAAACATTTTTTCTTCTCATCCCTATGAGCAACCAGTTGTTGATGTCTACCCTCTTTTTTCCTCCGGAGACACGGGTTTAGGAAGGATGGTTACTCTCTCTTCCCCCGTTTCCCAGGAAGAGTTAGAAAAGAGAATCTCTCTTGCTTTTCCTCTGGTAGCTCACTATCCCGACATTGATTTTCCCATCCACTACCGAAAGATAGCTCTTTGCCCTGGAAGCGGGAAAAGTCTTTTAGAGAGAGTGATAAAAGAAAAACCTCAAGCTTTTTTGAGCGGAGACCTCTCCCATCATGATATAGCCAGGCTAAACCTGTGGGGTATAACTTATTACTCTATTCCTCACGAGGAAGGAGAAAGAAAAGCTTTAAAGGAAATATATAAATATCTGAAAGAGGAAGTTGATAAACAAGGATTAAAAGTAGAGTTAAATTTTGAAACCGAGGAAAAAAGAAATGAGTGAAATTTTAGAGACCCTTCTGGCTTTACAGGATATCGACCTCAAAATAGACAGCGAGAAGAGAAAAATAATCAAAAAAGAAGAAGAAATAGTCGATATTAATAAGCAATTAGAAGAACTAAAAGCCAACCTGGAAGAGAAGAAACATAATTTTGAAAAAGCACGCCTCCAGTTAGCCCGGGAAGAGCTGGAGTTGAAAGAGCTGGAAGAAAAATTAAAAGCCGCCAAAAATAAACTCTACAGCGGGGAAATCAGCTCTCCCAAAGAACTGTCTCAGTGGGAAAAAACAATGGAAAAATTAGAAGAAAGTAAAAGCTCCTTAGAAGATAGCGTTATCACTTCTTTAGAAAACGCTGAAGAATTACAGGAAGAAATTCAGGAAAAGACCCAATTTTATTCCCAAAAAGAGAAGAACCTTCTCCTCTTGCTCAATCAGTTGCAGGAAGAATTAGAAACCATAAGAAAATCAATTTCAGAAAAGGAAAGAGAAAGAGAAAAAATAATCGCTTCTCTACCCCAGGAAATAGTTTCCACTTATGAAGAATTGAGAAGAAAATTCCCTGACCCGGTCACTTATTTAAGTGGAGAAACCTGCGAAGGATGCAACCTAACCGTCCCATTAGCTGCGGTTAAAGCTGTGCGTAAGGGAGAAGAATTAGTACGGTGCCCCAACTGTGGTCGATTCCTTAACCGAAAGTAAAGAGCTCATCGCTTTCATCGATGGAGCATCTAAAGGAAACCCCGGAGAGAGCTCTTATGCTTTTATATTGGGCAATGAAGAGGGAACTATCATCATGGAAACCGCTGCCCGAATCGGGATCGCCACCAACAATGAAGCAGAATATCGAGCTCTGCTTGCAGTGCTGGATCAGGTTTTAGAGCGAGGGGGAAAAAAACTTCGAGTTTTCTCCGATAGCCAGCTCCTTGTAAAACAAATAAACCATCTATATCAGGTAAAGTCTTCTCGCTTGCTTCCTCTTTATCAAGAAGCACAGAGAAAAATCCACAAACTCGGCCATTTTGAGATTTTCCACATACCCCGGGAAGAAAATCAAAAAGCTGACCGTCTGGCTTCGGAAATATTAACTCAGAAATTGAGTTTTAAAATAGGGAGAAAGTAGGCCGGACAACCGCGGGAGAAATCCTGAGGAAAGTCCGAGCTCCATAGAGCAGGGTACTGGGTAACGCCCAGGGGAGGTGACTCCCGGAAAGTGCCACAGAAAAGATACCGCCAAAAAAGGTAAGGGTGAAAAGGTGAGGTAAGAGCTCACCAGGCGCCAGGTGACTGGCGCGCTTGGCAAACCCTACCCGGAGCAAGGCCAAATAGGAAGGGATGAGGTGGCTCGCTGACCTTCGGGTTGGCCGCTTGAGGGGTTAGGTAACTAACCCCCCAGACAGATGGTTGTCGTTCCCTGCGGGGAATACAGAACTCGGCTTACAGGCCTACTTTCTCCTCCCCATAACCGAATACATAGCCACAGAGACCACAATTATTAAACCATACACCAGTTGAGTCCAGAATCCGGTCATGCCCATAGCAATGATTCCTGCTTCCAACATGCCGATGATTATAGAGCCCATAAAAGTACCAAAAATCGTTCCCACTCCTCCGGTTACTGGAGTTCCTCCCAGAAATACGGCTGCCATGGTTTTTAACATGTACCCTTGCCCCAGAGTAGGCCAAAAATAAACTACTTCCAAACTGGCCAACACTCCAGCAAAAGCAGCGAAACCCCCCATTTGGGTAAAAACGAACATTCTTACCCGATCCACATTAACTCCCATGACTCGGGCACTTTGAGGATTGTCACCGGTAAAATAAATATGAGCTCCAAAGCGGTGATGATTCAAAATTAACCAGAGTATAAAAGCAATAGCCGCCATCCAGAGCATCTGAGCTGGCAGTTTCCCTCCAATTCTACCCACGAGCACTGGATACAAGGGACTGGCTTTGGTAGGAACTAAAGTTTTTCCCAGTCCTCCACTTAAAACCTGGGTAACACCAGCCCAGAAGAATTGAGTACCAATGGTCACCACGAGAGAAGGAAGGTCTAACTTTACTATCAACAAACCGTTCATCAACCCTGCTCCCAATCCTACCAGGACAGAAATCAGCAAGGCCAATCCTACACTTTGAGTACCATGAAAAGCCACAGTAAACACATATCCGGCAAACCCCATGATGGAGGGAAAAGAAAGGTCCATCTCCCCGCATATTACCACCAGCGTCAAAGAGAGCGCTAAAATACCAAAAAAGGGGATATTGGACATAAAAGCATAGTAGATGTTAGGAGAAAGAAAGGTCTGAGGACTACCGACAATAAAAAGGACTAAAACCCCCAGAAAAACCAACATAACACTAACTTGTAGCCGATGCCGAGAAAAAAAGCTTTGCTCCGTTTTCATCAAGAATCCCCCTACTATAATCCAGAATTTTAGGGGTAGAGAAAGAATCATCTGAAAAGTTCTTTCTCTACCCTTATATTAAAAACTTTGTTCTAACTGTTCTAGGTTAAAGATCCAGATTTCTTTAAGGCATGAGAGATTGAAGATCATTGTTTCCTTCTGGAGCTGAAGGTGAAGACCCCTCTCCCCGATTATTAAGGCTTCCCGTCTGAGCCACCAGGTATAATTTATCTACCAATTCCTCGAGAGTAACCTCTGCTTTTTGGAACTCACCCACCACCCTACCCCGATCCAGAATCACTATGCGGTCAGCCACCGGATAAACGTGATAAATGTTGTGGGTAATAAATATAGCAGATTTTCCCTGTCTCTTGATATCTTCCACAAAATTCAGCACCTTCTGGGTCTCAGAAAGAGGAAGACCGGTGGTAGGCTCATCCAGGATGATAAGGTCAGCCTGGAAATGCAGAGCTCGGGCAATAGCTACTCCTTGCTTTTCTCCCCCCGAGAGGCCTCTTACTTCAGAATCTACCGAGAGAGCAGAAGAAGTGAAGCCCATAAGCTCTTTCATGATTCTTTCTGTTTCTTCTCTTTCTCTCTGGATATCAATAAGTCCCCCAGGTTTGGTTATTTCTCTTCCCATAAATATGTTTCTCCATATAGTATGCTGCTCACACAGGGCCCTTTCTTGAAAGACAGTCTCAATCCCCAGCTCTCGAGCTTTGGCAACTGAGTAATCTTCCAGTTTCTGCCCTTTCCAGTAGATCTCTCCCCGGTCAGGACGGTGGACTCCGGTCAAAATCTTAATCAAGGTAGATTTACCAGCTCCGTTGTCTCCTAAAAGACCTACTACTTCATTGTACCCTACTTCAAAGTTAACGTCTCGCAATACCTCTACATGCCCAAAAGATTTGCAAATATTTACCATTTTAACCAGAACTTCAGATGGGTCAGCCAATTATCTGATTCCCTCCTCTACTAAAGGAGCAATTTCTTCCACGTTTCCAGCATGGACCAAGCCTGACCCGGTGTCAATGTGAAGTCCGGAAAACTTATACTTGATGGTCATGCACAGCTGCAAAACGGGAAGATAGCCTTGTAGAAATTGCTGCTGGTCCAGAACCAAATCGGTATATCCACTTCGAATAGCTTCCAAAGTAGCAGATGAAAGGTCAAAACCAGCTCCTACCACATCATCCGGTCCTAAACCGGCAGCCTGGCAGAAAGTCTGCAAAGTAGCAGTTAAAGAACCATGGTCGGTAACTACCAATTTTACATCAGGATGAGAAGAGACATAACCGGTAAAAATCGGAACTCCTAAAGGAGCATCGGCATTGACCTCAGGAGAAATTTCTATGTAGTCTACCGTTAGTCCTGCTTCTTCCAGAGCATCGATGACTCCCTTGGTTCTTAATCCTCGAGTGGGTTGAGAGAGCAACCCCCAAACCATAGCTCGATCTCCAGATTTTAAATCAAACATCTCCACACATCCCTTACCCAGGGTAACTCCTGATTCATAAAGCTCCTGCCCTACATAGCCAAATCCGCGAGCTTTATACTTTTCTTCCGCCCGGGGAAGGGTGGTATTTTGAGAAGTCACTATGATGCCTTTGCTGAAAGCTTCATCGATATGAGTTTCCAGAGCATCATCACCGGGGTGCCCCATGATGGCAATACCATCCACATCGGAAGCTACTGCTTCTTTGAACTGGACCACCATTCTCTCCGGATCCCAACCGGAAAAGACATATTCCACAGTGCATCCCAGGTCTTCTTCGGCAAACTGAGCCCCTTTATAAACTACGCTGGCAAAGGGATCTCCTGGAGCGCCTCCGCAGAAGAAACGCACTTTAATCCCTTCAAATCTCTTGCCCTCGGCAAAAGCAAAACTACTACCCAATACCAGTAAACCTATCACCAGAAACACCACTAACCAACGAGTTCTTTTCATGAGTTAAACCTCCTTTTAGATTTTAAATATAAACTACTTAAAGCTATTTTTAACTCCCCGAAAAATTTAAAAACCTTCACCTCCTTCACTATTATTTTACCCTAAAAACTGAGGGGATAGTAACCATATTTTTTGACCGTTTCTAAAAAAGTAAGGAAATTCTCGAGAGGAGTATCCAACTGCACGTGATGGGTGGGAGAAATAATAAAACCTCCTCCCGGAGCCATCACTTTCAGCCTTTCCCGGGTTTCTTTTTCTACTTCTTCTGTGGTTCCAAAAGGAAGAGTGTGTTGCTCATCAATAGTCCCCCAGAAAGAGAGCTTGTTTCCATAGCGCTCTTTCAAAAAAGCGGGGTCCATGGCCCGGGGCTGCACAGGGTTGAGAACGTCTATACCTATTTCTATTAATTCAGGAATAATGGGGTAAATATTTCCATCGCTATGATAAGCGATTTTTAGATGGGGATTGATATTTTTTAATTCCCGGCAGATGGTAGCCATTCGGGGTTTCAAGTATTTTCGCCACAACTCCGGAGAAATTAACATCCCCTTCTGCGAACCCACATCGTCTCCCAACCAGATACCATCAACTCCCATTTCCACCAGCCTTTTAGCCGCCTCTAAGTGAAAATGAAAAGGGATATCCAGAACATAATTGGCTTTTTCTTCATCCTCTATCATATCCATAAGTAATTGATCCATCCCCCGCAAATACCAGGCAGCCTCAAAAATAGTGCATACCGTAACTCCCAGTATAAAATATTTCTCACCATATTTTTCCATCACCCTTCCTAAAGGAGTGTAAAGCTCCTCTCGGTAAGGGTCGGGAGGAACATACTGGTAGAGCTTGTCACCAGCTAAAGGATGTTCAGCTATTTCAGTATAGTGACCCACTCCAAAGGGAGTTTCATATTCTACCTGCCGCCATCTTATTCCCCAATCGCAGATGTATTCCCTCTCCTCTGAAGCGTAGAAAGAGTTACCTATCCCTACTGCATACTGAATTATATCCAATCCCAGAGTTTCTTCTAAATCGTGAATTTCTCCTCCATGAGGATTGGAAAAGTGAGAAGGTAAGCCAAAATAGTTTCGCAGGCGCTGGGCAAATTCAGGAGTAAAACTGGCTGTAACCGGCACCCGGTCTGGTTCACGATGCTCGAGAGCAATTTTCACTCTTTCCCTGGAGTTCATCCCACCTCTCCTCCATTCCTCCCCTGCCTCATGGGGCAGGGGAGGAGGATTTGACCTATTCTTCCACCAAAAACTTGTAAATAGTTACTGTAGAATAAACTTCACCCGGTCTTAAAACCGTGGAGGGGAAGTCGGGATGATTAGGAGAATCAGGATAGTGCTGAGTCTCCAGGCAAAAACCGGAAAATTGTCCATAGAGCTTGCCCTCTTTCCCCCGAGTGTTCACCCAATTTCCAGTGTAAAGCTGCACTCCAGGTTCAGTAGTGTAAACTTCCATTACCCGGCCAGTGCTGGATTCTTTTGCTCGAGCAGCTAAAGCCAACTCTCCGGTCTGGTTATTGAGCACAAAGTTGTGATCATAACCTCTAAAAGGATCATCGCCCTCTTCCCGAATCAACTCCCCAATCCGCTCTCCTATTTTGTGAGGAGTGGTAAAATCAAGAGGAGTTCCCGCTACTGGAGCAATTCCTGTAGGAATAAGCGTATCATCGGCAGGCGTATAGTTATCGGCCACAATCATTAGCTCGTGGTCTAAGATATCACCTGAACCTTCTCCGGCAAGGTTGAAATAACTATGATTGGTTAAATTAACTACTGTAGGTTTATCGGTGGTGGCCAGATATTTTATTTTCAATTCGTTATCGTCGGTTAAAGTAAAAGTGACGCTCACCTGCAAGTTGCCCGGATATCCTTCTTCTCCATCGTGGCTCAAATATTTAAACCGGACTGCCGGGCCTTCGGGAGTTTTCATAGGAATGGCTTCAAATATCTGGTCCTTAAATCCTTTTAAACCTCCGTGCAAATGGTTAGGACCATTATTCTGGGCCAGAGTATAAGTTTTCTCATCCAGAGTAAATTGGCCACCGGCGATTCGGTTACCATAGCGCCCTATTGTAGCACCAAAATAAGGATTATAAGGGTCCGGTTTCTCATAATCGGATACACTATCGAAACCTAACACTACATCACCTAAGTTGCCTTCTTTATCCGGGACATAAAGAGATACTACTGTAGCCCCGTAGTTGGTCAACTGCACCATAACTCCATTGTCATTTGTGAGAGTATAAAGGTATATAGGTGCTCCTTCTTTTGTGTTTCCCCAGAAAGACTTTTCCACTTCTCCAGCAAAAGCCACGGCACTAACCCCCCACACCAGTAACAAAACCACTAACAAACTGACTATCTTCTTCATGATCTACTTTCCTCCTTTAAAGCATTTTAACTTTGCACAAGCTAAAACCCAGAATATAGTTAACTTTCCTACCTCACCTCCTTTTGTTCAGCAATAGACAACGAAAATTCCTCCCTGGTGTCTTTCTCTGAAAACTGATAACTTAAAGAAGCATGTCTTGTTACGCATTGTTCAAAGCTCAAAAGGTCTCCATCCAGATTTTCGGAAAAAACGGGAATAATGGGAAGAAAAATGTTTTTGTTGGGAGGATTTTCTTCAAATAGCAGGAACTTAGCCAAAAACACCAGAGTTAAATATCCTTGCAGATAAGGAGCCTGAAAAAGACAGCAATCAATGATTCCTTCTTTGATGTAGGGAATCCATCCCTCTCCCAGGTCGTTACCTACCACCACCAGATCTTTTTTCCCTTTTTCTTTTAAAGCTTTTCCCACTCCTATATTGCCAAAAGCGGTAGAAACAAAAATACCCAGTAAATCTTTTTCTTCGAGGAGCTTATCTTTAGTAATTTGATAAGCCTCTTCGTCATCTTTAGCCTCCACTACCTGAGAAACATCCAAAGGAAGGCCCTTCTTGTGGACAAAATCGATTAATCCTTGCCATCGACCCATATGGGAAGGGGCTCTTTTGTTACTGGTCAAGATGCTAATTTTCCCTTCTTTATCGTTCAAGAGATTATTAAATATTCTTCCTGTTGCTTTGCCTGCCTGATTCAAGTTTTGCCCTACATAGAAAAGCCTCTTGCTCAAAGGTGCATCCACATTAAAAGTAGCCACCGCTACATTCTGGAGATAAAAAGCGTTAATGAAGTAATCTAACTGGGTAAAATCAGCGGGAACGAGGGCTAAACCATCTATGTTTCCTTTTTGCAGAATATTTTCCAACAACTGGTTTTGCTGAGTCAAATTGTGGCCGGCGGTGCGAAAAACTTTTATCTCTATCCCAAAGTGCTGTAATAATTCCTGGGCGTCCTCGACACCTTTCTCAACTCTTTCCCAGAAGTAATCATTCTCGGGGAAAATAACTACCATATTTTTAGACTCTCCATTTAATAGATTAAGAGAGGGCCAGCGGAAATAGCCCATATTTTGAGCCTTTATTATAATCTTTTTCCGTAAATCAGGACTAACTCCTTTTTCACCGTTTAAGGCCCGGCTCACAGTAGCTACTGAAACATTTAGTTCTTGAGCTATGTCCTTGATTGTAACTTTTTTTCTCACACTGTAATCCTTAAGATAAATTTTTACTCCAAAATAATAACACTATCCTAAAAATCTGTCAAATTCTTTTATCACTACGCTACGGAAAAGGTCGGTATGTTACAAAGTCCCTTTGTTTTCCCGTCCGCCACAGTTAACTGCAAAAACCACGGCAACCTCTATACTATGCGCTCTCTCCTCTTATATAGGTTTTGATATCGCGATAAATCATCACAAACCCCACCTCGCAACCTGACAAAAGCGCAAGAAATTATAGTGCCTGCTAAATCGCTCAAGACTTGAAAATTAATTACATTAGGTAAAAAATTCGGAATATCAAGGCTGGAGAAGGCATGATATCGTGTGCGGTGATTTTTCTTTTCTCGTTTCTCGTTTTCTAAGGAGAAGAAAAACTACCCTAACCCCGGAAGGGTGAGGGAAAGAAAAAAAGAATCAAGAGAGGAAGAATATGTGGAGTCTCTCGTCAGGACTTCCTCCTCTCTCATTCCCGAAATTTAGCCGGGAATCCACCCCC
>ERZ773359.2474-NODE-2474-length-23246-cov-15.964943_pt1 | contig 23246 bp, 17 predicted proteins | sample MGYA00374955_ERZ773359 | MGnify/ENA primary metagenome ERZ773359 (study PRJEB29098, sample SAMN04486028) | biogas fermenter metagenome | study: EMG produced TPA metagenomics assembly of the Biogas fermentation microbial communities from Germany - Plant 4 DNA1...
ACAAAAAAGATAATGTTTGAGGTGAGCCATGGCAATAAAAAAATTTATTAGGAACAAGCTTGACTGGAAGAAAATTGTGGGAGCTCTTTTACTGATTACTCTTATATTATCAGTAATTTATTCAATTATTAAAATTATAGATGCTCCTTCTGAGGATATGATTGTGGATGAGTCTACAAGGGCAAAAAGCGATTACGTGTTAATGCTGGTTCAGTGTATATTAGGACTTATAGTTATGGCGGTTCCTTCTTTTATCGAGAGAAGATGGATGATTAGTATACCTAACTATATGTATATACTATATTTTATCTTTTTGTATTGTGCCATATATCTTGGAGAAGTAAGAAATTTTTATTTTATTATTCCTCACTGGGATACCATATTGCATGCTTTTAGCGGTGCCATGCTAGGAGCCTTGGGTTTTAGTTTGGTAAGCATTCTAAACGGTTCAAAACGTTTGAAATTAAACTTGAGCCCTTTTTTTGTATCCTTATTTGCATTTTGTTTTGCATTGTCAGCTGGAGCATTATGGGAGATATATGAATATACCTTTGACGGACTCTTATCTCTAAATATGCAAAAGTTCGCATTGGAGGATGGTACACTTTTGGTGGGAAGACAAGCTCTAGAAGATACCATGAAGGATATAATTGTAGATGCCCTTAGTGCCCTTATTATTTCTCTAATAGGGTTCTTTACAATTAAGAAGGATAAACTGGCCAAGGATTATGAGGAGTCAATTAGCAGACAATAGATTTTTATATCCAAGAAAACAAAAATATGTTACTATATATATTATAAATTCATTATGCTTATATAAGACAACTGTTCAATTTTGATTTTGGAGGAATGGATTAGTGAAGGATATTATATCAGAGCTGGCTAGAGAGCTTGATATAAGGGAAAAGCAGGTTGAAGATACTGTTGCCCTTATAGATCAAGGCAACACAATTCCCTTTATTGCCAGATACAGAAAAGAGGTTACTGGTGGCCTAGATGATGCGGTGCTGCGCAAGCTTTATGATCGCCTGGTATATCTGCGAAATATAAAGGCTAGGCGGGAAGAAATTATCAGGCTCATAGATGAGCAGGGTAAGCTAAATGATGAATTAATTGAAAAAATACAGAAGGCAAGCACCATGACAGAGCTTGATGATATCTACAGACCCTATAGGCCTAAAAGACGAACCCGAGCCACCATTGCCAAAGAAAAGGGACTGGAACCCTTGGCAGATATGATACTGGCCCAGCAGCTTATGGATGAGGACATGCTCCATATAGCCGCTTCCTATGTAGATCCAGACAAGGAAGTTAACAATGCTCAAGAGGCCCTTCAGGGTGCAATGGATATCGTAGCCGAAGTTATATCTGATAATGCTGATTTAAGGAAGGCTATAAGGGAGTATACCTTTGAGCATGGTGTGCTGGTGACAACAGGTGATTCTGAACAGCAATCTGTTTATGAAATGTATTATGAATACAGCGAAGCTGTAAAGCGAATAGTTCCTCACAGGGTATTGGCTATAAATAGGGGGGAGCGAGAAGGCTTTCTTAGTGTAAAGATTGATATCGATGAACAAGAGATTGCAGGTCTTATAGAAAGCATGGTAATAACCAATAAAGAAAGTGTAGTATATCCTTTTATGCAGGAAGCAATTTTAGACTCCTACAAACGCCTTATTGCCCCGTCTATTGAGAGGGAAATTCGCAACCAACTTACAGAAGTAGCAGAAGAACAAGCCATTAAGGTGTTTGGCGAAAACCTAAATAATCTTCTACTTCAACCTCCCATAAAAGGAAAGATAGTAATGGGAATAGATCCTGGCTATCGGACTGGAAATAAGGTAGCAGTAGTAGATGAAACAGGCAAGGTATTGGATACAGGAGTAGTCTATATGACACTTCCTAATCATGATAAGGACAAGGCTAAAGAGTTTTTAAAGGCTTTAGTTGCCAAGCATAAGGTAGGTATAATAGCAATAGGCAACGGGACAGGTTCTAGGGAAACCGAGATTGTAGTAGCAGAGCTTCTTAAGGAGATAGATAGTGAAACTTATTATATAATAGTCAACGAAGCAGGAGCTTCTGTATATTCTGCATCTCCTTTGGGCAGTGAAGAATTTCCTGACTTTGATGTAGCCTTAAGAAGTGCAGTATCCATAGCGCGAAGGCTCCAGGATCCTCTGGCAGAGCTGGTGAAAATTGATCCTAAAGCCATTGGAGTAGGTCAATACCAGCATGATGTAAACCAAAAGAGACTAGCTGAGACTCTCCAGGGCGTGGTGGAAAGCTGTGTTAATACTGTAGGGGTAGACTTAAACACTGCATCCCCATCTCTGCTGCAATATGTTGCAGGTATAAGCAAGACAGTGGCCAGAAACATTGTAGCTTACAGGGAAAAGATAGGGAAATTTACCTCCCGAAAACAGCTGTTGGAGGTCAGTAAGTTAGGACCCAAGACTTTTCAGCAGTGTGCTGGTTTTTTACGGATACCAGAGGCAGTTAATATACTGGACAATACTGCAGTTCACCCAGAGTCCTACGATGCCACCATCAAACTATTGGATATGAATGGCTATTCTTTGGAAGATGTGTCCTCAAAAAACATAAAGGAGCTACAAAGGGCTGTAGATGGGTGGAATATACAAGAGCTATCAGCCACCTTAGGCATAGGAATTCCAACCTTGAAGGATATTATAGAGGAACTAAAAAAACCGGGGAGGGATCCTAGAGAGGAGCTACCTCAGCCCATCCTTCGAACAGATGTTATGGATATTAAGGATTTAAAACCTGATATGGTGCTTACAGGAACTGTCCGCAATGTAGTGGATTTTGGCGCATTTGTGGACATAGGAGTACATCAGGATGGCTTAGTACATATCTCCCAGCTTTCAGAGAGCTATGTAAAACATCCCATGGATGTGGTGCAGGTGGGAGATATAGTTAAGGTTAGGGTACTTAGTGTAGATGTGGAAAAAAACAGAATATCCTTAACTATGAGAGATGTTTAGTTTTTATAGATAAACAACAAAGAATTGGGGGTCATAAGATGATTTTAATCAAAAACGGTAAGGTTCTTACCATGAGCAACAAAGTATACGAAAAAGGCGATGTACTTATTGAAGGTAAAAAGATTGTACAAGTGGGTGAAAACCTTGATGCTCCAGCAGATGCCCAAGTAATTGATGCCCAGGGCATGTGGGTTATGCCGGGGATAGTAGATGCCCATTGTCATATAGGAATGTGGGAGGATGGAATAGGATTTGAAGGAGCTGACGGAAACGAGGCTACCAATCCTGTAACTCCAGAACTTAGGGCTATAGATGGCATAAATCCTGATGACAACTGTTTCAGGGAAGCTAGAGAACACGGTATTACCTCTGTAGTAACTGGTCCTGGAAGTGCTAACGTAATTGGAGGTCAATTCGCCGCACTAAAGACCTATGGAAGACGTGTAGATGATATGGTGTTTAGGGAGCCTTTGGCCCTTAAAGTTGCCTTTGGTGAAAATCCTAAGCGGGTATATGACGGGCAGAGTAAATCTCCAAGCACCCGTATGGCTACAGCTGCTATTTTAAGGCAGAGCTTGATAAATGCTCAGGAATACAAGAAAAAGCTGGAAAAGGGTAAGGCAGATCCAGATAAGATGCCAGAGAGAGATTTGCAGATGGAGATCATGGTTAGGGTATTAAACCGAGAAATTCCCATAAAAGCTCATGCCCATCGTGCTGATGATATCTTAACAGCTATTAGGATTGCCAAGGAATTTGATATAGATATTACCATAGATCACTGCACAGAAGGACACAGAATTACTGACTATCTATTAGAGGAAAATGCCAAGGTTATACTAGGGCCTTTGCTAAGTGATCGCAGTAAAGTGGAACTTAAGAATATGTCCTTTAAAGCTCCTGGTATTCTTTCTAAGGCTGGGATCAAAGTGGCTATCATGACAGATCATCCGGTTATCCCCATACAATACCTCCCTGTATGCGCTGCCATTGCCGTTAGAGAGGGTATGGATGAAATGGAGGCCCTAAAGGCCATAACCATAAATGCTGCTGAGATTACCGGCATAGCCGACAGGGTAGGAAGCTTGGAGTCAGGCAAAGACGCAGACATTGTAATCTTTGATGGTCATCCTCTAGATTTCCGTTCTAAGACAGTTTGGGTATTTATAGACGGTCATGCAGTGAAAAAACCAGAATAGTTTAAAAATTAACTTGATTTTTTATAACAATTGACGTATTATATAGGAGAAAAGTGAATATATATAAATTAACCTTCGGGGCAGGGTGGAATTCCCTACCGGCGGTATAGCCCGCGACTCCTTCAAAAAAGAAGGATTGACCCAGTGAAATTCTGGGGCCGACAGTTAAAGTCTGGATGGGAGAAGGTGGTGATGTTGTGATTACTTTATGTCGTAATGGATAGATTCCCCCGAAGTTTCGGGGGGTTTTTATTTTGCATCAATAATTAGATGAGTTTATGGAAATTATTAGATTATTTGGAGGATGATTATAGATGATAGGACAGAAAACTATTAGGAAAGACATTTTATCTGCTAAAGTATATACTTTAAATGGCATAGTTAAAATTGGTTTATTGTCTGCCATTGCTTTTGTATTGATGCTGTTGGAGTTTCCATTACCCTTATTCCCGGCATTTTTGAAAATGGATATTAGCGACCTACCAGCATTGATAGGTGGTTTTGCCTTAGGACCTGTTGCAGCTATTTTAATAGAGCTCATTAAAAACATATTGCACTTTATTTTCAAAAGCACCACAGGTGGCGTTGGCAACTTGGCTAACTTTGTAGTGGGTATTAGCTTTACAGCACCTGCAGCAATAGTATATGTAAGAGACAAAAGCAAAAAGAGTGCTGTAATTGGGATGATAGTGGGAACCATTTCTTTACTTATAGTATCTTCACTTGCTAATTATTTTGTCATGATCCCCCTATACTCAAAGCTCTTTTCAATGGAACTAGTGATGGATTTAATGACCAAGGCTAATAAATATATTGTGGATGTAAAGACCTATATAGTCTTTGCAGTAATTCCCTTTAACTTAATCAAAGCAATTATTACATCAGCCATAACCCTCTTGATTTATAAGAAGGTATCCCCGTTACTAAAGTAACCTACTATACCATTTTGAAACTATATGGTTATTGAACGTTGGTTTCATCCCTAATTTGGAGAAAACCGAGCCGGAGCTTCCGGCTCTTGTATTTTTTGGACAAATGTCTTGTTATACTGAGCAAATAGGGATATAATAAGTACGATTTTGTTTTATAATGTATAATGATTATAGATATAATTTTACTATATGGAGATAGTGGTATGATGGAAATTAGAACTTTTAGTGAAAATGAAACCGAAAAACTTGGCAAAAAAATAGGCAGGCTTGCTTGGCCAGGTATGATTATTCTATTAAAAGGAGATTTGGGAACAGGCAAGACCGTGTTAACTCGGGGCTTAGCTAGGGGACTAGGTATAGAGGAACCTATTACTAGTCCTACATACACCTTACTTCATCAATATCATGGGCGATTGCCTTTATATCATTTTGATATATACCGTTTGACAGACCCTGAAGAAATGTATGACCTAGGTTATGAGGAATTTTTTTATGGACAGGGAGTATCAGTGGTGGAATGGCCTGAGAGAATGGAGGATCTACGGCCTGATGAATACTTAGAGATTATTATAGAAAAGAATCCTGGACATGAGGGAGATGAACGAATTATTAGGATATTTCCTGTAGGTGAAGACTATAAGAATATTGCAAAGGAATTGATGGACCTATGAATATATTAGCAGTTGAATCGTCTGGAATGGTAGCAGCAGTAGCTTTAGTTAGAGATGGTAGGCTTATAGGAGAGTATTTCTTAGACCACGAAAAAACTCATTCTCAGCATTTAATGCCCCTTGTAGAGCAGTTGCTATGTGGGCTGGATATAAAAATCTCTGATATAGATATTTTTGCGGCTTCAAAAGGACCGGGCTCCTTTACCGGGCTTAGAATCGGATTAGCCACAGTCAAGGGCTTGGCCCAGGCCTTGGATAAGCCTGTCATTGGTGTTCCTACTCTTGATGGGCTGGCATATAATTTGCTGTCCAGGCAAGGCTTAATTTGCCCTATTATGAATGCAAGAAGAGAACAAGTATATACCTCTATATATCGATCAAATGACAGTAAGCTACAGCGTTTAGACCAATATATGGCTATTCCTGTGATTGAGTTGGTACAAAAACTAAAGACCTTTGATGAACCAGTTATGTTCAATGGAGATGGAGTGCCAGCATATTGGAACATAATAAAAAATGAAATGGGAGATAAGGCCTTGATGGCTCCTGCCAATGTTCTTACTCAAAGGGCTTCTTCCATAGCTTGTCTAGCATTGGATCTATTTAAGACTGAAGGGGCACAAAAATATACAGAAGTAGTACCTTTTTATTTGAGAAAGTCACAAGCTGAACAGAAATTTGCAAAGAAGGGTTAGGGAGAGACAAAGTATGGATGGTCTTTGGATACGCCCTATGAAAGTAGAAGATATTGATGAAGTATTGAGTATTGAAAAACTTTGTTTTTCAACACCTTGGTCCCGTGAAGCTTTTAAAACGGAAGTAGAGAGAAATCATTGTGCCAGATATGTAGTGGCGGAATTAGAAGGCAGGGTAATAGGCTACGGTGGCATGTGGATTATACTAGATGAAGCCCATATAACCAACGTAGCGGTACATCCCGACTTTAGGGGTAAGGGTGTTGGAGAAGCTTTAATGAAGGGACTTATAGATACTGCTTCCCGCCTCAAGGTGGATGGTATGACCTTGGAGGTGAGAGTGTCTAACCTAGTTGCCCAAAATCTGTATAAGAAATTAGGCTTTGTAAGTGTTGGGGTTCGAAAAGGATATTATACAGATAATGGGGAAGACGCACTTATCATGTGGAGGGGCAAGTATATTAAATAATAGCGGGGGTATAAACTTGACTAGGAGACTATCAGGTATTATTTCATTCTTGTTGGGAATCATAGCTGTTTTTCTACTAATAACCGGACTTTTTATTAGCTCAATTATGTGGGTAGCCTTTGATATGGATCACTATGATAGGGAATACAAAAAACTTAATATTTCCCAATCTACAGGAATGAGTCATCAGGAGCTTTTAAACACCACTAAGGAGCTACTTAATTATATAAAGGATAAGCGGGAGGACTTAAATATATCAGCCAAAGTCCATGGACAAGAGCGGCAGGTATTTAATCAAAGAGAGATAGACCATATGGTAGATGTAAAAAAATTGTTTGCCTTGGGTTTTAGGCTTAGATGGATCTCTTTTGGAGTTTTTGGTCTGCTTGTAGCTTTTTTAGCATGGTACAAGGGCAAAAAAGCTTTAAGACTTTTAGGTATTTCATACTTAACTGTGCTAGCTATACTTGGAATACTGTTCATAACACTGCTTATTTTGATATCCATTGACTTTACTGCAGTATGGAATGGTTTTCATTACATTGCTTTTAGCAATGACTTGTGGATTCTCAATCCCAAAACCGATATATTAATTCAGATGGTACCGGAACCATTTTTTTATGATACGGTTATTAGAATTCTAAGTATTTTGGGTATAGCTTTGACCATCTTAGCTATATGTTCCGGTATGATTCTATTTAAATCAGCCAAAGTTAGAAAGGTTAAAAGATAATACAGGTAAAAAGCTATATATGAAAAGGTGAAAATATGACGTACTTTAGTGATATGAGAGAAAAAGCTAAAAATATAAAGGATAAAGATGAGGTTATAATATTGGGTATTGAAACATCCTGTGATGAGACATCAGCGGCTGTTGTAAGAAATGGAAGGGAAGTGTTGGGGCATAAGATAGCCTCTCAGATTGAATTACACAAAAAATATGGAGGAGTAGTGCCTGAGATAGCTTCTCGTAAACATATTGAAGTTATTAATCCCTTAATCGATGAAACTTTAGAGGAAGCGGGAATTACCTTAAAGGACTTGGATGCTGTTGCGGTTACCAATGGGCCAGGGTTAGTAGGAGCCCTTTTGGTGGGTGTGGCTACCGCCAAAGCTCTTGCCTATGGTTTATATATTCCCTTGATAGGGGTACATCATATCGAGGGGCATATAAGTGCAAATTATATAGCCCATCAGGAATTGACCCCTCCTTTTATAAGCTTGGTAGTCTCAGGAGGTCATAGCCACCTGATTTGGGTTAAGGATTATGGGGAATATGAGATATTAGGCCAAACCTTAGACGATGCTGCAGGGGAGGCATATGATAAGATTGCCAGAACTTTGGGGCTAGGCTATCCAGGAGGTCCTATAATAGATAAGCTGGCCAGAGAGGGAGATTCAAACTTTGTGGAGTTCCCCAGGCCTAATATAAAAGAGCCTCATTACAATTTTAGTTTTAGTGGCCTAAAAACAGCTGTTATAAACTATCTTCATAATTTGGATCAGCGAGGACAAGAATATCGAGTGGAGGATATAGCAGCTAGTTTCCAACAGGCAGTTGTAGATGTATTGGTAGATAAGACAATAAAAGCCGCTAGGGATATTAATGCTAAGAAAGTGGTGCTAGCAGGAGGAGTGGCTGCCAATTCAGCCTTAAGAGGGCAATTAGGTCAAAGCTGTCAACAGGAAGGGATAAAATTATTTTACCCCAATCCCCTTCTTTGTACTGATAACGGAGCCATGATAGCCTGTGCAGGGTATTATAGGCTTATGAAAGGATATATTTCAGATCTAGCTTTAAATGCAGTGCCAGGGCTTCCTTTAACTAGAAGCCAATAGGGTGCTTTGCTGATTTGGCTGATTTGAAAACATATAAATGATGTAATAAAAGAGCAGCTAGATTTTATTCTAACTGCTCTTTTCTCATAAATGTTTCTAACAAATCAGGTATTTAATCAGATATTTAAGTAGCTCTTTCTCTATCCCTAAATAATAGGGTGATGGCAAATAAACCTGCTAATCCCACAAGCGAATAGATTATTCTGCTGAGTATAGCATCATGCCCACCAAATAAAGAGGCTACTAGATCAAATTGGAACAATCCGATCAAACCCCAATTTAGTGCACCAATTATTACAAGAATTAGGGATAATCTATCCATCACACCAACTCCTACTTATTGTTTATACCTATAGTATATCCACAATAATAGGATTGATTCTATATTACGATTTTTTCTTCTCTTTCAGTATTTTTTATTTTACTGAATATATACTGCACCTTCATATTCTCAGACTTTGTTAGGGTTTCAAAGTCCCCTATTAATATTAATTTTTTTCTAGCACGGGATAAGGCTACATTGGTACGACGATAATCCTTTAAAAAACCTGTTCGGGTAGTCGCTCCAGGGGAGGTATAGTTGCTCCGTACCCAATTTATTATTACATTTTCTTGCTCTCTACCTTGGAAGGAGTCTATTGTGTAAATATTTTGCTCTATAAAGCTTTTAATATCATGATTTCTATTATAAAAATAATGTGCCTGCTCCTCAAAAATTTCTTTTAGCTTCTCTGCATGGGCCTTATAGGGAGTTATTATACAGGTATTGCTTAATTTTTCTCCTTCCTTGATGAGATCCATTACTTTTTTGACGGATAGCATGGCTTCAGCCATATTATAGTAGGTAGAGTTAACCTCGGTTTCCATTCTTTCTTTCGGATCTAAAAACTCCGAAGTATCGATGATTTCAATGGGATTGGGAGGGAATTTCTTCTTGCGCTGGGCAGGGGCAAGTTTGTAGTATTCCGAATCCAAATTCGTGGATAATCTCCCATCATAAATTAAGTCAGATATAAAGGAAACCATTTGAGGATCTCGTGTACGATAGTTTATATCTAAGAAAACGCTGTTATATCTATTTGTATCAGTTATTAAATTTTCAAACATACTTCTTTGCAGTTTTTCCCTGGTATTTAGATCAATATAAGGATCATACTCTAAGAGTATCTCGCTTTGTATTGGGAAAGGAGGTATTTGCATATGGTCTCCTATTATCACGCACTTATCGGCAAATTGCAAGCTAAACAGGGTTTCTGGTACGTCCATTTGTGAAGCCTCATCGATGATAAGGATGTCAAAATGATACTTTGAATAATTTCTGTCAAGATAAAAACCAAAGGGCGTCCCTAGAACAATAGTATTTTTCCCAGATAACAAGGATGTATAAGCTGGATTAGAAGTAGAAACAGTATAGGCATAGGGCAAATCGGATTTTGCTTCAATATTGTTTCCAGTTCTTAAGGCTCTAACATTATCCTCTATCAGCTTTTCTAAAATATTGTCGACAGCTATATTGGTTTTGGCTAGAATCAAAACATCCTTACCTTCATGATAGTATTGGAGGGCTATCTCCTTGATAAGGGTGGTTTTCCCCGTACCTGGAGGGCCTTGGACAATGGTTAATGCATTATTGATTCCATCCATATTACGTACTAAAGCCACAGCTTGTTTTTGGGCTATGTTGCGTACTAGATCTTTATTGTAGTAAGCATTATCAGGCAGCATTTTTATATCTTCGGGCTTTAGCTGTTTTTCTTTTTTTAGACCCAAGGCTATTGCTAGTAAGGGAGAAAGACTATCATTCTTTATATCATTAACTATTCTTTCTAAATAGGATAATAGTATGGTACTATTTGAGTCTCGAGCTAAAGTAGTTATTTTAGAAACTTGTTCTTCTGAAAGATCATTTAAAGCTTTTAACTCTACTATATAGCCATCATTAGTCTTTTTTTCACGGCATTCTATAACTTCAAACTCCCAACCATTATTGGAAGTGAGTATTTCACCGGGGAAGAAGGATATAGGCATACTAAAGATATATGAATTTTTGTAAAATACCAGATAGTCACATTGGATTTCATTGAACTTTTTAATCATGATATCAAGGATATCCATATATATCTTCATATCATTAAGTACAGCCTCTTTATCCTTGACATCCACCAAATCCAGGTTAGCCAGATCAATTTTCCATTCTTCCTGTTCCTCTGGTTCTCCTAGCTCTGCTAGCTTATAGAGATCGGATTTCATCAAACGATAGTCCCCCCAGCCTCTGGGTTTTCGAAGTCCCAATCTATCTCGGGGAGTATTTTTCAATATATCAAAGACAAAATCAACGTATTGTTTTCTGTTTAAAGGAGCCAGTATTGTAACCAGGCCTTTACGATAAATACCAGCCCGCCTTGCGTTTTTGAGCATAACATGTTTTCTGCAAAGGCTTTTTAGATCAAAATGCTTTAGGTAGGTATTAAAGAACTCCTTTATATTGGCCCTGCTGTCAAAGAATTTTCTATGCTCCATGCTATCTATGGTGGTTAGGCGGCCAGTCTTAGGATTAATATCAATTTGGGGTATATTTAAGGTATCAAAGATAAGGTCAGTGATTCTTGTATTATCATCTTTTATTTTGTCACTATAATGATAATATAGTCCTGCTAAGGTTTTACCATTTAAAAATTTCAGCTTCACAGAATCAAATTCCTTTGCCCCCATCAAGCGGGGATGAAACACGCCCATCTCAACAGCTGCTCTTATCACTATTTCTCGCTGAACTTTAAGAGGTACACTCTCCCAATGACAGATGCTAGAATTTGCGATCATTTCTATCCATTCATTTACGGTCAATTTATCTATACCTAGATCATCACAAATAAATTGCACCACTGGTGTGTCTTCATCTTCAAGCTTTGAACTATAGTTGTAATATAGTCCTCCTAAAGTTTTATTGTTTAGGAATTGGAATCTTGTATTACAAAAATCCTTATACCCCATTAATCTAGGACTGGATAAACCTAATTCCTTGGCAGCTGATAAAACTATGCTTTTCTTAATATTTTTAGGTATGGATTCCCAAGGAATTTTCGTATCAGGTTCTCTTAATAAACTATACCATTCCTTTAGGGATAAGGGGGCAATACCGCAAATACCACATAGGTAGGTAATAGTATCCATACCCGCTTTTGCAGCCTTTTGAGAGAAGGCAGCATGTAAACTGCTTAAAGTCTTATTATTAATAAAGCTAGTGGGTGTATTTAAATCTTCGTGCTTGAGCAAGCGGGGGTTGCTTTTGCCCATTTCTTTTGCTTTTTCCTGTAAAATACGGCCAATATAGGCTGGAGGGACTGCTTCCCATTTAAAATTTTTTTGATAGGCTATAACATTTAGCCATTCCTCATAGCTAAGCTCAGGAACTCCATAAACATCACATATATAGTCAATACTACGCACTCCACCACGATTTAAACCAAAAAATCGTGAAGCAAAGCTATAAAGGCTCATTCCCTTTAGGAAGGGAATACCTACCTTTAGATCATCAGTTGACATCATCCTTGGGTTGTCATAACCGAGATATTTAGCTACCTTAAATAGTATATCCCGGATTATATCATGGGGAATAACGTCCCAGAATATACTGATTGAAGAATCAGTTATATATGAGATCCAGTCATCCTGCGTAATTTCTATATCCAAGTCACCACACATATTTATGATAACGCTGCCGCGAATATCATCGTATTTATTCTTATAGTAATTATAAAACCCTGTTAGAGTACGACCATTTAAAAAGTCAAACTTTACGGAAAAATCCTCATTTTTAAAGAAAATTGGATGAGAATAACCTAGCTCTTTACATGCTCTTAAAAGGACCTCTCGCCTTGCATCTTTAGGAATATTTTTCCACGAAAAAATATTGTTTTTTCCTATATATTCTATCCACTGGTCAACACTAACTTGGGGTATACCAAGCTGGTTGCAGACATTAGTTATTATATGAACTCCTTTTTCTCTGGGAAAACCATTTTTATAATAAGAATAAAGCCCATTTAAAGGAGTATTATTTAGAAATTTAAAATTATGTTTTTCCAGATCTTTAGATGCGATAAATCTAGGATTAGGTAGATTTAACTCCTTAGCTATCATCTCTAGTAATTGTCGATGTACCTTATGGCTCACCTTACTCCACAAAAAAGCAGGAGGCCGTGAGGAGCCGCCCTTTCTGGATAAGATCTCAATTACTTCATCTATGTCATCAAATATTTTGTCCTTATTAACTGATAAATTGCTCAAAAAGGTTTCTCCTTTCATTGTCCAACTATACTAGTAGCATCATAAAACATTGTCCAACTCTGTAGGTGATATCATATAACTAAGTAATTATATTGAATAAATATTAAACAAAAAGATACACATTAATATTATACACTTATGAGCATTTTTTAAAAGCTAAAGAATTAATAAAAATTCATTGATTTTATTGTGAAAAACACCAAAAATAATGGTAAGATATGACCCTAATTACAGACTATTGAAATTATGTATAGATATCCATGTGTATTTATGGTATTCTATGGTAAGAGTATAGATACTTCTATTTAGCATGTTATACTGGTTTATTCTATTGGGTTAACTTATTGTTATGGAGGAGTTTTAAGTGATGTTAGAAAGACCTGTTAATTGGCTTGCTATGGAAGAAGATGAAAATATTATATCATAGTAGATCAAAATATCTTAACCAAGCATACAGATGATGGAGAGAGACTTTTAGGCAAAGTAGATTTGCTAAAGGATATTAAGTCTATTGTAAAACATCATCATACTTCATATAAGGATATGGAAAGGATAGAAGAGGTAGTTCCAATAGAAGCTCAGATTATTTATCTGGCTGATAGGGTAGATGTTCTGATAGATCCCAGATATTATATTCTTGGACAGACAAGTAAGATCATAAGTAAAATCAAAAGCTTTTCTGGCTCAATGTTTAACCCTGAAATAGTGGATTGCTTTATAAAGTTAGGAGAAAAGGAAGCTTTTTGGCTGGATATAGATAATCAATATGTTCATTATATACTATGGCAGCAGCGCTTTGGCAGAAAGAGCATAGCTTATGAAAAGGATATTCGCCAATTTGCATCATTATGCGGTGATATAGTTGATAGAAAAAGTTCATTTACTAAAACTCATTCAAAAAGAGTAGCCTATATAGCAAAGAAGCTAGGAAAAGCTTTAGCTATGAAGGAAAAAGACGTATTTTTATTAGAAATAGCTGGAGAGCTTCATGATATAGGAAAATTGTCTATACCTTCATCTATTTTGCATAAGGAAGGTAACTTAACAGATGAAGAAAAGAGTATTATCAAGCAGCATACCTATTATACATATCGATTAATCGATCGATTGAATTCAATGGATAAGGTTAGGGATTGGGCTGCATTTCACCATAAAAAATTGGACGGAAGTGGTTATCCTTTTCATTTAAGAGCAAAGCAGCTGGATCTAGGATCCAGAATCATGGCAGTGGCAGATATTGCTGCCGCCTTGTCGGAGGATAGGCCTTATCGAAGTGGCCTTACCAAGGATCAAACAATGGAAATCCTGTGGGATATGGTCAAGAATAATAAGATTGATGGAGATGTTGTAAGTACTCTGGAATCCAATTTTGATGATATAATGTCATATTCTAATTAAAGATAGAAGCATAAAAATACCGGGTGTAATTCTAATACCCGGTATTTTTATTAAAATTTATACCTTATAGACTTCTACATATCGGCGAAGTTCAAGGGCTAGTTTATTTAAGTTTCTAGAAGAAGCAGCCATTTTATCCATCAAGTTTTTCTGTTCTTGGGCATTTGCTGCGATTTCCTGGCTAGAAGCTGCTGCTTCCTCTGATACAGCAGATATATTTTGTATAGCTTTTGTCACTTCATTTTTATTTTCTTCCATAACTGCTATGTATTTAGTTTCTTCATCTATGCTGTAGATAATATTTTCTATACTGCTAGCTATAACATTAAAGATATTTGTAGTATTGTCTACCACTTCAGTTTGACGTTCTACAACTTCACCCATATTATTTATCATAGCTGACGCATTATCAGCTTCCTTGAGGATACCTTCCATTATTTCTTCTACTTGCTCTGTAGCTTGCTTACTATTGTCTGCAAGCTTTCTAATCTCGTCAGCTACTACAGCAAATCCTCTACCTGCCTCACCAGCCCTGGCTGCTTCAATAGCAGCGTTTAATGCCAGAAGGTTAGTCTGCTCTGCAATATTATTTATAGTTGTAACAAATTCTTCAATATTTTTGGATTTCTCTACAAATGAGTTTATAAATTGAAATACTTCCTCAGCGGTGCTAGTGCTTTGCTCATTAGCTGATCTTAGGGTCTCAACAGTCTTTAAGCCTTGGGCATTAAGCTCTCTCATCTGTTCTGAGTGCTTTGCTACACCAGTGGCATTTTTCAATAGAAGGTCGATTTGGTTTGATAGATTGGTAATAAGGCTGACCCCTCTTTCAGCTTCACTGGCTTGTTCAGAAGCACCGTGGGCTATGTCATCCATAGCATTGGCCATTTCGTCCATGGAGATATTGATTTTCTCCGAGTTAGTGTTTAATAGATCAGAGGCTTGGACCAATTCTAGGGATATTGTTTTTAGGGATTCCATTATAGAACGAAGGTCTTCTATCATATTATTAAAGGACATGGATACAGCCTCTAACCCCTCAAACTCTTCAATATCCAAGGTATGGCTAAGGTCTTTATTTTTTATACGCTGCATTATGTAAGTTACCGATTCCAACTTATTTCTGGCATCTTTAAGCAGGATATAGGCCATTAATTCAAAGACACAAGTCATTATAATTGCCATAACTATAAATTGGATGATGTTTAATTTAAAGATTAAGGTAATAAGAAAACTAATAATTACTGTAAAAATAGCAGCTGAAAGGAAAGGTTGATTGACGAAAAACTTTAATCTCTTTCGGATAAAATCATCACCAAACTCCATATGTATCACCCCAATAAATAATAATATTTAGCATATTATATCATTTTTTGACTTAATTGAAAAGAGTGAATATACTTTTAGGGTATATATTAGCGATTAACGGCACATATATTCAGCATAGTAATGCATTATTGACAGGGACTATATTGTTGTATAAAATAAAGACTAATGTAAATATATGTTTTTTATACACTATATAGCTTTTATTTTGTATATTTATTAAACAAGGAGGGTGACCATGGGTAAGAATATAGTCCAAAAAATCATTGAGAGCCATCTAGTATCAGGAAAAATGATACCAGGTGAGGAAATCGCTATTTCAATTGACCAGACTTTAACCCAAGATTCTACTGGAACTATGGCTTATCTGCAATTCGAAGCCATGAGTGTTCCTAGGGTTAAGACAAAGAAATCTGTAGCCTATATAGATCACAATACGCTGCAAGCTGGCTTTGAAAATGCCGATGATCATAAATACATTCAGACAGTTGCATCAAAACACGGAGTTTATTTTTCCAGACCAGGCAATGGCATATGTCATCAGGTACATCTGGAAAGGTTTAGTAGGCCAGGCTGGACCCTATTAGGTTCAGACAGCCATACTCCCACCTGTGGAGGAGCTGGGATGCTTGCTATAGGTGCTGGTGGACTGGATGTTGCCGTAGCTATGGCCGGCGGCGCATATTACTTGACTATGCCTAAGGTATGTCGAGTGGAGTTAAAAGGCAAATTAAATCCCTGGGCATCTGCCAAGGATGTTATTTTAGAGGTATTAAGGCGCCTGTCGGTAAAAGGCGGAGTAGGCAAGATAATGGAGTATGCAGGTGAAGGGGTAAAGACCTTAACTGTACCAGAAAGAGCCACCATTACCAACATGGGTGCTGAACTTGGTGCAACCACATCCATCTTTCCCAGCGATGAGATAACCAGAGAATTCTTTAAGGCACAGGGTAGGGAAGATGAATGGGTAGAGCTATCAGCTGATAGTGATGCAGAGTACGACGAAGAAATAGTGATTGATCTAAGCCAAATAGAACCCTTAGTGGCACAGCCTCACAGTCCCGACAATGTAGATACTGTTCGCAATGTGGGACCAATCAAGGTAGATCAGGTAGCAATAGGTAGCTGCACTAATTCCTCTTATATAGACCTTATGAAGGTGGCACGAATTCTAAAGGGCAAAACAGTTCATCCTAATGTTAGTTTGGTTATAGCACCAGGTTCCAAACAGGTATATACAATGCTAGCTAAAAATGGAGCTTTAGCAGATTTGATTGATGCTGGCGCCCGAATATTGGAAAGTGCTTGCGGACCCTGTATAGGCATGGGACAGGCACCTGCTACCAATGCTGTGTCTGTAAGAACCTTCAACCGAAATTTCTATGGCCGCAGTGGAACCCCTAGTGCCAAAGTTTATCTCACCAGCCCAGAAGTAGCTGCTGCAACTGCGCTAACAGGCTATTTAACTCATCCAGAGGAGGTAGCACAGTACGAGGATATTGAAGGCATCACCATGCCCGAGGAGTTTATCATAAACGACAACTCCATTATACCACCCGCTGAAAATAGTGATGAGGTAGAGGTGGTTAGAGGGCCTAACATTAAACCTTTCCCCATCAACACTCCCTTGTCAGATAGGGGAGAGGGAGTAGTGTTGTTAAAGATGGAGGACAATATAACCACCGACCATATTATGCCATCTAACGCCAAGTTATTGCCCTATAGATCCAATATACCTCACCTATCGGATTATTGTCTCACCCCTGTAGATCCTAGTTTCCCTGCACGGGCTAAGGAGGCAGGAGGCGGTTTCTTGATAGCTGGACACAACTATGGCCAAGGTTCTAGTAGGGAACATGCGGCTTTGGTACCTCTATATCTTGGAATAAAAGGAGTTATAGCTAAATCCTTTGCTAGAATTCATATGGCTAACCTAATAAATTCTGGCATATTGCCTCTAACCTTTGTCAATGAAGAGGATTATGATGGTATTGATCAGGATGACAAGCTAGTAATTGAAGATGCTATATCCCAGATAAAAGCCGGTGACAAGCTAATTGTACGAAATGTGACAAAGAACAAGGATATAGAAGTTATGCTGTCTCTCTCTCCAAGATTGAAGGAAGTTATCCTAGCAGGAGGACTGCTAAACTACACAAAGATGAATGCATAATTAGGCAATAAAAGAGCTGTTGCGAAATTAGCAACAGCTTTTTTTATTTTATGCCAGCTCCATCCATTCAGTATAGAGCTTATCAACCTCTTCCTTTAGCTTTTCATATTGTTGTTGGACTCTAAACATTGCTTCCTTATCTTCGTATAGTTTAGGATCAGCCATTTCAAGTTCCAACCCTTCAATTTCCTGTTCCAACCGATGTATTTCCTCTTCAAGGGATTCAAGTCTTTCTCTTTCTTCCTTTGCTTTTTGCCTTTCCAGTCTTTCGCGCCGGCGCTGCTCTTTTAAAGCTGTACGGGTAAGCTGGGGAGTTTGTTCTTTACTTTGATTTTCCAAATCCTCCATTGCTTTCTTTTTATTTATATAATCCTCATAGTTACCCAGATATTCTGTAATTTGTCCTGAATCTAGAACTATAATCCTGTTAGCAATTTTATTTAAAAAATATCGGTCATGGGAAATCATTAAAATGGTTCCAGGGAATTCACTCAAAGCCTTTTCCAACTCTTCACGGGAAGGCATGTCTAGGTGGTTGGTGGGCTCATCTAGCATAAGAAAGTTGTTATTGGCCAACACCAATTTGGTAAGAATCAAGCGGCTTTTTTCCCCGCCGCTAAGGGAAGCTACAGGCTTATACACATCATCGCCTTTAAACAGCCTAGCTGCCAGAGCGTTTCGTATCTCGGTCTCTGTCATTTGAGGAAAGCTATCCCACAGTTCATCTAGAACGGTGTTATTAGGATTTAGACTGGTTAATTCCTGGTCATAATATCCAATTTCCACTCCTGTGCCCAATTTTACTGATCCCGACGTAGGAGGAATCTGTCCCAATATAATTTTAAATAGGGTAGACTTACCACACCCATTTGGCCCAATAATGGCTACCCGATCCCCAAGGCGGAGGTTAAAGGATATGTCCTTAAATAAAACATTGTCTCCAAAGGACTTTGAAAGTGAATCCACCATCAATACATCCCGACCGCTTTGCCTGCTTATATCAAAGGAAAAACGAGCCTGTTCCGTATGATAGACCTTTTCTACTTTTTCCATTTTATCAAGCATTTTCTGGCGGCTTTCTGCTGCTTTGACGCTTTTTTCAGTATTTATGGAGCGATAACGCTCAATTATTTCTTGCTGACGTGCCATTTCCTTTTGTTGGGCGCTGTATTCTTTTTCACGCTGTGCTATCCATTGAGATTTTTGTTTTTGATAGCTGGTATAGTTTCCTTTAAAGAGTCGGCACGTAGTATTTTCTATTTCCAATATATTATTGCAAAGGGAATCTAGAAAATATCTATCATGGGATATGATCATAATGGTTCCCGGATATGCCGAAAGATAATCTTCCAACCATTGTATAGCATCTAAATCCAGATGGTTGGTGGGCTCGTCCAATAGCAATATATTAGGTTTTTCTAGCAGCACTTTTGCTAAGGCTACTCGTGTTTTTTGGCCACCGCTCAAATGAGGAATGGGCATATGGAATTCTTCAGGTGAAAAACCAAGGCCAGTAAGCACTCCTTTTATATAGCTTTCATAGCTGTACCCGCCCTGTTCTTCAAAGGATTCCTGTAATTTTGAATATTCATTTAGCAGCCTAGAGTATTGGGCCTCATCCATGGCGTCATAATCAGCCATTTGCTGCTCCATTTCTCTTAATATTTTTTCAAGCTCCAATACAGGTGCATATACTTGCATAAGTTCGTCCCATATTGTTTTTTCAGATTCTAGCACTGTATTTTGGGGTAAATAACCTAAAGAAGTATCCTTAGCCTTATAAATTTCGCCGCTATCCATGGGAAGAATGCCAGTAATTATTTTAAAAAGAGTGGATTTTCCAGCTCCGTTACCCCCAACAACACCAACACGTTCTCCAGCATTGACACTAAAAGTTATTTGGTTTAAAATTATATCAATTCCAAAAGATTTGGTTACCTTATCACAAGCAAGAACTATCACGGTTTTCAGCCTCCCAAGACAAAAAAACTTATCTCTGATTATATCCAATTATATCCGGATAAAAGTATACAAAAAGTTTGTATGAAGCTTAAGAATTTGGTTATTATGATATAATCAGGTTATTAATAAATACAGATGAGTGCATAGAAATAATGATAGCAGAAAATTATAAAAAATGAAAGCTTTTATCAAGCAGCAGTGTAAATTGACAATATCAGTGCTAGAATGTAAAATGGATATATATCGTTAAAAAAATAACAATACATAAATTGATATGTTTTTTTATGTCCAACTGTGTATAAATTTAGGGAGGTAGAGCTATGGCAAGGCGCAATAGAGTATCAGAAGCTGTTATTAGACGTTTACCTAAATACTATAGGTATCTAAAAGACATGGAGAAGAACGGAATACAAAGGATATCTTCTAGGGAGCTAAGCGATAAAATGGGACTGACAGCTTCCCAAATTCGTCAAGATTTTAACTGTTTCGGCGGATTTGGACAACAGGGATATGGTTATAACGTAAGTGAGTTGTGCAATGAGATAAGAAAGATTTTAGGTTTACATAAAAACTACAATGTTATTATTGCAGGAGCAGGAAACTTAGGGCAGGCTTTGGCTAATTATGTTGGCTTCGAGAGAGAGGGGTTCCACATCAAAGCTATGTTTGATGTAAATCCTCGCCTAATAGGTATGTATATTAGGGGAATTCAAATTTTAGATATTGACGCTATGAAAGATTTTATAATCAAAAATGATATTCACGTAGGAATAGTATGTGTCCCAAAGGATAAGGCTCAAGAAGTAACTGACCAAATGGTTGAATGCGGAATTAAAAGTATATGGAATTTTGCTCCTGTTGATGTAGAAACTCCTGATGATGTTGCAGTGGAAAATGTTCATTTAAGCGATACATTATATACTTTAGCATATAAGATGAATGAGATTTAACTTTCTATAAATTTTGATCTAGCATAACATGTAAATTAGCAAATGAAGAATGGATGGTGGGGGTAGTATGAAAAAAGCCCATGATATAATAGGACTTCCTTTAATAAGTGTTGGTGAGGCTAAAGAACTAGGACAAATCAGGGAAATACTTATAGATTCCAGCGAGGCCAGGGTTAAATATTTAATGATAATGGACGACCAGTGGTATTTTGGAGCAAAGATAGTCCCTTTTGATAAAATCCTCTCCATAGGTCAGGATGCTATTACAGTTAGAAAAGCTGAGGATCTTCAGATGCTTCCTGAAGTTCAAGATGCTATTGATTTAGCAGAAAGAAACATAAAGATTATTGGAGCCAGAGTATTCACCGAAAAAGGCGAAAATTTGGGCATGGTTTTAGAATATTATATTAATCCCGATGATGGTAAAATTATCCGATATGAACTAGAAGGTGTTAATGGTCCTATTATTATGGAAAATCCAGAAATAATTTCCTTCGGTACTAAAACATTGATGGTAAAAGAGGCAGTAGTAGGAAAGGAAGAGAAAACAGTTCAAAGTAAAAGCAGTGCTAAATTATTTGAAGAGAAACAGCGTCAATTTTTAATTGGACGAAGGGCAAAAAAGACAATACTAGACAGTTCAGGAAATGTTTTAGTGGAAGAGGGACAAGCAATAACAAAAGCAATATTGGACAAGGTGACTGACAAGAATAAAATTATCGAAATAACAATAAATACAGTATAGGTATACAAAGCGCACCTATATAAGGGTGCGTTTTATTTAGAAAAAAGAAAAGTTGTTACAATATTTAAAAATAGAGTTAAATAACTGTTAATTTGGTTACATATTTGCTTCAAGGTATTAACTTTTTTTCAATTCTGCCGTCTACTCTATTTACTTTTTAAAGTCTATACTTTATTATGATTAGTATGATAAATAAAAGTACCGATGGAGGTAGCGTGAATGGAAGCTAGGACAAGGACCAAAAAGGGTAATATATGGGGCAAGGCCTTCCTTATATTTGTATTGGTGGCTTTAATGGTAGCTGTTGGAGGGGTTGCTACATATATTTATCAGGTATTAAATATAGATACTTTCTATGCAGGTGTAGAAGTAGACGGTATTCCTCTAGAAGGCATGACAAAAGAGGAAGCTTTATCTGAAGTGCAAGCTCAAAACCAACCTAATTTAGATAAAATAAAAATAGTATTAACTCATGAAGATAAAAAGTGGGAATTTGGATACCAGGATATTAATGCCCATATAAATATTGATGAGGTTGTTGAAGAGGCCTATTTAGTTGGTAGACAGGGCACTGTTTTGGAAAGGCTTAAGGAAATCTACCATACCTCCAATGAACCTAGAAAATTCCAAACTACACTTACCTATGATGTTTCCCAGCTTAAAGATGAAATAGAGTCAATTGCCAGTGAGATAAACGAAGAACCAGTGGATGCCACTATAGAATTTCATCCCGATAAAAAGGAAAAATTCTCCTTTACCCCAGAAAAGATGGGTAAAGGTATGCTAACGGATAGAACCTTAGAGGAATTGATAGCAAGAGTTGATGCTGGTGATTTTTCACCCTATGAGATTCCAACAGAGGAGCTCCATCCTAAATATACATTGGATGAAGTTAAGACCTGGACTTCAAGAATAGCTTATTACTCAACTAAATTGACCAACAATAGTAATCGTAATCATAATATCAGACTTTCATCCCAGGCATTTTATAATGTACGAGTGGATCCTGGCGAAGTTTATTCCTTTAATGAAGCTACTGGTCCTAGAGGAGCAAAAGAAGGATATAAGCCTGCCGCAGTAATAAAAGATGGTAATAGATTTGAAGATGAGCCAGGAGGCGGTAACTGCCAGTCTTCTACTACCCTGTATGGGGCTGTCTTAAGGGCAGATCTGGAGATAGTGGAGAGATTGCCTCACTCTATACCTTCTACTTATACAGCTATAGGAACAGACGCTACAGTAAACTATCCTTATGCGGATTTTAAGTTTAGAAATAATAAGGACACACCTATCTTTATAACCAGATATATTTCAGGAGGTAAGCTTCATGTAGAAATATATGGCAAACCCTCTGATGAGTTCGATAAGGTTGAGATAATAAGCTATGAAACTGGCCGTAGCAAAGTTCCTGAATACAAGATAGTACAGGATCCAAATCTATATGAAGGACAAGAAGTAGTAGAAATTGTATCCAGACCTAAAATACAAGCTGTGTCCTATAGGGTGTATTATAAGGATGGTAAGGAAATAAAGCGGGTTAAAGAAGCCAATTCAACCTATCCTGCGGTTAAAGGTGTAAAGAGAGTGGG
>ERZ773359.2479-NODE-2479-length-23225-cov-11.157833_pt1 | contig 23225 bp, 19 predicted proteins | sample MGYA00374955_ERZ773359 | MGnify/ENA primary metagenome ERZ773359 (study PRJEB29098, sample SAMN04486028) | biogas fermenter metagenome | study: EMG produced TPA metagenomics assembly of the Biogas fermentation microbial communities from Germany - Plant 4 DNA1...
CCGCCGTCGACACCGGTCTTCGCGGTCAGGGCAAAAAGATCTCTCTCGACTTTGATCCAGCCAGCACCATCAAGCTTGACCGCATCGGCAGAAGCGACTTCGCCTTCTTCCCAATCCTCATCATCTTCGTTATAAATATCTTGAACTTTGGTCTTCGCAGTCGGGTCAATCTTGATCTTCGCACCAGCAGAAACACCGTTGCCAAAATCTTCAGCTAAATCAATGTTGACAAAAGCTTCGTAATCGCCTGGTTCGAAACCAGGATCTTCTTCTGTTTTACCGGTCCACTTAACTTCAACTTTACCCTCATAGTCAACTTCCACCGCAAAGGCAGCGGTCGCTAAGGATAGAACCATAAAAGCAGTAAGCGCTAAAACTAACGCCTTTTTCAAATCAAACCCCTCCTAAGTTATTGATTCATGAAATTGCAAGTTTCGATCTTTGATATAAAAGATTTCTTGTACGTATTATGTATGTTTACTCATCTACCACCTCCTGAGTTTCGGAAACAACTGCATATGTTCCCTCCTGGGAATACATCCCGAAGATTTCGGTTTTCAACTTCGCGGATGTAATTCTCTTATTCTCCAAATTGCCTGTTATTCCTTCCGAAACGGGAAATTTTTAGTAGCAAATCTGAGCGAAAGAATACAAACGCTTTAATTATTCTATTTACTACCAATAATTCCTTCTTACTTCGCAAAAAAATTATTATGTTTATATCTTACGAATTTTCTGTCTATTCTTTTGGGCGCATCAAGGGGAAGAGAATGACATCGCGGATCGAAGGTGAATCGGTTAAAAGCATGACCATCCGGTCGATCCCGATCCCCATGCCCCCCGTCGGTGGCATCCCGTGTTCCAAAGCGACCAGAAAATCCTCATCCCAGACCATCGCTTCTTCGTTCCCTTTGGCCTTCTCCCGCGCTTGGGCCACAAACCGTTCCCGTTGGTCCAAAGGATCATTCAGTTCGGTAAAGGCGTTGGCCATCTCCCGGCCGTAGATAAACAATTCGAAGCGGTCGGTCAGATCGGGTTGGTCGGGCTTACGCTTGGCCAGCGGGGAAACCTCGATCGGATAATCAACAATAAAGGTAGGTTGGATCAGTTTCGGCTCCACAAACTCGCCGAACACTTCGTCCAGGACTTGTCCTTTGGTCTTCAGATCTTTGACATTGAGGCCGAGTTTTTTGGCGATGGCGATGGCGGTCTCGTCGTCGGTTGCTTCTTTTAACCAATCGATCCCGGTCTCCTTTTTGATTGCTTCCACCATCGACAGCCGGGGCCAGGGCGGCGTTAGGTCAATCTCGGTTCCCTGATAGGTTAGTTTGGTGGTCCCGAGGACTTCCCGGGCAACATGGGCAAAGAGCTGCTCCGCCAGGTCCATCATATCGTTGACGTCACCGTAAGCCTGGTAAAGTTCGATCATGGTGAACTCCGGGTTATGTTTCGTCGAGATCCCTTCGTTCCGGAAGCACTTACCAATCTCGTAAACCCGTTCCAACCCGCCGACGATCAGCCGTTTATGGTAAAGTTCCAGGGCAATCCGCAGGGTAAGGTCGAGATCAAGGGTGTTATGGTAGGTGTTAAAGGGGCGGGCATGTCCGCCGCCGGCAATCACGCTAAGGACCGGCGTTTCCACCTCAAGGAAGCCTCGCTCATCCAGATACCGGCGGATCGCCGAGATAATCCGGGTCCGTTTCATAAACGTCTCCCGTACTTCCGGGTTGGAGATCAGGTCGAGGTAACGCTGGCGGTAACGAATATCCACGTCTTTGAGCCCGTGCCATTTCTCCGGCAACGGGCGGAGAGCTTTGGCCAGCAGTTCCCACTTTTCAACCTGAACGGTAATCTGCCCCCGGTTGGTCCGGAAGACGGTGCCGGTAACGCCGATCAGGTCCCCCAGATCCAAGTCGACAAACCGTTGATAGGATTCTTCACCTAAAACATCGATTTTGGCGTAGATCTGCATCTCGCCACTGCGGTCGGATAAATTGGCAAAAGCGGCTTTCCCGTGGCCACGTTTGGTCATCAGCCGGCCAGCAATGGTCACCGCTTGACCCTCCAGCGCGTCAAAGCCTTCCACAATCTCCTGGTTCTGGTGGGTGCGCTCAAAGCGGCGGCCAAAAGGGTCGCGCCCTTCGGCTTTAATTTTTTCCAGTTTCGCCAGGCGGTTCTCCATCTCCTCTGTCCGGACAACAGCGCCAAAAGTATTATGTTCGTCCATAATCTTACCTCCCGTATCTTATCAGCATTGCTCAAATTACCGAATAAATATATTATACACCAAAGGGAGGGGCAAACCCCTCCCTCTTCCGTGCAAAACGCCGATGTCCCGACCTTTACTTACTGATCGCTGTTACCCGGTAACGAAGGGTCCCCACTGGCGCACTGACTTCAACCTCTTCGCCGCTTTTCCGCCCAAGCAGGGCTTTCCCCACCGGTGATTCATTGGAGATCTTAAAATGGGCCGGATCCGCTTCCGTCGAACCGACGATGGTGTATTCCACTTGTTCGCCGGTTTCCAGGTCAAACAAGGAAACTTTGGAGCCGACACTCACCTGGTCGAGGGTCACGTCCTGTTCATCGATGATCCGCGCGTTACGCAGCATCTTTTCGATGGCCAGGATCCGTCCTTCGATAAAACCCTGTTCATTCTTGGCGTCTTCATACTCGGAGTTTTCGCTTATATCCCCAAACTCAAGGGCTTGTTTGATCCGTTCGGCCACTTCCCGCCGGCGCACCGTCTTTAAATGCTCCAATTCCTTTTCCAGTTTATTTAATCCTTCCAGCGTTAATATAACTTCTTTTTCCGCCATTTAGCTTATCCCCTTTTAGCTGATCAACTTCTTTTGACCAATTTATTTTCTTTTCCGACACGCGGGATTGTAAAATTCCGTAAAAAAAGGCTTCCTTAAAAACAATTAAGGAAAGACCGTTCTACTGGGAAAATGAAGAGCAAAAAGGAAGCTCGTTTTTTGTATCAACATTATAACCGAGCATAATAGCAGTGTCAAGATGAAAAAGGACTATTTTATGGAAAGATGAGTGGGCCTTAATTGAAAAAGCAACTTCCACCCTCTTAAGAATTCGGGTGGTAACTGGTCTTTAGTTCCTCCTCATAGGTATCGAGCAAAGCCAAAAGCGCGTCCTGGTCGCTCGCTTCGTTGATCCGCTGCCGAGCCCGGGCCGCCCCCGGAAAACCCTTTAGATACCAGGTGAGGTGCTTACGCATCTCTTTGACCCCCCGTTCTTCGCCACAAAACTCGATCTGGGCCGACAGGTGGCGCCGGATCAGAGCAAAGCGTTCCGCGACGGTCGGCACTGGGGGCTGGGGGGCACCAGCCAATGCGGCCACTGTCTCCCGGACCAACCAGGGGTTCCCAAGCATACCCCGGCCGAGCATCACCCCGTCACACCCGGTCTCTGTCCGCATCCGTAGCGCGTCTTCGGCGCTGAAGATGTCCCCGTTTCCGATCACCGGAATCCCCACGGCCGCTTTCACCTTTTTGATCACATCCCAATCGGCCTGACCACTGTAAAACTGGTCGCGAAAGCGTCCGTGGACCGCGACGGCGGCTGCCCCCGCTTCGGCGCAAAGCGCGGCCAGCTCGGGGGCGACCTCCGCACCGGGCGCCCAGCCCCGCCGCATTTTGACGGTCACGGGACAGTCGACCGCAGACACAACAGCGCGGACGATCCGGACGGCCCGCGGCAGATCAGTAAGGAGGGCTGCCCCTTCCCCGTTCTTCACGACCTTCGGAACCGGGCACCCCATATTGATGTCGATCAGGTCCACCGGGTAGGTGGCGAGAATCTCGGCCGCACGGGCCATCGTCTCCGGATCGGAGCCGAAAAGCTGGATACTGACCGGCCGCTCCCGCGGGTCGGTCGTCAGCAGTTTTAAGGTGTTCCGGTTGCCATAAACCAAAGCCTGGGCACTGACCATCTCGCCACAGACCAGTCCACACCCTTGTTCCTTCAACAGGAGGCGGAAGGGCAGATCGGTCACGCCCGCCATCGGTGCCGTAACCACCGGATTGGCCAGTTTAAGATCGCCAATCTGCAATCAAAATCCATCCTTTACGCAAATTAGTTGTTGAACGTAGCCCTTTTCGGCACTTGGGTTATTAATACCTCCCGTCCAACCTGGGCAGAATAAATAACGTTTGTAAATAAGGAAACGCCCGCAGGTAAGTGGTAACAACAGGTTAAGCTGGGAGGATAGAAATGAAATCAATCTTAACGACGGAACAGGAGTTCACTCCTCAGCTTGAATTTTTTACGGATCCGGCGGAAATTATTAAAGGAATCCACCGTCAGGAGTGGGACTCCTGGGCGGCTTTCTGTTTACGCGTTCGCGCCGCTGAGCTTTCGCTTTTCACCGGTTTCGACGACCAACTGCTGATCTACCCCCATCTCCAAGAACGCTGGCGCCAAGTCGGTCTGATCCCCTACCCCCACCAGGAAGCCACCGTTAAACGGGTCATCGGCGAGCTCCGGGGCCGGGCGATCCTCGCTGATGAAGTGGGTTTAGGAAAGACGATCGAAGCGGGGATGATCATCAAAGAATATACCCTCCGCGGCTTAGTGAAAAGGATCCTCATCCTGACCCCGGCCTCCCTTTGTCGGCAGTGGGCGGCGGAGCTCTCCCAAAAATTCGCCCTCTACCCGGTACTGGCGAAGGGCGATTTTAACTGGGAACGTTACGATCTGGTCATCGCTTCTCTGGACCTGGCGAAACAGGAGAAACACCGGAAGGTGATCGAAAACCTTTATTATGATCTATTGGTCGTCGATGAAGCCCATAAACTGAAGAACCCGGCCACCAAGAACTGGCAGTTTGTAAGTCAAATCCGCAAGAAGTTCTTCCTTTTGCTGACGGCGACACCCCTGCAGAATGATCTGAAAGAGCTCTTTAACCTCATCTCCCTCCTCCGCCCGGGACAATTAGGCAGTTACCGCCAGTTTAAACGGAATTTTGTCGCCGACAAGCGCACGGCGAAAAACCCGGATGAGTTACGTTCCCTCCTTGGCCGCGTGATGATCCGGAACAAACGGGGGCCCCAGATCAACTTACCCCCACGTAAGGTGGCGACGATGCCCCTGATCCCGTCCGCAGCCGAACAGGAATTATACCAAAAGGTGACTGCTTTTGTCAAAGAAGAATACCGTAAGGGTGAACGGGCGAACGTAAACCCATTGACGCTGATCACCCTCCAACGGGAGGTTTGTTCCAGTTCTTTCGCCGCTGCCACCACCCTCTATAATCTGGCGCAAAAAGCCGGTGAAGCCGATGCCGAAAAAATTGTCACCTTGATGGAGCTAAGCGGGCAGCTGAAGGAGAACTCCAAGATGAACCTGGTGGAAGAGATCCTCCGCCATACCGGCGAGGAGAAAGTGATCATCTTCACCGAATTTCTGGCCACCCAACGTTATATCCACGCCCGTTTAAAGCGGAACGGGATCTTATCCTTAACCTTCGACGGGTCGATGTCGGCCAGTAAAAAAGATTTCACCCTGGGCCGGTTTCGTCGCGATCCGGCTCACCGGGTCCTGATCTGTACCGAATCAGGGGGCGAAGGCGTTAATCTACAATTTTGCCGGACCATGATCAATTACGATCTCCCCTGGAACCCCATGCGTTTGGAGCAACGGATCGGACGCATACATCGCTTAGGCCAAACCCGGGAGGTCTATATCTACAACCTGGTCACCCGGGGGACGATCGAGGAGCATCTGCTCAAATTACTACTGGAAAAGGTCCGCCTCTTTGAGGTGGTCATCGGGAACATGGAGAAGATCGTAAACTTCTTTGCCAAGGAAAAATCCTTTGAGTCTCGCGTCATGGGGGCGTTGGTCGCGGCAGAAGACGAAAAAGAGCTGAGCGGGAATCTGGAGCGGTTGGGCGATGAAATCCTCGTCAAGTTAAACCAGCCGGAGCCTTTGAGTGTGGATGATCTGCTCGCGGTGCCCGCGGCAGAGAAGAGTAGCGCCGCAGCGGAGTAAAGGTAGTCCTCACTGCGGCGACTGACGCCATAAAGTGACAGATTCGAGCTGATAAAGGGGTAAATGGAGGTGAACCTGTGGCCACCCTCTCACCGGAAGAAGTCAAAGCCTTTATTATCGAAACTTTACGGGTTTCTGGTGCCAGCTACCGCCAGGTGGATGACGCGTTGCTGATGGCGGAGGTCACCGTCGAGATCCCGCCAATGTTTTTTGAACCGGCACGGTTGGAGAAACAGACGTTGAACCTGGTTTTTACGCCGGAGGAGAGCGCAAACTACCCCGGCGCCGAACTGGTCATCCCCGGAAGTTACCGGCTGAACTGGTTTCTTGACGGCTTAAAAGAACGGGGAAACTTCACCTTACAGCGTTTTAAGTACGAACGGGCGCCAGCCGAGACCGAGGCTGTTCTCGGTAAGCTCCGCCCCGATCTGAAGAGCCGGTTTCCGCTTCCGACCCCGACGGTGCAAGCCCGCCCTTTTTTACTCGCCCATTATACCCTCTCTTACCAGACCGACGAGCTCCATGAGGAGCTGGTAAGCCTAGGGTTGGATATGACAAGTGGCACCATCACGCCGGATTTTTTAAGTTTCTTATCCGCCGCGGAAGCCGTTCCCGGTATTACCGATACCGCTGTCGAAACCCCCAGCTGTTCACTGGAAGAAGCTTTTACCCTCCTCCACCGCTATCTGGAGAAACTGGTGGCGGCTAGGGACCGGCGCTGGGTTGACGACGCGCGTACCCGCTATGAGGAGGAGCTTGCCTGCCTTTACCAGTATTACCAGGAGGACCAGCGGGATTTCGCCGACTTCCACAGTCGCGCACTGGACCTTTATGACAAGTTCCGCCCCCGTGTCCTGGTCCGCCTGGTTAACGTAGGCCTCTTGTACCTGCCAGAGCTAGTGTATACACTTCCGGAAACGGGCCGCAAAAGAAAAGCCGTCCTACGCTACCTACCGTTGTTGGGAAAGGTAGAAGGCGCCGGTTCCAGCGCACCGTAGTGATAGAGAAGGAGACCAGCAGCCAGGGGTCCCGCGGTCTCGGCCCGTAAAATCCGTGGTCCGAGCGACACCGAAAGGGCACCTTGGTGTACCAAAGCCTCCACCTCTTCGGGGGAAAAGCCCCCTTCCGGGCCGATGACCAACTGCACAGCGGTCAACTGCTCCCGTTGGGATAGGGCCTGCCGGAGGGAGCAGGTGGTCTCCCCTTCCCAGGCGACCAGCGTAAAGTGTTCCGTTAATAGCCGTGGCACTGCTGACCATGGCGTTACCGGATGTACTGTCGGGATCAATCCGCGCCCGCTTTGCTTGGCCGCCGCCGTCACGATCTTCTGCCAGCGTTCCTGTTTCTTCGCAAACTGGTGGGGAGCCGGCCGCGCCACCGTCCGGTCCGAAAGAATGGGGACAAAAGCGGTGATCCCGATCTCCGTTCCCTTCTGAAGCACCCAGTCCATCTTCTCCCCTTTGAGAATGCTCTGGAAAAGGGTGATTTTGAGCGCCGGCTCCGCCTGGTCGGGCCCAATTTGAAGGACATCACCCTGGACCGTTTCCGGCGTCACCACGGCCAGCTCCACTTCATAAAGGTTTCCCTGCCCGTCGGTGACACTAATCCGATCCCCGGGTTTCGCCCGCAGGACGCGGGCCAGGTGGTGCGCATCCGCTCCCCCAATCGTCACTTGTCGTTGCCCCCCGTCTCCCGCGCGAAGGGCAGCCGGATCAATGAAAAATTTAGGCATCTTCTTTTCCAGCCCAGACCGCCAGATAGGCGACCCAGTCTTCCTTCCGTAATGTATTGATGATCTTAAACCCCGCATTAGTAAAAGCCATCTGTACCTTTGCGGCTTTATGATCGATGATGCCGGAAGCAAGTACGACGCCGCCCGGCTTTAATTTCGCCACCGCCTGCGGGATCAGTTCGATGACCACTTCCGCCAGGATGTTGGCGATAATCAAATCCGCCGGTTCTTCCAGGTTGGTCAGGAGATCCCCGGACAAAACCGGAATCGCGACTTGGTTTAGGGCGCAGTTTTCCGCGGCGACCCGTACTGCAACCGGGTCTTTATCCACCGCCAGCACCTTCGCGCCCAATTTCGCGGCCGCAATCGCCAGGATCCCCGAACCAGTGCCGATATCATAAACCAGGTGCGCGGGGCGTACCACCGTAGGAAGTACTTCCAAACAGAGCCGCGTTGTCGGGTGGGTCCCCGTCCCAAAGGCCATTCCCGGATCAAGCCGGATCGGGATCGCCTCCGCCGTGGTGGGCGGAGACAGCCAGGAGGGGGTGATCAGGAAGGGACCAATCCGCTCCGGCTGGTAATATTCTTTCCAGGCGTTTGCCCAGTCTTCCTCGTGCAACTGACGGAGGTGAACCGTACCGCTCCCCACCGGAAGAAACCCTCGTACTTCCTCAATCCTGGTCCGGAGTTTCATCACCTTCTCTTCCCAGTTCGGTTCCAAGGCAAGGTAGCCGGCGACCCGGTATGTCTGGTCGTCCGGTGGAACGGCGGGTAATAACTCCGCCGGTTTATCCTTCAATTCCGTCCACAAGCGGGGATCATGGTAGACTACCCCCGCACACCCGCATTCGGCCAAAAGTTCCCCCACCAGTTCCATAGCGGCCGCGGTGGTTTCAACTGTGATCTCCACCCACACCCCGTTATTCTTTACCGTTGTCATCTTTTTCTTCCCGACTCTCTTCCTCCGGCAGCTGGACACCGACGGCGGAAGCAATGATCCGTTGGATCTCCATGATCATCCGGTTCAGATTAAACTCGGCCATGAGAAAATCACGGACATACGGGTTATACTGAATAATCTCGGCCAGCTTTTTAATCTGCTCTTCTTGTTCGGGTTTAACCTCCTCCCCGCTGAGACGGGCTTTCTCCAGTTCCCATTGTTTCTTACGGAAATCCTCCAACATGATTTTAGCCGCTTCATGCTTGTCCACTTCCGCTTTGGCCTTTTCCCAGGCCTGATACTCCGGGCTTTCCCGGATGGAGTTGGCCAGTTCTTTCGCTAAAACCTGTGGTTTCATGATTGAACCTCCTTATAATCTTTGTAATCTTATAATCCTTAAGTAAACTTCTCAGCGTTGTATGCCATAACACCAATCTAAAACACACTCTATAAGCCTTGCGAGACCGTGTAGAGCAGTTTCATTATGCGCCGGGCGGTGTCCCCCTCCGCCACTTGCGGCTGTTCGCTTGCGATCACCAGAGGAGTACATCGAAGCTGCCGGATCCCAAGACGGTCACCGGCTGCCTCCAGAAGCAAACCCTGCCGCGTGGCGTCCGGCTTTTGGTCAAAGATGAAATTCCCTAAGCTATAGGCAATAATTCCTTCTTCCGTCACCGCCAAACCCTGAATCACATGGGGATGGTGCCCCAAAACCAGGTCGGCCCCAGCGGCCAACGCGATTTTCCCTAAGTACTGCTGTTTAGCGGTGGGGTAATGCGCATATTCCTGCCCCCAGTGGATCGAGACGACAACCAGATCCGCTTGGGTTTTAAGCCGCGCAATATCTTCTGAGAGATAGTCCGGACGGGCTGGGGTAACCCCTGGTAGCTCCGGCGTGGCCGCCCAGTGTTGCGGAGCCCGCGTATAGGTAAAGCCGGGTCCCAACTCGGTATAGGCAAGAAAACCCACTTTCACGCCGCCCAAGTTCAGGAGGCGTCCCTGGCGCGCTTTGGTCAGGTTGGTTCCGGCCCCCACATACATAACGCCGGCGGCGGTCAGGCGTTCCATCGTATCAAGAAAAGCAACGGTGCCATAGTCCATAATATGATTATTGGCCAGCGATACCAGATCGATCCCCGCATACTGGATCCCTTCCAAAAAGCGGGGGTCGCCGCGGAACATATTCAACTGTTTTCCGCGGTCACTCAAAGGGCCTTCCAGATTTGCCATGGCCAGTGTCGCCCGGCGTAGGATTGGCGCCACCTTCAAAAAGGGATAGCGGTAATCACCCTGGCTGATACTGGTGGCGGCGACACCACGACTGAACATCATATCACCGGCCGCGGCTAAAGTGAAGGCGCTCTGCCCGCCTAAAGATTTAGTCGGCGCAAAACTTGCCGTAAGCGCGCGCCGGAAACGCCAGCGCCGCCACCATCCGCCATATAACCAGTTTCGCCCCGGAGAAAGGTTGGGTTCCGTCAGCGTCAGTTCGGTCCAGTAGGGATAGGAAGCAGGGGTCAAAGGCTCCAGCGTCCAAGCCGGGTTCACCCCATCAATGGTGAGGACCTTCACCGCCGGGTTCACCAACGGCCAGGTGATGATACCAATGGCGTTGGGATTGGCCCGCACCGCCGCCACCATCGCCTCCTGGGTCCGCACTTGCCGGAGTCCAGGCCGGTCGGTACCGGGGAGCCGTGGCAGATCGGGCCGGTTGTAGGCGAGGACCTCAATTGGCCGGTCCTCCCCGCCCAAGGCCGACCAGTTGGTAAGCTCCCCGCGCAATACCGCTTCCAAAGTTGCCCTCCCCACGGCTGCCACCGGGTTCCAAAAGTTAACAATGCAAAGCAAAGGGACCTGTCCCAACACCGTCTCCGCCGGGGAGAAGCCGGAGCCGTAATGGAGCCGGTAAGTGCCCTCCCCGGCGGGCGTCCACCGGTAGGCCAGACCCCGTCGGTTCTGAAAATTCGTCTGAAAAAACTGCTGCGCGGCCAGATCCCCGTTCAGCTCCAGATCGGAACTGAAACCGCCGAGCAAGCCCACGCAGAAACAGCTCAGGAGGAAAAAGTGAAAACCCCGTTTCAAGGAGCCGCCTCCCCATATTTTTCGCTAAAATTAATAATATTCCTGTTTACTGGGAAAAATGAATTAAAGCAGGAAATGGCAAGAAACGGAAGAATATTAACCCTGTATCTTTCCCTCGTCGCACTTACATCTTATACCGCCAAGTTTAATCATCTTCTATCGGCTTCGACGGGGGATAGGGAGGGTTCTTGATGGAACTATATACGGTTTTAACCGCCGATGTGATTGCGTCCCGGCATCAAGAAACGGTGGTTACCGCCAAAAAGGCGCAGCTCCGAGAGCTAACCGACGCCGCGTTGGTAACACCCTTTACCTTTTCCCGGGGGGATGAGATCCAGGCGGTACTGGCTGGAGTACTCAGTTCACCCGCGCTCCTACGGAAACTACGCTACCATTGTCTGCCGCTTCAGTTACGAATCGGGATCGGGTTCGGGCGGATCACTTCCGGCCTGGGGGCCGTGAGCTCCTGGGAGATGAACGGTCCCGCTTTCCACCGGGCGCGGCAGGCTTTAGACGAACTTAAGCAGCACCGGCACTGGCGCACGCGGCTGATCAGCGGTGACCCGGGGCTGGACCAGATGGTAAATACCCTTCTCAACTTGTATGATGTCATCCAAAGCCGCTGGACTTATCCCCAATGGGAAGGGGTCATGGTTTACGAAGCAACCGGTTCCTACCAAGAAGCCGGCCAACAACTCGGGGTCGCCTTCCAAAACGTGGAGAAACGCTGCCGGGCCGCCCGTTGGTGGGCTTTACGCGAAGCGGAAGCGGCCTTTCCGCAGATCCTAACCCAATACACCGATCTTAACCTGATATTAGGTGAATAATATGATTTCACCCCTAATAGGATGATTGGAGGGGAAAGGGATGAATCTTTTTCTCTTAGCGCTCTGCGCCCATCTGACCAGCGATTTTCTCCTGCAAAATGACCACTTGGTAGCGGCGAAAAACGCCGGTCGGATCTGGGCCCATCTGAAACACGGGTTGCTCGTGACCGTATTAACCTTGCTTGCCACCCATTGTTACGGCCTGAAGGCGGCTTTTTTCTATGCACTCCTGGTTGGTCTGGCCCATCTTTTGCTGGACAGCGCCAAAGCCTTTTTGGAAAAAGGCAAATCCGCCGGGACCAAACTTCTCCTGTTTTTGCTGGACCAAGGACTGCATCTGTTGGTCCTTTTTGCTTTTTTTCCGCTGTTTCCAACCACCACTCCTGACCCAAAGGTGATCGCTTTTTACCAGCGTCTACGCCCGGCGACACCCGTTTTCGCCCTTGAGCTGCCCGCCTCTTTCACGGCCTATCCTTTGGAAAAGATCCTCTGGATCGCCGTTACTTACCTGGCGGCCGTCTTTGGCGGTGCGGTCTTCACCAACCGGATCCTGGCCTGGCTAACCGAAGACGCCCAGGAAGAAAAGACCCGGCGGTTGAGCAGCGCCATTGGGATAATGGAACGTTTAATTCTGATTACATTGGTGGCGGTGGACGCGGTCTCGGCGATCGGTTTTGTCCTTGCTGCCAAGTCGCTCGCCCGCTACCAGGAACTGAACAAACGTGATTTTGCCGAGTATTACCTGGTGGGTACCCTAACCAGTTTCAGCCTGTCGCTCTTTGCTGGGCTTTGGTTAAAGGGTATGCTGTAAACCCCGGACAAAAAAGAAAAGGCCAAAGGCCTTTAATTCTCCGCGGCGGGTTGTCGGAACAAGCACTCCCCAAGGGCGTAAAGAACCTGGGGGAGGTGTTCCCGGTAAAGATTGGTGTCCTCCGTCTGCAGCCAACCGGTCTTCTGGAGAGCCGTGGCCAAATGGTTGGTTAAGACCGTGAGCAGTTCCTTCCGCCGCTGCTCCGGCGCAAACTGGAGACCAAGGGTGAGAAAAAAGGTGAAAAACAGATCATCATGGACGATTGGTGGCGCGTCCGGGTTCGTGGCCAGCTTCTCCAGGGCAGCGTTGATGTTGAGATAGCCAGCGCCTTGAATTAGGCGGTTGTAGCCCCGGTCTTCCGCCGTTGCGACCAATATTTCGCGGATCCGATTGGACGAAAGGGTTGGGTTCTTCTCCCAAAGCAAAGCAGCCGCCCCTGCCACCATTGGGGTTGCCATTGAAGTCCCCGATTGGGCCACATAACCGCCGTCCACTTTCAATGATGTAATATTGGCTCCCGGTGCGACCAAGTCCGGTTTCGACAGACGGTCGATGGTCGGACCCCGGCTAGAAAACTCGTTGATCACATCGTCTTCCCGGGGAATGGTCCCCTGGTCGTTGATACTGCCGACGGTCAAGACCCGCGGCGAGATCCCCGGTGTGGTAATGGTCCGGCGCCGTGGCCCCATGTTCCCGGCGGCGGCGCAAACCAGCAGCCCCGCCCGCCAAGCCGCATCCACCGCTTTACTCGCCGGGTCGGTCCGGTAACCTTCTTCCGGCGGCGCGCCGAGCGAAAGGTTGAGGATTTTAATCCGATATTCCTCTTTATGCTCAACGACCCATTGGATTCCGGCAATCACCCGAGAGATCGGTCCACTCCCCCGCTGATCCAATGCCTTCACCCCAACCAGTAACGCCCCAGGGGCTACTCCGGTGTATTTCCCCTCTGATTCGTACCCATTCCCGGCGATAATCCCGGCCACATGCGTACCATGGCCTTCATCGTCATAGGGTTCGTTTTTCCCGTTGACCAGATCATACCAGCCCACAATCCGGGGTTCCGGTTTCATCAGGTCATCATGGGGCGCGATCCCCGTATCGATCACCGCCACGACTACTCCCTTTCCGGTCAACCCGGCCTGGTGGGCTTGGTCCGCCCCGATGGCGGGGACGGCCACATCAAGACAGGGCGTTGCCTTTACATCGGGCCAGACCATTTTGACCCGCACCTCCGGGATCATCTTGAGGAGGGCTTCGGAAGGCAACTCCACCGCCAGGCTGTTAATGAGGGGTAGTTCATAAACGATCCGCCCCCCTGCTTTATGGATCATCTCCCGCAGGCGATGGGAACGGCAGGAGCGGAGGGAGGAAAACTCCATGATCACCTGGATCGGTTCCTGCTGGGGCGCGTCTAGGACCGTCTGCGCTAAGGTGGGTGATAAGCGGTGGGCAACGGTCCGCTTCAATCGGTGTTGAATCATCTTCACACCTCCGACAGATAAACTTCTCCCTATCAATTTATTGCTGTCCGGGAGGAAAGGGAACGGAGGTGGTTCATCTTCTTCATTAAGCCCGGGCCTTCACTGGACGTCGGCACCCAACTGCTTCCCCTGGTACACTTGGACCATTTCCGGGCTGAAGTTTCCGTCGGCACCCTGGATCGGAAAGGGCGCCAGTACTTTAAGACCAGGACGGGCCAGCTTTTGTGCTTCCACCAACACCCGGTGGGGCCGGACCCCCGGTTTCGGTTGTACCAGGCAGAGCCTCTTCGGTTCCAGTTTAAAGTGGCGTAATGTGCTGAGGAGGTCCGTCAGGCGTTCTGGGAGGTGGATCAGTCCTACCCGCCCACCGTCGCGGCAAAAATGGGCTGCAGCGGCCACAACATCCCGTAGGGTACAGGTCAGCTCAAATTTAGCCTGGGCGAGGGCGGGTTCTTCCGGCAAAAGGTGGGTCGTCGCTGGCCAGTAGGGTGGGTTGCTCAAAACCCAGTCAAAACTACCCGCCGCCAGAACCGGAGGGGGCGTCCGTAGATCACCGGTGAGGATTTGGATCCGTTCTTCTAACCCGTTGAGCTTGACATTTTCGCGGGCCAAAGCCGCTACCTCGGGTTGGATCTCCAAACCGGTCACCCGCTCAATGCCCCGGTAACCGGTCAACCAAAGCGGGATCACTCCGGCCCCGGTCCCCAGGTCAAGGACGGAAGCACGCGGCCGGATCCGCGCAAAACCCGCCAGTAGAATTGGATCCACCGTGAATTTAAAGATCGCCGGATGTTGCTTGATCCGTAGATCACCCAGGCCTAAACGGTCCGTTTCCACCGCGGCGAACTGTTCTTCATGCATCGGCTTCACCTCCGGAGGGGCAAACAACCTGACCCGAAGCCGCAGCCTCCGCAAGCAGCGCCGGTGGGAGCCGAAGCCAAACGGGACGACCTCGCGCCGGCAGATAAACCAGAACTGGATAGCAGCCTTCTTCCCCCGTCTCCGGGTCTAGCCCAAAAGAAAAGACCAACATCCGGCGGCGCACTTCACTCTCGGTTCGATCCGGAGGGAGCGGAATAACCTTCTGCTCCGGATCCTTCAGCAGTTCTTTCACCGCTTCGCGCAAGGACGCCGCCTGGGGTGTCAGCCACGCCGGGGCGGCACCGCCGGTGCCACTGAGGTAATAATCGAAGGTTATGAGGTCCCGCAGGTGTTCCTCCACCCACTGCTTTTGCCCTGCATTGGGTAGAAATTCGCCGGTTAAAAAGCGCCACAGTCCGTTATAGAGGGCGACCGGCTTACGGGCTTGTCCGCTAAAGCCCTGGGCGCGGCCATAACGGGCTAGCGCCGCGAAGAAAGCCCAGGGCGAAAGGGTCTCGTCCCGGAAAAGATAGGCCAAGGTGTAGCGGAAACGGCCCGAATTGAAGAACTTCTCAACCATCTCTTCGACCCCTTTCAACACCAAGAGGTCATCATAGGAAAGCCAGTTGTTCTGGAGGAGTTCATAGGGGGGTGTCGCGGTAAAGACGTATCCATACTCCGCCGCTTGTTCCCGCAGGGGCGAGCCTTTTAGTAGCTTCAAAAAACCCAGTTGCAGTTCGTCGGGGCGTAAACGAAAGGTCCAGTCAAACGAGCGGCCAAAAGTCGCCAGATCTTCATAGGGCAGCCCGGCAATCAGATCCAGGTGCACGAGGGGCCGTGGCTGGTCCAGACCATCATCTTTAGCAGTTAACGCCCGACAGTTGGCTTGTAATTTCGCTAGATTATTATACCGCCGCACCGCCTTCAGTGCCTCGGCACAGGTGGACTGGACGCCAATCTCCACGCGGAAACGTCCAGCCGGGGCGGCCTTCAAGAGCCCGATTAGCTCTTCATCCAGAAGCTCACCGACCAGTTCAAAATGGAACTCGGTCTCGCCATCTTGCTCCAGAAGAAACCGGAGAATCGCCACCGTCCGCGCCCGGTCCACATTGAAGGTGCGGTCGATCAGCTTTACCGTCCGGACACCCGCCGTAATGAATCTTTGTAGATCGGCTTTGACCCGGTCCAGTGGTAAAGCCCGGAGGTTCTTCTCCGTCCAACCCGACATGCAATAGGTGCACCGAAAGGGGCACCCCCGCGAAGCTTCGTAATATAGGATCCGGTGGCGAAAGGCGCTCAGATCGGAATAGGGAAAAGGTAGCGTTGCCAGATCGATGGGGGCCCGGTCCGGATTCCGTTGGATCTTGTCCCCTTGGCGCCAGGCGAGTCCGGCGATCCTGGAAAAGTCGGCTTGTCCTTCCTCCAATTGGACCAGAAGCTGCCGGAGGGTTTCCTCGCCTTCCCCCAAGACAATATAGTCGGGTGCCCCCGGCCGTTCCAGAATGGCCGCGTAATCCGCTGCCGCTTCGGGCCCGCCCAGAATCACTACTGTCTCTGGCCGCACTTTTTTCACCCGGTCCACCAGCTCCAAAGACTCGGTTATATTCCAGATGTTCGTCGAGATCCCCAGGATCCGTGGTTGTTTCCGGTGGATCTCGCCTAAAATCCAGTCCAGGCTCTGGTTGATATTGAACTCCAGCACCTGCAGGTCGGGGAAATCCCGCCGGCAATAGGCCTGTAAAGTATAGAGCGCCAGGGCGGTATGGACATACTGGGAGTTTAAAGTAGTCAGCAGAATCATCGTTTATCCCCTTCCGCTTATTTGGTCCGGCAAAAACAAAACCGTGGAAACCACGGTTTTCAGGTTAATCCTCCTCCCCGATCATTCGGGCACTTTTGGTCCTGCATTGGTCATGGGGGCGGGGTCCGCTAAGCAGCAAACCCAAAAGTTAGTCCCAGGTTAAGAAGAGGAGCAGCAAAAGTAAGAGTACAAACACTAACCCCTCGTTACGGTCTCTACGTTCATATCTTTCCACGTCCATCGGCAACCCTCCAGCTTTTTTCTTACATCATATGGTCGTTCGGGTCCGGTTGTGCTTATGGGCGTGGTCTTTTCTCCGCGGGGCTCTTATCCTTAATCTTCGTAATGTACCAGCGAGATAATGGGCGCACCGTCCAGTTTGGCCCGGCCTTGAAGCGCATCCAGTTCGGCCAGGAAAGCATAGCCAATAATCTCGCCGCCGAGCCGCCGGACCAGTTCCGCCGTGGCCGAAACGGTCCCACCGGTCGCCAGAATATCATCGACGATCAGCACCCGCTGTCCGGGGCGGATCGCATCTTTATGGATCTCGAGGGAGTTTTCGCCGTATTCCAAGGAATAATCGATCCGTTCGGTGGCCGCCGGCAGCTTCCCCGGCTTGCGAACCAGAATAAACCCGGCGTCTAAGGCGTAAGCCAAGGGGGCACCAATAATGTAGCCGCGGGATTCGATGCCCACCACCACTTCCGGCCGGGCCGACCGAAAACCCTTCGCCAGCTCTTGGACGATATAATGAAAAGCTTCGGCATTACCGATCACCGTGGAAATGTCTTTAAAGCTAATCCCTGGTTGGGGAAAGTCCGGGATCTCCCGAATGAGCGCTTTTAAGTTCAAGTATGTCACTCCGTTTCTCTCTCACAATGGTGGATTAAAACCAATATATTCACTTCGGCACTTCTACGGTTAATTCCTGCGTGAATCGGTTATTGTCTTAATTTTGCCCATTTTGCGCGCCTTTTACGGTAAAAAAAGAACCTCCCGCTGCCTTGGGCGGGAGGAATTTTTATACACAAACCGGCCGCTGTCCACCTTCGGGCTGTCACCCACCCGGCTTTAATTTTCATTCCTTCACGTGTACCAGCAGTTACCAGTGTGGGCGACTCCTCACCGGAGGCTTACAGCCACACCTGAACCGGATTGTCAATACCCTCTATTTGCTTAATCTGATCGAGGACCGCCGCCGGAACCTCATGATCGACGGTGAGGACCATAATTGCCGTTCCGCCCAGTTCTTTCCGTCCCACTTGCATGTAGGCAATATTGATGCCCGCCGCGCCCAAGATCGTTCCGACCTTTCCAATGATCCCTGGTTTATCTTGATGGGGGGCGATCAGGAGATGGCCGTGGGGAACCACATCAAAGTGGTAACCGTCGATCTCCACCACCCGTTGGTCATTCTGGCGGAAAAAGGCCCCCGCCACCACCCGTTCGCCCTGATCGGAGATGGTCTTGACCCGAATTTTATTGTTGTAATCCGGATCACTGGCTTCACGCAGCTCGGCCACTTTAATCCCCCGCTGTTTCGCCAGAATGCGGGCGTTGACCATATTCACCTCGCTGTTGAGAACCGGTTGCAGTAGTCCTTTCACCACCAAAGTGGTCAGGGGGTTCAGATCATATTCGGTGATCTCCCCGCTGTACTCCACCTCAACCCGTTGCAAACGGCCTTCGGTCAACTGTCCGATCAAACAGCCCAGTTTTTCGGCCAGGGGAAAATAGGGCGACAACACTTTCATCACTTCCGGGCGTACCGTCGGCAGGTTAACCGCGTTCTTGAAGGGCTCGTCCTTCAACACCTTCGCGATCTCCTTCGCCACATCGACCGCCACATTAACCTGAGCCTCAGCCGTGGAGGCCCCCAGATGTGGGGTGACGATCACCTGGGGAAGGTTGATCAACCGTTGGTTGGTGGGAGGTTCTTCACTAAACACATCCAGGGCCGCCCCCGCCACCTGCCCGGCTTCGATCGCATCGGCTAGAGCGTCTTCATCGACGATCCCCCCACGGGCGCAGTTCACGATCCGCACTCCCGGTTTCGTCAGCTTTAGGGTCTCCGCATTGAGCAGACCTTTGGTCTCTTTGGTCAGCGGGGTGTGGAACGTGATAAAATCGGCAGCCGCCAGCAACTCATCGCGGGTTACCAACTGGACACCTAGTTTTGCCGCCTTCTCTTCGGAGAGGAAGGGGTCCATGGCCAGAACGGTCATTCCCATCGCCCGCATCCGCCGGGCTACTTCGGTACCGATGCGCCCCATCCCGATAATCCCCAGCGTCTTGCCGTTGATCTCCACTCCGGTGAAACTTTTCCGGTCCCAGCGGCCGTCCTTAAGCGCACTGTGGGCTTGGGGAATCTTCCGGGCCAGGGCCATGATCATCGCAATCGTGTGCTCCGCCGTGGAGATCGTGTTTCCATCGGGAGCGTTCAGGACGATCACTCCTTTGTTGGTGGCGGCGTCCAGATCAACATTGTCCACCCCCACGCCGGCCCGGCCGACCACTTTCAGATTGGTGGCGGCTGCAAACACCCGTTCGTTCACCTTTGTTTGGCTACGGACGATCATCCCGTCATAGGGCGGAATCTTGGCAATCAATTCTTCCTCCGGCAACGTCGGGGAGACTTCGGCTTCAATCCCCTGCTCCCGTAGGACCGCCACCGCTTGCTCCGAAACATTGTCAAGCACCAAAACTTTCATCCAGCAACACCTCCGTAATTTTCCTAAAACAAAATCCAAACAAAAAAACCCCTCATCCCATAGGGACGAGAGGCTCGTGGTGCCACCCTACTTCTCCCTGCAAACGCAGGGACTTAGTGACCCGGAAACTGGTGTCCGGATCGAATCGTAACGGATTAGCTCCGGCCGGAATTACTGACCGCCCCGCGCCCCAGGCGCCTGCGGGTTCCTTCCGACAGCTCCAGACCGGGAAATGTTCTACCGCCGGTACAGGCTTCCACCACCCGCCTGCTCTCTAAAACCCAAACGATAAAACCGAGTCCTTCCTCGCTTTTATCCAACCATACTGTATATTTATTCTTCCGCATTAATATTAATAGTTATTATAAGGGGTCTGGCGATTATTGTCAATACCATTTTTTTGACGTTTTCGCAAAAAGTCCTAACGATGAATTGAAAGATCAAGTGCCATAAAAATACCTTAAAATGAAAAAGTAAAATCCACCCCGCCTAAGGCAAAGGGTGGAAGTTGGTTTCTCAATTGACCAAAAGTGCTAACCCACAACGATCTGGTAGTCATTGTCGATGGATTCGTCTTGGTCCAGCCAGTTAAGGTTCAGCCGGTAAACACCCTTGGTCATCAGCATCACTGAGACTTCACCAAGGATGCGGGTTTCTTCGTCCGGCTGGGGTTTTACGTTCCATTGCTCTTTCCAGACCAGTTGCCCCCGGGGGTCGGTCAGCCGGGCCTTCACCAAAACCGTCGGTTGGTCGGGGCCGATCCGGTCATTGCTGAAACAGATCGGAGCCTGGAAAAGGGTGCCGTTCCGGTAGTTTTCCCGGGGTAAAAGGGCAAAGACGTAGACCGGCCGGTAACATAGGGCGACCATGGCAAAACCCTCCTTGGGCTGGCCACTACCATTCACCACCGACCAAGACAGACCCGGGTCAAGCGCACGGAAACAGAAGAAAAGCATGCCACCGGTGGGGTTATATTTATGAAAGCGCAACCGGTCAATGTAAAAGCGCAGGGTTTCCGCCAGTTGTTTTTGGCTACGGGTGCGCGTCTTTTCATCGGGTTCGGCCGGTCCGAGTGCCGCCCGCCCGAACCAGGAGACAAAACGGATCTGACGTTGTTTAGCGCCCCGCCGGTACTGGTCAAACCGGTAGATCTCGTCCGGATACTGGTAGTTAAAGCCGGTGTCAACCGCCTCCCGTAGTGACCCCTGGCCCGAAAGGGGGATCACCGGCCGTCCCGGATCAAGTTCTGCTAAGCGTTGGGCTAATTTTTGCACCACCCGTCGGAAGTTGACACTGGGCCGCTCCGGTACCAACGCTTCAAACCCGCTTTGGTTGCTGATCGTCCAGATCGCTACCGAGGGGTGGTTTCCCAATAGGTTATAGACCGCTTCCACCTGTTGCAAAAGGTTGGTCAGATTGGTAAAGGTCGCACCGACCGGCAGGGGGAAATCTTGCCAAACAAGAATCCCGGCCTCATCCATAGCCTGGTAAAACTCGGGCTTTTCTACGTGTTGGTAACAGCGCACCATATTCTGGTGGCTCTGCTTTAAAAGGGCGATCTCCTGCTCGTAATCTTCCTTCCCCACTCTACTCAGGTAAAGCGCGGGGGGAAGATAATTACTCCCTTTCACCAGTAAACGTTGGCCATTAAGATAGGGGATCATGTTCTGGAGGGTAAAAGTCCGGATCCCAAAAAGAGTCTCCTGGGCATCCCACGTCGCGCCCGCCGCCTGCAACGTCAGGCTGGTCTGGTAGAGGCAGGGTTGCCCCCGGTCCCAGGTCTGCCAGGGACGGACTCCGTGGAGCGTAAAACGGGCCTCATATTGGTTGGTCCCCTTCTCTAGTTGGAGGGGGAAGACTTGCTGGTAACTTTGACCGTCAAATTTATGGGGGGTGAGTTGTAGTTGGACGTTGATCGCGGCGGACCGGACCGCGTAGACTTCCAGCTTTAAGCTGAGGGTTGCTTCATCCCCCGCCAGTTCCTCCGTGTGTAAATGCCAGCGTTCGATGAAAGCCGGACCGCTGCTTAGAATCCGGACCGGTCGCCAGAGGCCACCAGGGTTAAACCCTTTCGGAAGCGTGGGATGGCCCGCAAAAAGTCCGGTTATAACCGGTGCGGTCGCTTCATTCCCTTGTTCCCCGGGCGATTCTACCTCCAAGAGGATTTGGTTCTCTGCCCGCAAAAAAGGGGTGATGTTGTAGTAGGCAGGATAAAAATAACCCTCTTGGCCCCCAATGGCATAGTTATTGAGGTAAACACGATATTTGTAGAAGACGCCCCCGATCTCCAAGCGGTAAATCCGGTCTGGTTCCGGTGTAAAATTAAAATTACGACGATAGACCATTTTCCCAGCATACCCGGAGAAGTTCTCAAGCTCCTGCCATTGACCGGGAATCTCCTGTTCGACCCATCCTTCGTTGGGAACTTCCTCACTCCACCAAAGGCTACTAAACTCCGCCACCGGATGTAGTTCCCAGGTCCCACCCAAATCCATCTTTGCCAACAAAATGCTCCCCCCTTGAATATCTCCCCTCACTTGATACTATTTGGCGGATACTTGCGGTTTTCCTCCATAAAATTCTATAATTTTTAACAAAAGGTCTATATTCTATTCTATGATGGTTATTTCTGGTTTATGGGGAGCAATTTCAAAGCGGGTTCCCGGAAGGAGAGCCCTACCCGCGCCCCCAGCGCAAAATGGGTCTCTTTTCCGGTCAAAATTTTAAGCGTTGGCCCGTGGTCGGTTTTCACCTCCGCATAGGAAGCGTACCCCAGATACTCCCAGGTCACAATCGTCCCCTGGTAAATGGGCGCCACGGTGTCGATAACCACATCTTCGGGGCGGATCATCATGTAGAAATGCGCGGTAGTTGTGTCCGTCTCTCCTCCTTGGACCATGTGGCCTCCCGTATTCGAAAGGGTGAAAACCCCGCCGCCCTGGGGATGAAGCTCGAGTCCCTCTGCGGTGGGAACGGCCACGCACGGAATCAGGTTGGCATCACCGAGAAAGGTCGCTACAAAGGGGTGCGCCGGACTCGAATAGACCTCAGTTGCCGTTCCCACCTGAAGAATCTGACCGGCTTGCATCACCGCCAACCGTTCCGAAAGGGAAAGGGCCTCCTCCTGCTGGTGCGTGACGAAGATGGCGGTAAAGCCCAGTTTCCGCTGGAGCTCTTTCAGTTCACGCCGGAGACGCCGCCGCAAACCGTAGTCGAGAGCGGCAAAAGGCTCATCCAGTAAGAGAAGGAAAGGTTCGGGCGCAAGGGCACGGGCCAGCGCCACCCGCTGCCGTTCCCCGCCGGAAAGTTCTTGTACCCGGCGGCCAGCCAACTCCGTAATCTCGAAGACCGCCAGCATCGCATCGACCCGTTCCCGCCGTCGCGTGGCGGGCAGACGCCGGACCTTTAGACCGTATTCAATGTTTTCCCCGACCGTCAAGTGGGGAAAGAGCGCATAATCCTGAAAAACAAAACCGATCCGCCGTTCAGCTACGGGGACCGCGGTCAGGTCCTGCCCGTTGAGGATGATCCGGCCCCGGTCGGGCTGGATCAAGCCGGAGATCAAACGGAGGAGGGTCGTTTTCCCACAGCCACTGGGCCCGACCAGCGAAAAAAACTCTCCCTCGGCCACAGTCAGGTTGGCAGTCAACCGAAACTCCGGGTAGTCTTTGACGACATCAATCTGCAAAAATTCGTTCTTCATCGTTTACTCCCCCCAACGCCCGCCAGTCCCCTTACCCCGGTAACCCCCCTCGACCAAAGAAAAGAGCACCACCGCCAGCAGCATAAAGAGGGTACCGAGGGCAATCGCCTGCGGAAAATTATAATGGCCGATTAAGCGGTAGACCGCCACTGCCAGGGTGATCACTTTCCCCTGGCCTAACACCAAAACCGCCGAGAGATCGCCAAGCGAGAGGGCGGCCCCGTAAGCAAAAGCACTGCTCAGTGCTTTCCGCATCAACGGCAGTTC